>Ga0081455_10005083_pt1 | contig 14517 bp, 12 predicted proteins | sample TabmetS3T2R1_FD_70207 | JGI IMG/M metagenome (GOLD analysis project Ga0081455, IMG submission 70207) | Tabebuia heterophylla rhizosphere microbial communities from the University of Puerto Rico - S3T2R1 | ecosystem: Host-associated > Plants > Roots > Rhizosphere ... | reverse complement strand
GATCGCCCTCGCGCCGGCCATATCATGTCACCAAGCCTGTAAGCCGGGTTCTGTACCGCGCCGCAAAGCGCGGCGATGGCCATTCATCTCGAGCGCATCTTGCGATGCGCCTCATGCAACCAACCCGGGCGGCTCGTCTGAAAGCCGACTGAAAGCGGTCTCCCGCTCCCGCACCGCCCCTATTCGGTCTTGCTCCCGGTGGGGTTTGCCGTGCCGTCTTTGTTACCAAAGACGCGGTGCGCTCTTACCGCACCCTTTCACCCTTACCCTCCTTCGCCAAGGCTCCGGAGGGCGGTTTGCTTTCTGTTGCACTTTCCCTGGGGTCACCCCCGCCGGAGGTTATCCGGCACCGTGCTTCCATGGAGCCCGGACTTTCCTCTCCGCCTTGATACGCAACACGGGCGGAGCGGCCATCCGGCCTGCTGACAGGGCTAATAAGGGGCTTGCGGGATGCGGCGTCAAGCGCCGGCCGAATCCTTGGATAATGCAGGGCTCCGGCCCTGTCCCGCCGCCGGTCCGTAACGGCATTTTGATAGCTTCTTTGCCGCTTGTTCTCATACCATATCTTATGTGTGGACCGGCCGCGCCCGGGTCCCCCCTTTTATAGGCTTCCCAAGCCGTCGCGATCTTCCGGGCGCGGTGGGGTCTGACGAATGTGTCGCCAATGGCTAACCACGATCTGATCTCGCGCTGGCTTGCCGCCTTTCCGGATCTTACCGAGCTCGACGAAGCGCATCGGGGCGAGCTGCTCGGAGCCACGCAATTCAACCGCTTGCGCGGCGGCGATATCGCCTACCGCCAGGGCCAGCATTGCCACGCTTATGTCATGTGCATCGAAGGCCAGACGCGCGTGTTCAAGACCTCCGAGTCGGGCCGCGAGATCCTGCTCTATCAAGTGGGGCCCGGAGAGACCTGCGTGCTCACCACCTCCTGCCTGATGGCAGGAAGCCCCTTCCCCGCGGAGAGCACGGCAGAGACCGACGTTTTGCACGCCGCGCTGCCCGCAAGCACGTTCCACAAGCTGATGGGCGCCTCCCCGCGCTTCCGCAAATTCGTCCTCGACAATTACGGCGACCTGTTGTCGAGCCTGATCATGCTGGTCGACGAGGTGGCTTTTGCGAGCCTTGACCTAAGGCTCGCTCGGCGGCTCCTGGCCGAGGCCAACCCGCAAGGCGTGGTGGCCAAGACCCACCAGCAGCTCGCGCTCGACCTCGGCAGCGTGCGGGAGGTGATCAGCCGCTATCTCGCCGAATGGGAGCGCATGGGCTGGGTGCACGCCTCGCGCGGGTCGATCGAGGTCACCAACCGCTCGGCGCTGGCAAGCTATGGCGGAGGCGAAGCGCCGTGACAGGCACTCCGGGGATGCGTTGACTTGGGTTAGAAAAGTGACCCAAGTTACAGACCAAATGCCCTCTAAGAGCTTAAAATATAAGCCAGATAAGTCCGCAAAAACGTCCAAGGAATTCAAGGTAATGACCGACTACAAATCTGATCGAGGCCTTGCCTCGGTCGCGCAGGCCGCGGCGATTGCGACGGCCTTGTGCTTCGCCGCGGCGCTCCCCGCTCTGGCAGCCGAAGACGCGGCCCCCGCGAACCAGTCGATGACCCCGGCGCCGGTCAAGGGCGAGTTCGACAACAGCTGTGCCATGGGTCTTGCCTCAGGCCAGACGGTGAAGACCGACTGCTCGGTGAACTGGACCGACCAAGACGGCCACGTCTATTGCTTCTCGAGCGAGGACTCGAAGGCGGCGTTCCTGAAAGACCCGGCCAGCAATCTCAAGAAGGCGCGCGACTTCCTGGCGTCGAAGCAAGCTTCGACGGCGCAGGGCACCAAGGACTTCACCGAGGAAGACGTCAACAAGCGAGTCGAGGAGGTGATTACCGAGCGGTCGAAGGACGGCGCCTTCGTGTTCCACGATCCGAAGCTCGATGCCGATCTCAACCTCATGTACGAGAAGATCAAGGGCGTGCGCGGCATGGAAGGCTACGGCTGGTTCGCCAACGTCATCTTCCACGACAAGGACGAGGCCAAGAAGCAATACGCCATCGACTTCTGGTTCAAGCCCGAAGGCGATCAGCTCACCCTGATGGACATCAGGGTGCAGAAGGGCCCGAAGCAGGATGGCGACAGCTATTACATGGTCACGCGCATGCCGGTCGCCTGGTGGTGGCTGCCGGTGCAGGAACATCCGGGCGACATGGAGGTCACGCGCGCCTGGCAAGTGATGAGCGCGATCCATAGCTACATTGCGACCCACAAGAATGAGAAGGGCGCGCTCGAGATCAAGGACGACAAAACCGGCGAGACCGTCCCGCTCGACTTCGTCGAGATCCACCAGCCGGTGCGACACCTGAAGAAGGAGGGCGAGTATTTCGTCTGCACCGATTTCCGGAAGCCCGGCAGCAAGGACGAGTATTACGACATCGATTTTTGGGTGAACCAGAAGTCCGGCAAGCTCGAAGTCGACAACGTCAAGATTCACAAAGTGCCGGTGCAAGAGGACGGCGTCTGGACGCAGCAGCCCCGCTACACCTTCGAGGGCATGGATTTCGACGTCACCAACTGACGCCTACGCGCATCACGCGACTTGCATAGCGCGCCGGGCGGCAAGCAGGCGTGCGAGCGTGTCGCGCGTCGACAGGTCGGCGCGGCCATCGACGCGCGCCGGCCTGAAATGGCGCTGGAAGGCTTCCACCACCTTCTCAAGCCCGGTTCCATAGGTGGAGGTCACCTCCACGCCATAGCCGTAGTCGAGAAGCGCCTGTTGCAACTCGGCGACGCTCTCCCCTTCATCGCCCGGTCCCAAGCCTTGATCGCCGCCAAGCGGCGCCGGCTCGACCCAAAGTCCGATGCCGGCGCGGGCGAGGCGTTGCCAGTCGAACTTCTCGCCAGGATCGCGCTTTCTGCCCGGCGCGATGTCGGAATGGGCGAGCACGCGGTCGGGCGGGATCGCGTGGCGGCTCAAGAGGTCGAGGCAGAGCGCTTCGACGGCCTGCATCTCGGGTTCGGTAAAATCGGGATAGTCGAAGTCGTGGCCGGGATTATGGATCTCGATGCCGATCGAGCAGGAATTGAGATCGGTCTCCCCCGCCCAGCGGCTCTGGCCGGCGTGCCAGGCGCGCTCGGACTCGGCAACGATCTGGGCGATGCGTCCTTCCTCGTCGACGAGGTAGTGGGCGGAAACCTTCGCCTCCTCGCGCGTGAGCCAATCGAGCGCGGCGTCGGAGGATTCCATCCCCGTATAGTGCAAGACGAGCATGTCGGGCTTGCGCCCGTTGGCGCGCGCTTCGCGGTTGGGCGACGGGCACCACAGCGTGGCGAGTTTGCTGTCAGGGGCGGCGGTCATGACATCGGGAGCCAGAGTTTCGCCGCGTTGTCGGCCGTACCCAGACGCTTGGTCAAGCAAAACCGGCTTAGCAGCCCCTCAAGCGGCAGCCTTCGCGCGCTTCGCGGCTACCGCTTCAGCGCGGCGGAGAAGCTCGGCTATGGCGGACAAGGGCTGCGGACCGCCTAGCAGAAACCCTTGGAGCTGGTCGCAGCCCGCCATGCTCAGCAAAGCAGCCTGCGCCTCCGTCTCAACCCCTTCGGCGATCACGCGCATTGAAAGCACCTGGGCGAATGCGATGGTCGCGTGCAGGACGGCGGCAGCCGGTCCCTTGACCCCCGCAGTCGCCGTGATGGTGCGGTCGAGCTTCAGGCAATCGAAGCCGAAGTCGCGCAGGTAGCCGATGCTGGCGTAGCCAGTGCCGAAATCATCGAGGCTGATCGTGATACCACGCCGCTTGATCTCCTCGATGATATGTCGCGCGCGATCGCGATGTTGAATGAGGTATCCTTCCGTGATTTCCAGATTGAGGCGCTCGGCCGGAAAGCCGGTCTCGGCCAGGATCGCATCGACCTTCTCGGCGAAATTCGGATCACGCAGCTGCGCCGGGGAGACATTGACGCTCAATTCGACATTCCTCCAGGCGAGCGCATCGACGCAGGCGCGCTTCAAGACCCAAAGGCCTATCGCGTCGATCAAACCCGTCTCCTCGGCGATCGGAATGAAATGATCCGGCCGAAGATCGTCGCGAGGACCGCGCGGCCAGCGGAGCAGCGCCTCGACGCCAACAATGGCGCGCGATCCCGCATCGACGATCGGTTGATAGGCCAGATCGAACTCGTTCCGGTCGAGAGCCTGGCGGAGATCGTTGGCAATCTCCTGCCGCGCCTGGCGGGATAAATCCATTTCCGGATTGAACACGACATAGCACGCCTTGCCCCGCGCCTTTGCCGCATACATGGCCAAATCGGCCCGGCGCAGGAGCTCGCGTCCCTCTTCGATCGCCGCATCTCGCAACGCAATTCCGATGCTGACGCCGATGGGGAGAAACCGTTGGTCGATCTCGAACGGTTCCGCAACGAAGCCGAGTACCTTTTCAGCGAGATTGCGAGCGGTGCTCTCTTTGTGATCGCTCGGCAGAACCACCGCGAACTCGTCGCCGCCGATTCGCGCCAGAATAGCTCCCTCGGGCAATTGCCTCTTCAAGAACCCCGCGAAGGCGACGATCAACTGATCGCCAATCGCATGCCCATGGCTATCATTGATTTCCTTGAAGCCGTCCAAATCCATGAACATCACGGCAGCCGGGCCGGCATGATCGCCCGCGCGCTCCGATAGGGCTTCATCCAGGGCGAAACGGTTCGGAAGTCCAGTCAGGGCATCGGTGCGCGCAAGATGTTGAGCTTCGGCCGCGATGCGCGCGAGAAGCCGCGCTTCGGCGGCATTGGCCACGATCCGCTCCGTCTGCCTTTTGCTTATTCTGATCAAAAGAGCGGCAAGGGAGAGAAGCAGCAGAAGAGCCGTCAGCAGTCCGGCTATGACGCGCCTGAAGAATTGTCTTCCGGGTTCATCCCTCCTCCAGCCGAGAACGCCGACCGGAGTCCCCAAGGAGCTTTTCACGACCTTGGTCGAGGTCGCGGCATCCGCCGCGCCGTCGAGCCAGCGCAGCCCCGCGAAGCCGAAGGTCGATCCTAATAGGGAGATGAAGCCGGGGTCGGCGCGATAGACGGCCACCAGAAGAAAGGGAGGAGAGATGATGCCGTCAGGCGGGTACACGTCGGGGAGGATCGTCGAGATCACGACGATTGCAGGCTTGCCTTGAATATTTCTCATGTCGGCGATGGCGCGGTGGGTAACCGCGCGGCCGTCGAGCGTCAACGGCGTCTCGATCAGGTTATAGCGGACGGATTTTCCCGCCTCGGGGTGTCGAAGCTTTGCCACGAGGTCGCTGATGTCCGGCATGAAGGTGTCAAACGCCGCCGGCCCGACATCCTCCCCGTTCCGGTAACCATAGACCGGCTGGTCGGAACCATCGAGCACATAGATGCCCTCATAGCCGAGCAGATTGGTGAGATAGGCGCCGTAGAACTCATGCATCCATTCCTGATCGGGCGCCTTAGTCTTGTCGTAGCCTTCGCTCCAGACGGTCTGCACTTTTAGCTCGCGGGCGAAGGCGGCGCCCTGCTGCTCGATGGCCTGATCGATCGTATCGCTCTGGCGAGCGAGCGAGAGGTTGTCGCTCTTGGAGGCGGCCCAAATGAACGAGCCAGCCACGATAAGGAGGGCCGCTGCAATGAGAATTCCGACCCAGACAATTGGAAATCTGGGGAGATCGTTGCCGCCGATCAGGGGCTCATGGCCGGCATTCGTCGCCCGATTGGTCATGCGTCACGGCACCAAATTGCCGGACGACCCTAGGCTAATCGCGGTTAATTTTTGCACAGCCGGGGGCAGACCCTCCCAAGAGGGTTAGGGTTTGGTGAATTACCCGGTGCTTGCTTACATTCCGCGCTCTCTGGCGATCTGGTCATAGGCCTCGTTGATGGCCGCGACCTTCTCGGTGGCGAGCGACACGAACTCCTTGGGCACGCCGCGCGCGATCAGCTTGTCGGGATGGTTTTCCGCAACCAGCTTGCGATAGTGGCTCTTCAGCTCCTCGTTGCTGATCGAAGGCTTGACGGCCAGCACGTCGTAGGGATTGCGCTTGGCGGCGATCACGTGGCGCGCCTTGATATAGGCGAACTCGGTGTCGGTCATGCCGAAGCGCTTGGCGACGCCCGCCAGGAACTGCTCCTCGCGCGGGTGCAGATGCTCGTCGGCCTTGGCGATATGGAACAAGCCTTCGAGCACGTCCTCGAGCAGTTTGCGATTTCCCTTGAACATGGTGGCGAGCTGCTCGGCATAGGCTTCGTAGCCGGCCACGTCCTGCTTGGCGAGGTTGAACACGCGGGCGACGTTCTTCATCTCGCCGTCCGGAACCTTGAACACCTCCTTGAAGGCGTTGACCTCGTCCATGGTGACGACGCCGTCGGCCTTGGCCATCTTGGCGCCGAGCGCAATCACGCCCACGGTGAAGGCGACCTGGTTCTCGGCAGGGCCGTCCTGCTCCTTGTCGCGATCGATGACGTAGTGGCCGGCCACCCCACCGAGCAGAGCGCCGATCGGGCCCCCGATCGCGAGCCCCGCCGCGGCCCCTGCAAGCTTGCCCCAAATCGACATTGCGCACATACCCCCGAAGACTTGTTGCTTTGCCTAGAGCATAAGGACTTTTGGGCGAGGCCGCATGCGAAGAATCGACCTCTGGCACGCGTCCTTTCGCCGGCGGCTAGGAACCGCGCAAATTGGCGAGAATGGAGACCTTGGGCTCGTCGACTTCGAGTCCCGCATTAAGGCGCCGCTCCACATGCCAGGAACGGGCGAAGGTCCAGGCGGCAAGCCACAGGGTCCCGGCCGCGTTGGCGGCGCTTCCCACATAGACGAAGATATGGCCAAGCCCGAAGTAGTTGGCGGCGGCAAAGATGAAGGCCTCGAACACGATGCCGAACCCGCCAGCCACGACGATGGCGGCGCTGAGCGAGGTGATGAACACGCTCAGCAGATTGGCGCCGTGGCGCGGCCGTTCCTTGGGGGCTTCGGTATCCATGCTGCTCAACTCGATGGCTTAAGGGCTACGCGCGACCCTCATAGCGAGCGGGACCCGAGGTGACAAGGGCCAGGGGCCCAACTATTGGATCGCCTCCGTGCTCCTTGCGGCCAGCATGCGGGCGACGGTTGGAGCCAGCTCGGCGGGATCAAAAACCGGCTGAGAGCAGATTCGATTGGTGCAAGCGAAGGCCGCCGGCTGATCCATCTCCGGGTATTGGACATCGGGATTGGGAAGCGGGCCCTCGCGCTTGTCCCACCAATCGATGCGCTTATAGAGCGCGGGATAAGCAAGCCCAGCTTCGTGGAGCACCGCCGCCTGCGGCGCATCCTTGGGGCCGACGATGGTGATGTGGGTCGGCTCCTCCGACAGCTCGCGATCGCCGAGCAGGATGCCGGGAAGCGCGCGGGGCTGACCGAGGATCGCGGACGAAGCGAGATAGCGCGCGCCGTGCTCGGCGAGGTCGCGGTAGCTCTCCTTCCCCAAATAGCGATGCAGCGAATTGGCGAAGCGCGTCGCCGCGACCTGCTCGTCGAGCTGCTTCACCTCCTTGGCGAAGACGCCGACGGTGGCCTCGGGGGTCGCGGTGGTGCGGAAGCCGCCTGCGGGATCCCGGAAGCGGGCGGCGATGAATTCACCGGCATGATCGGCAACGTCGAGCCAGTCGCGGTCGCCGGTCGCGGCATAAAGGTCCAGCGCCGCCTGCCCCATGCCAAGCGTATCGCCGAGATAGGGTCCTGCGGGGTCATGCTCGCCGTGACTGAAGCCGCCGCCTTCGATGGCGCGATGCGCAACGATGTACCGGCCGGCGCGCTCGGCGGCACGCAGCGCCGTCTGATCGCCGGTGGCGGCGTAGAAGGCGATGAGTCCGCTGATCGCCCACCCGTTCTCGCGCGCATAGATGTTGGTGTCGATGCGCGGCTCGCGGCCGAGCGTTGCCCTTTCCTCGGCGCTCAGGGCATAGAAGACCTTGCCGGGCATGGCCTCATCAACGTCGGCGTCCTGGCTCGTGTAGAAAGCGCCGTCGGAGCTGCGAAGCTTGGTCATCAGGAAGCGCTTCAGATCCTGCGCCGCCGCGAGATAAGCGGGCTCCTTCCACAGCGCATAGGCTTCGGCGTATTGGCGCAAACCGTTCGCCTGGTACGACATGATCTTCTCGTAGTGCGGCGACTTCCAGTCGACCTCGTCGGAATATTGATAGATGCCGCCCCATTGCCGGTCGACGAGGTTCAGCGCGGCGTCGAAGGTCTGCCGTGCCTTCTTGGCGGCGTCCTGGTCGCCCTTCTCGGCGGCGACGAGAAGAAGGTCCATGCTCTCGGTGTCGATGAATTTGTGGATGCGCCCCCACCCGCCATTCTCGGCGTCATAGGACTCGTTGCTTCTGCGCGCGAGCTCGGCGCGTTGCGCAGCGGTGAGGAGCGGCGTCTCGGCCGGCGTCACTTCCACTGCGGCGGCGACCGACGGGCCAGGCGACGGGTCGGCGATGACCGCCTGCAGAAGAGACGCCATGCGGTCGGGCGGCAAATAGCCCCGCCACTTCACGATCTCCGTGCCGTCGGCGGCAAAAATGATCGTCGCCGGCCAGCCCCAGTCGCCGTAGCGGCTCGACAGATCCGGATTGGCGTCCTGGTCGACGCGCACCGGGATGTATTTCGATTTCAACAGCTCGACGACGGTCTTGTCCTGGTAGGTCGTCTGCTCCATGACATGGCACCAGTGGCACCACACCGCTTCGAGATCGAGGATCACGAAGCGCTGCTCGGCTTGGGCGCGGGCGAAGACCTCGGCACTCCAACCTTCCCAAGTCAATGCTCCCTCGGCCGCCACGGTCTTTTCGGCAAACGCCGCGACGAAGGCGAGGACAAACGCAACAAGGATGCGCAACCGCATGGGTTTCTCTCCCCAGCTCGATTGACTCTGCAGCAGGTACGGAGCAGAGCGCCGGAAAGTTGCGTCCGGATGCGGAAATTCCCGGCGGTCACGCAAAAATAAGCTTCAGCAGGAAGGCGAAGGCGATGACGCCCACGGCGGCATTGATCTCGCTGAAACGCCCGGCGAGCGCCTTCAAGGCCACATAGGCGATGAAGCCGAGCCCGATGCCGGTGGCAATGGAAAAGGAAAGCGGCATCAGCAGCGCGACGATCAGCGCCGGGATGTACTCGGTCGGATCGTCCCATTTGATTGCACCGAGGCTCGCCGCCATCAGACAGGCGACGAAGACAAGCGCGGGAGCCGTGGCGTAAAGCGGCACGCTCTCAGCGAGCGGGGCGAGGAACAGGCTCAAAAGAAAGAGCGCTGCCACGACAAGCGCGGTGAGACCGGTGCGGCCTCCCTCCTCAACCCCCGCAGCGCTTTCGATATAGGCCGTGGTGGTGGAGGTGCCCAGCGCCGCGCCAAGCATGGCGGCGCCGGAGTCGGCAAGCAATGCTTGGCGAAGCCGCGGCAGGCGGCCTTCGGCGTCGAGGAACCCTGCCTGACGCGCAACCCCGATCAAGGTTCCCGCAGTGTCGAGGATCGTCACCAGAAGCAAGGTGAGAATGATGGTGACGAGGCCAAGCTGGAAGGCGCCGGCGAGATCCATCTTGAGGAAGGTTGGCGCGAGTGAAGGCGGGCGGGCGGCAAGCCCGTGCCAAGGCTCAAGGCCAAGCATGACGGCGATCAGCGTCACGGCAAGCACACCAATGATGATCGCGCCAGGAACTTTCCGAGCGGCGAGGCCCGCAATGACGAGGAAGCCCACCGCCGCGAGAATCGCTTGCGGCTTGGACAGATCGCCAAGCGTGACCAGCGTGGTCGGTTCGTCGGCGACGATGCCCGCGTTCTGCAACCCGATCAGCGCGAGGAAGAGGCCGATGCCTGCGGCGATGCCGAGCTTCAAATTCATGGGAATCGCGTCGATCAGCCAAGCGCGCAACGGCGAAAGCGAGAGCCCGAAGAAGAGCACGCCGGAAACGAACACGAGCGCGAGCGCGAGCTGCCAATTGCCGCCGAGCTCGGGCACCACAGTGAAGGCGAAATAGGCATTGAGCCCCATGCCCGGAGCGAGCGCGATCGGGTAATTGGCGTAGAGCCCCATGATGACGGAGCCCGCCGCAGCGGCGAGGCAGGTGGCGACGAACACGGCGCCAGGGTCCATGCCGGCTTTCTCGAGGATCGCCGGGTTGACGAACATGATGTAGGCCATGGTGAGGAAGGTCGCGAGCCCGGCGCGGAGCTCGATGGCGACGCTCGAGCCCGCGGCGGTCAAGCCGAAGACACGATCGAGCGGGTGTTGCGGTGCGGGAGGCGGGGCGGCGGCAGCGGTTTTCGCCGCACGGAGCCGTTTCGGCAGGACCGTCTTTGGTTCTCCTGCCGCCACCTCTGCCCTCCCTCCCGCCTCGCGCGGGCCGACAGCAATTGACGCGTCAGCGGCCGCCGTTGTCTAAGGTCATTCGCCCAAATCTACCGCCTTGCCGCGCCCATTGACGACACCCATGGCCAAAGCTGTGCACATGATCCAGAGCCGAATCCTGGTTGTCGTGCTGATGCTCTGGGGCATCGCCATGATCGTCCCGGATTTCGTGCGGGTCGCCCGGCCGCTCGGGTCTTTCGGCTTCTATGCCAACAATGACGGGCTGATCTACGACGTGACCGGGCCGTTTCCCGACGAGGCCTCTTCGCCGGCATGGAGGGCCGGGATACGCGCGGGCGACCGGCTCGATCTTCTTCGCCTCGAATGCGAGGTCGATGAGTTGACCAGTTGCGGCAACGCGCTCGCCCTGCTCGGGGGCCTCGAATTCGTGCTGCCGGGCAGCAGCGCCACGCTCCCTCTCGCCGCGACCGGCTCTGCGCCCGCACGCGATGTAACGCTGATCGCGGTGCAACGCCCGTCGAATTTCCTCATTCGCGTCGTCGTGATGCTCGACCAGGTCGCCGGCATCCTGGTCGTCGTGGCTGCCGGTTGGCTCGTGTGGAGTCGCCCTTCGGCGATGCGCTGGGGGTTCTTTCTCTATGCGAACTGGTTCAATCCCGGCCAGGTCTATGCGTTCTACGCGATCCTGCAACAATGGCCCCTTCTGCTCATCGCGCAGGACGTCGCCGCCTCCATCGCCGAGGCCGCCGGCTATGCCGGGCTGCTTCTCTTCTGCCTTCGCGTTCCCAACGACAAAACCGAGCCGGAATGGCGCCCTATGGAGCGGCTGCTCCCGTATGTCGGGCTGCTCCTGGCGCTCGCACTGCTTGCCTCCTACGGCAGTATTTTTGGCTTTCTCACCGAGAGCACGACGCGGGCGGTTATCCTCGCGGGCTTCGCCGTCGACTTCTGGGCGCTTGCGATTCTTCTCGCGCGCCGGCGCAACCAGACCCCGGAGGACTATCAGCGCATGCGCTGGGTGGTCTGGGGCTGTCTCATCGGCCTGCCCTCTTTCCTCATCGCCGAGCTTGCCTCGACGACCTCGATCTTCGAAACGCGGTGGGGCGACTTCACCCCGACCGAGGACATCATCGGGCTGCTCTACCTGGTGAATGGCATCCTCTGCTTGTTCGTGTTCGAGGCGCTGCGCCGGCGGCGCGTGGTGAGCGTGATGATCCCGCTTCGCCGCGTGACCATCCTCGGCCTCACTCTCAGTATTCCCGTGCTCCTGCTGCACCGTGAAGTGGAACATCTGCAAGAGTTTCTGGACTTGCCGGGCTGGGCATGGGTCGTCGTGGGGGCTGGGGCCGTGTTCCTCATCTCCCGCCTCCACGAAGGCGCCGTTCACCTCGCCGACCGCTATTTCAACCGTGAGGTCGACCAGGCGGAGCGCGAACTCGCCGCCGCCATGCTCAAGGCAAGACAGCCTACCGACATCGACCGCCTGCTTGCGGACGAGCCGTTCCGCGTTCTGAAGCTAACCTCGGCCGCCGCCTTTCGCCGCGATGGAGCCGTGTTCCACCGCGAGGTCGAGGGCAACGGTTGGAGCGACGACACGACGCGCACGCTTCGACCTGACGAGCCCATGCTCGCTCCGCTCGCCGAAGGAAGGCCTTTCAGCGTCGCTGAGGCGGACGGCGACGGTCTCAACCTGCCGCCAGGATTGAAACGCCCGGTGCTCGCCGTGCCAGCGGTCAATCCCGTCCGCTGCTTTGCCGTCTCGCTGTACGGGCCGCACGAAGCGGGCACCGACCTCGACGCGAATGAGCGCGCCCTGCTGGCGAGGCTGTCGCAGAATGCCGCCGCGATGTATGCGGAGCTCGAGAGCGGCGAGTTGCGGCGAAAGGTGGCCAAGCTTGAGGGTGAGTTGAAGGCCGCGCCGCCGGCGTCGCGCAAGGGCGTCAAATGAGTGGAAAGGTCTAGGCATGGCGATCTACGCGCTCGACGGCGAGGCGCCCGAGCTTCCCTCCGACGGTCTTTATTGGGTCGCCGAGACCGCCGCCGTGATCGGTCGCGTGCGGCTCCATTCCGACGTGAGCGTCTGGTACGGGTCGGTGTTGCGGGGTGACAATGAATGGATCGAGATCGGCGCGCGCTCGCAAATCCAGGACAATGCGACGCTTCACACCGACCCCGGCTTTCCGCTCACCATCGGACATGATTGTGTCATCGGCCACAACGTGGTGCTGCATGGCTGCACCATCGGCGAGGGCGCGCTGGTCGGAATCGGAGCCACTGTCCTGAACGGCGCGCGGATCGGGCGCGGCACGATCGTCGGCGCGCATGCATTCGTGCCGGAGGGACGGGAAATTCCCGAGGACTGCCTGGTGCTGGGAACGCCGGCACGGGTGGTCCGAACCCTCACCGATGCCGATCGGGAGATGTTGTCGCGGATTGCCGAGCATTATGTCGACAGGGGGCAGCGCTACCGGGCCGGCCTGGTCCTGCTGCCCACTGCCTGAAAAGAGCGGAGCCGGCACTGGGTGGGAACAGCGCCGGCTCCTTAAGACCCGGTCTGGTGGGGGATGGGGAGGGGACGCCGACCGGGCCGTCTCGCTCTGGCCCCTTGAAGGGCCAGATCTCCATCAATTCCTTAGTGGCCACCGCCGGCGATGTTGAGCTCGCCACGGCGGGTTTTGCGGGTCAGCGCGACCCACAGTTGAGGGTTCTCCTGCGATTGGCGCTTGAGGAATTCGTAGCGGGTGTCGGTCCACAGCAGGACCGCGCTGCGGCGGTTGTCGAGCACCAGGTCGCCGCGATCGGTTCGCACCATCAGCACGGCATGGCCCTCGCCGGATTCATCCAGCACCACGGTGATCAGCAGCGCCTCGACCGGGAAGCCGAGCCCTTCGAGATAGCGCTGCTTCAGCAGCACATAGTCTTCGCAGTCGCCGGCGGAGGTCGGAATCTCCCAGCGTTCCGGCACGGCATAAAGATCCTGATCCGACTCCGGAACGATGCTGGTGTTGACGAAGCTGTTGACCTCGCCAAGCAGCTTCCAGCGCTCGGGCGTCAGTTCCAGCCGGTAGCGGCTACCGCCCAGCGGCCGGCAATCGCGTTGATAGCGCTCGCAATAATTGACATAGCCGATCGGCGGCAGCGTCGGCCCATAGGTCGGGGCGAACGCGCTGCTGCTCGACTTCTCGAAGTTGATCGCATCCTTCTCGAGAGCAAAGGCTGACGACCCTGTCATGCACAAGGTGCCAATCAGCAACAATCCTGCAACAAGTTTGAACATCCCTGACGCCCCGATCCCTTATGTATTTGAGAGCATCATAGGTGTCCCGCGTTTATATTCGGATAAAACTACGGGAGATCGTCGCCTAATCTTGAGAAAAAACCGTTAATGCTAAATCGATTCTGAATATAATCCATGCTGATTTTGGAATAAATCAGCTAGAATTTGTTAAAGATTACCGGTGGCGGCGCCTGCGAGAGTTGTTCGCTCCAGCAGTTTCAGGAATTCGATGGCAATGCCGCATTCGTGATAGCGCACCACCCGTCCGCGCATCTTGCCGAGACTGACGCAGGTGCCGAGGCAGGGCAGAACCGCAATGCGCAGGGCGGCGCCGGACAGCGAGATGTCGAGCACCTCGCAGGCATAGGCCCGGCCATCGGGCAGGGTGATGTGGGATTTGGCGTCCGCCGGCTGGCGATGATGGCGGCGCTGGTCCGCCGAGCCGCCTGGCGGCTCGTTCCAATTGAGACGCGCCTGGAGGCGCTGCCGGCGGGTGCTGCTCATTTGAAAGCTGATGCGGATGCCGCCGGGAACTTTGCCGACGACGGTGCCGTCAACCCGGCCGACATCCTGGATAGAGCCGACAATCGGGGCATGCGGCTCGACATCGACTGTCGTCAGGAAGGTGGCGCCATCGATCGACAGATCGCTCACTTGGCAAGAATGCTCGGTCATGTCGGCCAGCATGAAGCGCCCGAACATGACGCCGGCGGTCCGCGCCACCTTCGGCAGCTTCTCGGGGCCAATCACGATGAGCGCGACGACCGCGATGACGAGGAGCTCTGAGAAACCGATGTCGAACATTGATTGCGGGAGGCCAAAAAAAGGAAGCCGGGCGGGCCCGGCGTCCGGCGCGGCGTCGACGCGGGCAGGTCCCGCGTCAGGCCTTCGTGCTCGACTCCTTCTTCACCTCGCCCTC
>Ga0081455_10005082_pt1 | contig 14521 bp, 15 predicted proteins | sample TabmetS3T2R1_FD_70207 | JGI IMG/M metagenome (GOLD analysis project Ga0081455, IMG submission 70207) | Tabebuia heterophylla rhizosphere microbial communities from the University of Puerto Rico - S3T2R1 | ecosystem: Host-associated > Plants > Roots > Rhizosphere ... | reverse complement strand
CCTCCGGCGCCCCGCTCCTGGTGTGCCCCGTCTATACGCGGCCGGACGGCTGGGAGGTCCGGATCGGCGAGCCGCTCGAGATCGAGCGCACGGGCTCGATGCGGCAGGACGTGGCGGCGCTGTCCCGCCTGATGGCCGAGCGGTTCGAACGCGCGATCGCCGCCGAGCCCACCGACTGGCACATGTTCCAGCCGGCATGGAAGGAGTCTGGCTCGACCGCCGCCGCCGAGCCGGCGGCTGCGGTCGATCGATGAGGGTCCTGCTGGCCTGTCCCTACGACTGGGCCTCCCCCGGGGGCGTCCAGGTGCACGTCCGGGAGCTGGCCGAGCGCCTGCGCGCGCGTGGCCACGAGACGTTGATCGTCGCGCCAGGCCCGGACGGGTCCTCGAACGGCCTCGTGCGCATCGTCGGACGGCCGCTCCGCGTGCCGTACGGGGGCACGGTGGCGCCGATCTCGTTCTCGCCCCGGTCGTGGAGCAGGCTGCGTTCGGCGATGCACGCGTTCGGGCCCGAGGTGGTCCACGTGCACGAGCCGTTCACCCCCAGCACGTCGATGCTGGCCACGCTCGCGGCCACGACGCCCGTGGTCGCGACCTTCCACGCGTTCCTGGACCGGTCGCGGCTGATGGAGGTCTCGGCCCCGATCCTTCGGCAGATCGACCGGCGGATCGACGCCGCCGTCGCCGTGTCCGAGGCCGCGGCCTCGTTCGTCCGGCGCGTCCGCCGCGGCCCGGTCGAGATCGTGCCCAACGGCGTCGACGTCGCCCGGTTCGCCGCCGAGGCCGACCCGCCCGAGGGCCTGCCCCCCGGCCGGCGGATCCTGTGGGTGAACCGCCTGGACCCGCAGAAGGGGTTCGGCGTGATGGTGGACGCGTTCGCGCGCCTGGCCGGCGAGATGGACGACGTCTCGCTGCTGGTGGCGGGGGAGGGGCGCGACCGGGTCGCGCTCCGTTCGCTGCCGCGCCGGGTCCGCAACCGCGTCGTGCCGCTCGGCACCGTCGCCCACGACGAGCTGCCGCGCTACCACGCGGCGGCCGACGTCTTCTGCTCGCCGGCGGTCGGCCAGGAGAGCTTCGGGATCGTCCTTGTCGAGGCGATGGCGGCCGGCGTCCCGGTGGTGGCCACCGACATCCCCGGGTACCGCGAGGTCGTTCGCGACGGCGTGGACGGCCTGCTGGTCCCCCCGAACGATCCCGCGGCGCTCGCCGGCGCGATCGGGCGGGTCCTGTCCGAGCCCGAGCTGGCCTCGGCGCTCGCCGCCGGCGGCCGCGCCCGGGCGACAGGGTTCGCGTGGGACGCGGTCGTCCCGCGGCTCGAGGCCGTGTACGGCCGGGCCCTGAACGGCACGCGCTAGGATGCGTCCGTGCCGCTCTGGCTGTGGATCGTCATCGTCCTGGTCGCCCTGCTGCTCCTGGGCGCCGTCCTGGTCTACAACCGGCTGGTCGCGCTCCGCGCGCGTGTGAACAACGGCTGGTCACAGATCGACGTCCAGCTCCGGCGTCGGTACGACCTGATCCCGAACCTGGTCAAGACCGTCCAGGGCTACGCCACGCACGAGCGCGAGGTGTTCGAGAACGTGACCGAGGCTCGGACGCGGGCGATCGACGCGAACGCGGTCCCGGACCAGGCCGACGCCGAGAACCAGGTGACGCGCGGCCTGCGCCAGCTGATGGCCGTCGCCGAGAACTACCCCGACCTCAAGGCCAACGAGAACTTCCTCGCGCTGCAGGAGGAGCTCACCGGGACCGAGTCGAAGATCGCCTTCGCGCGCCAGTTCTACAACGACCAGGTCATGCTGCTGAACACGCTGATCGGCTCGTTCCCGTCCAACGTGATCGCGAAGGTCTTCGGGTTCCGGACCCGCGAGTTCTTCGACATCGAGGACCCGGTGCGCGCTCCCTCCGAGGTGGAGTTCCCCGGGTAGATCCGTTGTACGAGCAGATCGCGTCCAACAAGCGCAAGACCTTCGTGCTGATCCTGGGCGCGATCGTGCTGCTCGGCGCCGTGGGGTACGTCCTCGGCCTCTTCTACGCGAGCGGCGTGGTCGGCCTGGTCGGGGCGGTCGCGCTCGCCCTGGTGATGTCGCTCGTGTCGTTCTTCAGCGGCGACCGGATCGTGCTGGCGTCGACCCGCGCCAAGGAGGTCACGCCGCAGGAGCAGCCTCGGCTGCACAACATCGTCGAGGGCCTGTCGATCGCGGCGGGGATCCCCAAGCCACGCGTCTACATCGTCCCCGAGCAGGCGCCGAACGCGTTCGCGACCGGTCGCAACCCCGAGCGCTCCTCGATCGCGGTCACCGAGGGCCTGCTCGCCACGATGAACCGGGTCGAGCTCGAGGGCGTGATCGGCCACGAGCTGTCGCACGTCGTGGACCGGGACATCCTGGTCGGCACGATCGTCGCGACGCTGATCGGGGCCGTGGTGCTGGTCAGCGAGTTCTTCATGCGCTCGTGGTGGTGGGGCGGCTTCCGCGGTCGCCGCGGCGGCGACAGCGGCGGTGGGGGGGCCGAGGCGATCGTGTTCGCGATCGGGCTCGTGTTGCTGGTGCTCGCGCCGATCATCGGGAAGATCGTGCAGCTGGCCGTGTCCCGCCAGCGCGAGTACCTGGCCGACGCGCAGGGCGCGATGCTCACGCGCTACCCGCCGGGGCTCGCGAGCGCGCTGCGCAAGATCCAGGCGAACTCCGCGATCCCGATGCGGTCGGCCAACAACGCGACGGCGCACCTGTGGCTCAATCAGCCCTCGCGCGTCCCGGGCGAGGGGATGGGGACGCTCGAGAAGCTGTTCGCCACCCACCCGCCGATCGAGGAGCGGATCCGCCGCCTCGAGGAGATGTGACGATCTCCAACAGATGACCCGAGGTCGTTGAGTCGACCCCGGGGCGCCGTTACCATTCGGCCCCGTTTGCCAGAACCCGCTCAACCGGAGCGGGGAGCCTCCCGACGAACGCATATCGCCCGCGACCCCCCGGAGCCCGCATGCCTGGTACCCATCGCCCCGACCCGCCCCGAACCCGTCCGTCGATCACCCGCCGAGGCAAGATCATCGCCGCGGTCGCGACCGTGGCCGTCGTGGTCGGCGGGACGCTCGGATACTTCGCGCTGTTCCCGCAGACGGCCCCGGCGTTCGTGCGCAAGACCCTGCAGTCGGTCGGCCTGGCCAGCCCGACCCCGGAGGTCCCCCCGGCGTGTCCGCTCTCGGGCCTGCCCGCACCGCACGGCCAGATCCCCGATCGGCCGGCGCTCGCGATCAAGGTCGAGAACGCGCCCGAGGCGCGGCCGCAGGCGTCGCTGAACGACGCCGACATCGTGGTGGAGGAGCCGGTCGAGGGCGGGTACACGCGGTTCATCGCGATCTTCCAGTGCGACAGCTCGGACCGCGTCGGGCCCGTTCGGAGCGGCCGGACGACGGATCCGGACTACCTGCGCCAGCTCGGCCCGGCGGTGTTCGGGTACGCGGGTGGGCGGAACGTCGTGAAGATCCAGGTGCCGAAGGTGGGGCTGGTCGACGTGAACTACATCCTGGCGGCGAGCGCGTACACGCGCGACGAGTCGCGCGCGGCGCCCCACAACCTGTTCACCAGCACCCGGGCCCTGTACAAGGCCTCGAAGTCCAAGGAGGGCGCGCCCGAGCCGCTGTTCGGCTACGCGGACGAGTGGACCGGCGCGGCCAAGCGGATCCGAACCGCGCACCTGCCGTTCTCCTCGGCGTCCGACGTCTACTGGCAGTGGAGCGGCGGCAAGCAGGCGTGGCTGCGCTCGCACGGGACCGTGCCGCACACGCTCGAGGACGGCGAGCGCGTCTCGGCCACCAACGTCGTGATCCAGGTCGTGGACGTGACCGACAGCTCGTACCTGGACGCGGCGGGCAACCCATCGCCCGAGGTCGCGCTGACGGGTTCGGGTCCGGCGTACGTGCTGCGCGACGGCGAGCTGATCCGCGGGCGCTGGGAGCGCCGGTCGCTCAAGGCCGTGACCCGGTTCGTCAGCAAGGACGGCACGAAGATCAGGCTCGAGCCCGGCCGCACGTGGGTGGAGCTCGTGCCGAGCTACGTGGACATCACGTTCGCCAAGCACTGATCCTCACCGGCTGGCCCGCAAGGCGCGGCGGTACACTCACCAGGTCGGATCCGGGCGCGATCCGGGCGTGAGGAGGAACCTGCGTTGGAGCGGGAGACCGGCACCTTCCGAGTGAAGTCCGGCCTGGCCGAGATGCTCAAGGGCGGCGTCATCATGGACGTCACCACCGCCGACCAGGCCAAGATCGCCGAGGACGCCGGCGCCGTCGCCGTGATGGCGCTCGAGCGGGTCCCCGCCGACATCCGCGCCGAGGGGGGCGTGGCCCGCATGGCCGACGCCACCAAGGTCGAGGAGATCATGAACGCCGTCTCGGTCCCCGTGATGGCCAAGGCCCGCATCGGCCACTTCGTCGAGGCGCAGATCCTGCAGGCGCTCGGCGTGGACTACGTGGACGAGTCCGAGGTCCTCACGCCCGCCGACGAGGAGCACCACATCGACAAGTGGGCGTTCACGGTCCCGTTCGTGTGCGGGGCGCGGAACCTGGGCGAGGCGCTCCGGCGGATCGCAGAGGGCGCCGCGATGATCCGCACCAAGGGCGAGGCGGGCACGGGCAACGTCGTCGAGGCCGTCCGCCACCAGCGCACGATGCTGCGCGAGATCGGGTGGCTGAAGACGCTGCGCCCCGAGCAGCTCGTGAGCGCCGCCAAGGACCTGGGCGCGCCGGTCGACCTCGTGCGGATGGTCTCGGAGTCCGGGACGCTTCCGGTCGTGAACTTCGCCGCAGGCGGCCTGGCCACGCCGGCCGATGCGGCGCTGATGATGCAGCTCGGCGTGGACGGTGTATTCGTCGGCTCGGGGATCTTCAAGTCGGAGGACCCGGCGCCGCGGGCGCGCGCGATCGTCGAGGCCACGACGCACTTCCAGGACCCCGACGCGCTCGCCAAGGTCTCGCGCGGGCTGGGCGAGCCGATGCCCGGGCTCGATATCAAGGAGCTCGGCGAGGACGGCCTGCTCCAGACCCGCGGCTGGTAGTCAGCCCCGACTCCCTATCATGTGGGCGTGAAGGCCGGCGTCCTTGCCCTGCAGGGAGACTTCCGCGAGCACGCACGCGTGTTCGCGGACGTCGGCGCGTCGGCGGTCGAGGTCCGGACGCCCGAGGAGCTGGCCGGCGTCGACGCGCTCGCGATCCCGGGCGGCGAATCCACGACGATCTCCAAGCTGGCCCGGAGCGCCGGGCTGGTCGAGCCCATCGTGGAGCGCGCGAACGCGGGCATGCCCATCCTCGGCACGTGCGCCGGGATGATCGTGATGGCCAAGCGGGTGGAGGGGCTCGAGCCGCTGTTCGGACTGGTCGACGTCATCGTGCGCCGGAACGCCTACGGGCGCCAGGTCGACTCGTTCGAGGCCGACCTGGACGTCGAGGGTGTCGACCATCCCGTCCGCGGCGTGTTCATCCGCGCGCCGGTGGTCGAGGACGTGGGCGACGGCGTCCGCGTGCTGGCCCGTCTCGAGGGCGCGCCCGTCGTGCTCGAGCAGGGGAACCTGGTCGTGGCGTCCTTCCACCCCGAGCTCGTCGGCGAGACCCGGCTGCACGACTATCTCCTGAGGAAGGTGTGAGGTGTCCGGTCACTCCAAGTGGTCGACGATCAAGCGCAAGAAGGGCGCGGCGGACGCCAAGCGCAGCAACGAGTTCGCCAAGCTGCTGCGCGCCGTCGAGGTGGCGGCGCGCGAGGGCGGGAGCGGCGACGTCAAGGCGAACATGACGCTCGCGTCCGCGGTCGACAAGGCCCGCTCCGCCTCGGTGCCCAACGACAACATCGATCGCGCGATCAAGCGGGGGACGGGCGAGCTCGAGGGCGGCGCGCGATACGAGGAGGTCACGTACGAGGGGTACGGGCCCGGCGGCGTGGCGATGTTCGTCGAGACCCTGACCGACAACCGCAACCGGACCAGCCAGGACGTCCGCCACGCGTTCACGCGCAACGGCGGCAACCTCGGTGAGAGCGGGAGCACCGCCTGGATGTTCAGCCGCAAGGGCTCGATCCAGATCGAGAAGGACTCGGCGCCCGACGAGGAGGCGCTGCTCGAGACCACGCTCGAGGCCGGCGCCGAGGACCTGAACGACGCGGAGAGCACCTGGGAGATCACGACGGACCCCGGCGCGTTCGCGGCGGTCCGCGACGCGATCGAGGCGGCCGGCATCCCGATGCTGTCGGCCGAGCTCACGATGCTGCCGCAGAACACCGTCCCCGTGCAGGGCGGCCGGGCCCGGCAGGTGCTCGCGCTGCTCGAGGGTCTCGAGGAGCTCGACGACGTCCAGAACGTCTACGCGAACTTCGACATCCCCGAATCGGTGATGGCCGAGCTGTCGGGCTGAGTGCCCGGGTGATTGCCCCGGCCCATGACCGGGCCTAGACTCTGGCGAACGGATGTTCGATTCCTGCGTGCTCGGCGTCGACCCCGGCGTGTCCGCCCTCGGCTTGGCGGCGGTCGCCCGCCGGGACCGCCGGCCGGTCCTGCTGTTCGCCGAGACCGCGCGCACGCCCTCCGATCTCGACGAGCCCTCCCGCCTGCGCATGCTCCACATGGCCGTCCGCGCGGCGATCACCCAGCACCAACCCGGTTCGGTGGCCATCGAGCGCATCGCCTGGAACAAGAACCAGGTGAGCGCGATGGTCGTGGCGCGGGCGACCGGGGTCGTCCTGCTCGCCGCGGCCGAGGCGGGCCTGCCGGTGCAGGAGTACGGGGCGCTCGAGGTGAAGATGGCCGTGACGGGGCAGGGCAACGCCGACAAGGCACAGGTGCGCGAGGCGCTCGAACGGTTCCACGGCCTGCGCGACCTCCCGAGGCAGCCCGACGCGGTGGACGCCGCGGCGGTCGCGCTCTGTCACCTCACCCAGGCGCGCCTGCGAACGGCGGCCGCGACGTGATCTCGTTCCTAGAGGGCGAGGTCGTCGAGCGCACGGGGGGGCGCGTGGTGATCGCGGTCGGTGGCGTCGGCTACGAGGTGCAGGTGCCCGCGTCGACGCTGGCCGCGTTGCCGCCCGTCGGGCGAACCGCGCGCATCCACACCCGCATGGTCGTTCGCGACGACGCGATGACGCTGTTCGGGTTCGGCGGCGCGGACGAGCGCGAGCTGTTCGACCTGCTGGTCACGGTCAACGGGGTGGGACCCAAGGTCGCGCTGTCGTTCCTATCGGTCCTGTCGCCCGACGCGTTCCGCCGGGCGGTGTCGGCGGGCGACGTGGCGGCGCTCACCGTGGTGCCCGGGGTCGGCAAGAAGGTCGCGCAGCGCGTGGTGCTGGACCTGAAGGACCGATTCGGCGGCGAGGTCGTGATCGTGGACGGCCCGCTGGCCGACGTCCGGGACGCGCTGCTCGCGCTCGGCCTGTCGCCGCAGGAGGCGAGCGAGGCGATGGCCGGCCTGCCGTCCAACGGCGGGCGCTCCACCGAGGACCTGCTTCGCGACGCCTTGCAGCGCATGGGCGGGACGCGAGCCGACGGGGCGGGGGTAGGGTGATGCGCGACGTGAGCGACGAACCCCGCATCGTCGACGCCGAGGTGCCCGAGGAGGAGCGCGAGTTCGACGCCGCGCTCCGGCCGCGCCGCATCGACGAGTTCGTGGGCCAGGACCGGATCAAGGAGCAGCTCGCGCTCCTGATCGACGGCGCCCGCGCCCGCGGCGAGACCGTCGACCACCTCCTGTTCTCCGGCCCTCCGGGGCTCGGTAAGACGACGCTGGCCGGGATCGTGTCCAACGAGCTGGGCGTCGGGTTCCAGCCCACCTCGGGACCCGCGCTCGACCGGCCGGGCGACCTCGCGGCCATCCTCACGAACCTCGAGGAGGGCGACGTCCTGTTCGTGGACGAGATCCACCGGATGCCCCGCGCCGTCGAGGAGGTCCTGTATCCGGCGCTGGAGGACTTCAAGCTCGACGTGGTGCTCGGCAAGGGCCCGAGCGCGCGCAGCATCCGCCTGGACCTGCCGCGCTTCACGCTGGTCGGGGCCACGACGCGGCCCGGCCGGATCACGTTGCCGCTGCGCGAGCGCTTCGGGTTCTCGCCGCGCCTGGACTACTACGCGGTCGGGGACCTCGCGGCGATCGTGCACCGGTCGGCGGGGATCCTGAGCGTCCGCGTCGACGAGGAGGGCGCCGCCGAGATCGCCCGGCGATCCCGCGGCACCCCCCGGGTCGCCAACCGGCTCCTGCGCCGCGTGCGCGACTTCGCCGAGGTCCGCCACGACGGCGCCGTGACCTCCGAGGTGGCCCGGGCCGGCCTCGAGCTGTTCGAGGTCGACGAGCAGGGCCTGGACAAGCTCGACCTGGCGATCCTGTCCACGGTGGTCGACAAGTTCGGGGGCGGGCCGGTCGGCCTGTCGACCCTGGCCGCCGCCGTCGGGGAGGAGACCGACACGGTCGAGGACGTGGTCGAGCCCTATCTGCTGCAGCTCGGCCTGCTGCAACGCACGCCCAGGGGGCGCGTGGCCACCGAGCGTGCCTACCGGCACCTGGGGGCCACGCCGGAGGGCGCGCTCCCGCTCACCTAGCCCGCTCCCGACCCCGGGGGTGTGGAGAACGCGTGAACCCCGTCCTGACCTGCGGCGAACCGAGCGGTAGCCTGTATGCTGCCTCGTCACCCCGTAGGAGGCTCGTCTATCCATGGTGTTCGCATTCCTCGCCCAGGACTCGTCCGCGGGTGGAAGCTCCCTGATCGGTCTCGCGCTCCCGATCCTCATGATCGTGGGCTTCTACTTCCTGTTGATCCGCCCCCAGCGCAACCGCCAGAAGCAGCAGCAGGCGCTCGTCGCGGCCCTGGAGGTCGGTGACGAGGTCATGACCAACGGCGGCATCTTCGGCACGATCGTCGACATCGATGACGACGAGGGAGTCGTCACCGTCGAGATCGCGCCGGGCACCCGGATCCGCATGCTCCGGCAGGGCATCTCTCAACGGTTCGTCGAGGACGATGTCGACGAGGACGAGGGCGACGAGATCGACGAAGGGGTCGACCGGGAGCCGTGAGCGCGGAACCGGCGCCGGCTGCGGGCCCGTCGGAGCCGGCGCTGCCGGCCTCCGAGCCCGAGGCCATCACCCTGGAGGACGTCCAGAAGGACGAGGAGCTGTCCTCGTTCATCTCGGCGGCCGACCGCGTGATGGAGGGGCTCGGGTACACCGAGCACGGGTTCCGCCACGCGAACCTGACGGCGCGGATCGCCTACAACGTGCTCTCGCGCGCGGGGTTCGACACGCACACCGCCAACCTGGCCTGCGTCGCCGGGTACCTGCACGACGTCGGCAACATGATCAGCCGCTACGCCCACGGGCAGACGGGCGGCGTGCTCGTGTATCAGGCCCTGCGGGACCGCGTGCCCTCCAACGACCTGTCGCAGATCGTCGCGGCGATCGCGAACCACGAGGAGGACAACGGCTACGCCGTCTCGCCGGTCTCGGCGGCGGTGATCCTGGCCGACAAGTCCGACGTGCACCGCAGCCGCGTGCGCAAGTCCGGGCAGATCGAGTTCGACATCCACGATCGCGTCAACTTCGCCGCGGAACAATCGTTCCTGCGGGTAGACTCGGACGCCAAGACCGTGAGCCTCGAGCTGACGATCGACACCCAGATCAGCCAGGTCATGGAGTACTTCGAGATCTTCCTCGGGCGCATGCAGCTGTGCCGGCTCGCGGCCGAGGTGCTGAACTGCAAGTTCAAGCTGCTCATCAACGGCGCGGAGCTGGCATGAGCGGCGTGAGGAGTCCGCGGTGAAGAAGAAGGAACGCAACCTGTGGGTCTCGATCGTCTTCGTGTTCGCGCTCGTCCTGGGCTCGATCGCGCTGTTCCTGGGCGGCACGCGCCCCGTGCTCGGCCTGGACCTGGAGGGCGGCGTCTCGGTGATCTTGTCGGCGCCGGACGGGACACCCGAGCCCGTGATGAACCAGGCGCTCGAGAACATCCGCAACCGGATCGACGCGTTCGGCACCGCCGAGCCGCTGCTGTTCGTCACCGGCAACACGATCGAGGTGCAGATCCCCGGCCTCGCTCGGGGGCAGATCCGCGAGGAGGCGAAGACCCAGTTCTGCCTGACCGACGATCAGGGCAACGCGTACGACTGCTTCCCCAACCAGGACGCGGCGAACCAGGAGCTCGACGGGGCCAGCGTGCAGCCGGTCGTCTCCTCGGTCTGCCTGTCCGGCGACTTCTGGGGAGACGCGCCCCCGTGCTTCGGGAGCCAGGAGGAGGCCGACAGCACGATCAAGGCGATGGAGGTCAAGAAGGAGCAGGGGCAGTTCTGCCTGACGGGCTCCGGCTTGGCCCAGGATCCGTGCACGTTCACCTCGAAGGAGGACGCGCAGTCGGCGCTCGACGGCCTGACGACCACCGCCACGCAGAGCTTCTGCATCCAGGCCAAGGGCGGGGAGACGCTCGCGAGCGACGTCGGGCCCGCGTGCGCCACGCCGAAGGTGGCCAACGACCCGAGCGCGCAGGAGCAGGCCGACGGCGAGGCCAGCCAACAGATGCAGACCCTGCTGGACGGCATGACGGTCGAGCGATCGGATCAGCAGTTCTGCGTGGTGAGCTCGGCGGACAAGAACCTCGGCTGCTTCCTGGACCGGGACTCGGCCGAGGCCAGGCTGCAGGAGACCGGGCAGGAGCGCCTGCTGCAGGTGATCGGCGAGACCGCCCGGCTCGAGCAGCGCGAGGTGCTGGGGGCCGTGACCCCGACCGACCCGAACTACGCCTCGACCCCGCTCACCTGCGCCACGCCGGCCGAGCAGGAGACCAAGGACTGCTCGTTCGAGGCGCTCAAGGACCAGAACGTCACCTTCCAGGCCCGAGACGGCGGCACCAAGTACCAGCTCGGGCCCGTCGAGATCACCGGCGACGCGATCGACAAGGCCACGGCGGTGTTCAACTCGGGGTCCTCGACCAGCGTCGGCAAGGGATGGGAGATCCAGTTCTCGCTGACCGGCCCCGGGTCGGACAGGTTCTCCGACGTAACCACCAGGCTGGTGAACCGCCAGCTCGCGATCGTCGTGGACGACCAGGTCATCTCGGCCCCGACCGTGCAGAGCGCGATCACCAACGGTAGCGGCGTGATCACCGGCAGCTTCAACGAGACACGCGCCAAGGACCTGGCCACACAGCTGAACGCGGGCGCCCTGCCCGTGGAGCTCACCACGCAGCAGGTGCTGACCGTGAGCCCGACGCTCGGCGACGAGTCCCTCAAGGAGGGCATGATCGCCGGGATCGTGGGACTGATCCTGCTCGCGCTGTACCTGCTGTTCTACTACCGGATCCTGGCCGTGGTTGCCTGGGTCGGGATGCTGATCTGGGCGATCCTGGCGCTCGGACTCATCGCGCTGGCCGGACGGACGATCGGCTACAACCTGACGCTGGCCGGCGTCGCCGGACTGGTGATCTCGCTCGGCGTGACGGCGGACTCCTACATCGTGTTCTTCGAGCGATTGAAGGACGAGGTGCACGCCGGCCGATCGCCGCGAGCCGCCGTGATGCCCGCGTTCAAGCGGTCGTTCCGCACGGTCGTTGCGGCGGACTTCGTGACCGCGATCGCCGCGGCCGTGCTGTACGTGACGGCGATCTCCTCGGTGCGCGGGTTCGCGCTCACCCTGGGCGTCTCGACGCTGCTGGACCTGTTCGTCGTGTACTTCTTCAAGCGGCCGGCCGTCGCCCTGCTGACCCGGAGCGATCGCATCGTCAACCTGCCGGTCATGGGCATCCGCGCAGGCCTGGCCGCGGACCGTGAGGTCACCGCCGCCCCCGAAGCCGTCCCGGCGATCGCGGGGGGTTCCGAATGAGCTTCCGGCGTGCGTTCGACACGTTCCGCGGGTACCGGCACCCCGAGTTCCACATCGTCCAGCGCCGGCGGCGGTGGTTCATCCTGTCCGGCGTGGTGATCGCGATCTCGATGATCGCGCTCATCTGGAACGGCCTGAACCTGTCGATCGACTTCACCGGCGGCTCGCTGATCGAGTACCGGCCGGCCAACGACGTGACCGTCGATGAGATCCGCGGCCTGCTGGCGCAGAGCCCGTACGACCGGGGCGACGCGGAGATCCAGCTGGTCGGCGGGAACCAGATCTCGATCCGGACCACCGCGCTCACCGACCTGTCCGCGAGCGAGCGGACCCAGCTGTTCGATCAGCTCGCGAAGCAGGCGGGCATCAGCGCCGACGACATCAGCGCCCAGGTCGTGGGTCCGACGTGGGGCGAACAGATCTCCCGCCAGGCGCTGATCGGCCTGATCATCGTGTTGCTGGCGATCACGGCGTACATCACGTTCCGGTTCGAATGGAAGATGGCGATCGGCGCGATGGCGGCCATGGTCCACGACGTCCTGATCACGGCCGGCGTGTACGCGTTGACCGGGCGGGAGGTCTCGCCGCCCACGGTGATCGCGATCCTGACGATCCTGGGGTTCTCGCTGTACGACACCGTGGTGATCTTCGACAAGGTCAAGGAGAACACCGAGTCGACGGCGCTGCTTGGCAAGGACACGTACGAGGGCGTCGCGAACTACTCGATGAACCAGGTGCTGATGCGTTCGATCAACACCTCGCTCGTGGTGATCCTGCCGATCTTCTCGCTGCTGCTGTTCGGCGGCGCGACCCTGAAGGACTTCGCGTTCGCGATGCTGATCGGCGTGGTGACCGGCGCGTACTCCTCGATCTTCATCGCGACGCCGATCCTGGTGATCCTGAAGGAGCGCGAGCCGCGCTACCAGCAGCTCCGAGCCCGCCTGCAGAGCCGGGGCGGAGATCGCCGCCTGCGGGCGGTCCCGCAGCCGGTCGAGGAGGCCGCGGAGGAGGAGCGCGAGGCCCAGCCCGCCGCCGTGGCCGCGGCCGGCGGGGGTTCCAGGACGAACAACCGCGCCGGCCAGGGCTCGTCGTCACGGCCGCGCCCCAAGAGCAAGCGCCGGCCGCCCGCCAAGCGCCGGCGGAGGTGACCGAGTGGATCTCGAGCAGATGAGGGCGCTCGTCCGAGACGTGCCCGACTTCCCGCAGGAGGGCGTCCTGTTCAAGGACATCACGCCGCTCCTTGCCGACGAGCTCGCGTTCTCCACCGTGATCGACCTGATCGTGGTCCAGTTCGGGCGCGGCAACGTGGACAAGGTGGTCGGGATCGAGGCGCGCGGGTTCATCCTGGCCTCGGCCGTCGCCTACCACTTCGGCGCCGGGTTCGTGCCGGTGCGCAAGGCCGACAAGTTGCCCTGGGAGACCGAGTCCGCCGAGTACTCGCTCGAGTACGGCACCGCGACGCTGGAGGTCCATCGCGACGCGGTGGCGGAGGGGGAGCGGGTGCTGATCGTGGACGACGTGCTCGCGACCGGGGGGACCGCGAAGGCCACGGCCGAGCTCGTCGAGCGGATCGGCGGCAAGGTCGTCGGGATCTCCTGCCTGATCGAGCTCGACTTCCTGCACGGCCGAGATCGCCTTCAGGGCTACGACCTGTACACGCTGCTCCGCTACTAGACCCCGCCGCCCCGGTCCGCGAGGACGCGCGGCGTAGACTGGACGTTCGGGCGCCCAAGGAGCAGGCCAAAGAGAGCGGGCAGGAGCAGGCGTGGACACGGGCGAGGAGGTACGCACCGAGCGGAGAGGCGGGTTGCTCTCGCGCCTGCGCTCGGCCGAGCCCGAGACCCGTGAGGGCATCGAGGGCCTGCTGCGCACCGTCAAGGGCTACAACGCCAAGGCGGACCTGAAGGAGATCGAGCGGGCCTACCGGTTCGCCGCCGAGCACCACGAGGGCCAGAAGCGCCTGTCGGGCGAGGACTTCGTCGAGCACCCGCTGGCGGTGGCCCAGATCCTGGCCGACCTGGGCCTGGACACCACCACGCTGCAGGCGGCGCTCCTGCACGACACCGTCGAGGACACCGAGGTCAGCGTCGAGGAGCTCGACGTCGAGTTCGGCCCCGAGGTCTCCCGGATCGTGGACGGCCTGACCAAGCTCGACGCGCTGTCGTTCCGCAGCCGCGAGCACGAGCAGGCCGAGAACGTCCGCAAGATGATCGTCGCGATGGCGGGCGACATCCGCGTCCTGCTGATCAAGCTGGCCGACCGACTGCACAACATGCGCACGCTCTCGGCGCTGCCGCCGGACAAGCAGCGGCGCATCGCCACCGCCACGCTGGAGATCTACGCCCCGCTCGCGCATCGACTCGGCGTGCAGCAGGTCAAGTGGGAGCTCGAGGACCTCTCGTTCAAGGCGCTGCATCCCGGCCCGTACCGGGAGATCGCGAGCCTGGTCGAGAAGCGCCGCGGCGAGCGCCAGCAGTACGTCGAGGGCGTGTTGCAGGCGGCGCGGACGCGCCTGCGCGAGGGGGGCGTGAAGGCCGAGGTCGACGGGCGGCCCAAGCACCTGTACTCGATCTACGAGAAGATGGTGATCGGCGGCAAGGAGTTCAACGAGATCTACGACCTCGCCGGCATCCGCGTCCGGGTCGATTCCCTCCGCGACGTCTACGCGGCCCTCGGCGCGATCCAT
>Ga0081455_10005081_pt1 | contig 14522 bp, 12 predicted proteins | sample TabmetS3T2R1_FD_70207 | JGI IMG/M metagenome (GOLD analysis project Ga0081455, IMG submission 70207) | Tabebuia heterophylla rhizosphere microbial communities from the University of Puerto Rico - S3T2R1 | ecosystem: Host-associated > Plants > Roots > Rhizosphere ... | reverse complement strand
CGCTGGGCCAGCGTATCGGCGGTCTTGAAGCCAATGCCGTGGATATCGAGCGGCAACCGATACGGATTCTCCTGGACGCGGACAATCGCCTCATTCCCATAGGTCTTATAAATCCGGACAGCCCGTGCGGTCCCGACGCCATGCGAGTGCAGAAAGACCATGATCTCCCGGATGATTTTCTGGGCCTCCCACGCCTCGACGACTCGCTTTTTGCGTTTGGGGCCAATCCCATCGAGCTCAGTCAGCCGTTCGGGCGTCTGTTCAATGACATCAAACACCTGCTCCCCAAACGCCTGGACGAGTTTTTTGGCGAAGTGCGGGCCAATGCCTTTGACCATCCCGGAGCCGAGATACTTCTCAATGCCTTCCAGAGTGCTGGGTGGGACGACGCGGAGGGCCTGTGTTTTGAACTGGAGCCCATGTGTCCTATCGTTCACCCAGACGCCCTGCCCCTCAATGTACTCGCCTGGGGTAATCGTCGCTGCTGTGCCTACGACAGTGACGAGGTCGCGGTGCCCACGAACCTTGATCCGGAGGACACAGAAGCCTGTCTCCTCGCTATGGAACGTCACACGCTCCACGGCACCGGTCAGATGTTCTGTGGGATGCGTAGGGGGTAAAAGTGATGTCGGTGTGAAAGCAGCCATAGGTTGCTCACGAGCCTCTCTGGGGAGATACCCCAAGTCAGAGTGCGGATGTTACCACATCGGGAGCCCCTCGTTGTCGACTCCAGGGAGAAACATACTACACACCTGAGCAGTGCACAAGAGCATGCACGGTCCAAGCAGTCGAACGACCGCTGACGGGGACAGATGGCGCTCCCCTCGGCAGGCATATGGCCCAGGAGCTTCTTCCAACCCTGTCGTGGCTCTGCCAAAGCGGGGTTGTGCATACTTCCCGCGGCAGCCCACGGAGGAAGGCATGGCATGGGTGGTGCTGATGCGAGAACAGCATAGAGGACTTCGCCCATTGGACATCCACCTCTTCCAGGCAGATCGAATCATTGTATTTTTGACTCTTAAACCTACTGTATCTCCTCTAATAATTCTGCTTATTGTACTGTCATATCAATGGTTTCCAACGAGCATCCAGTGCGGGGAAGCCATTGCCAGGAGGCGAAAATAGGATGGACGGGTGGGCAGCGCATCCGGTGGCATGGTGAGGTGATGGGGTCGTTTCTTTTCCCGTGTGCTCCATCGGGGTGTCCTTGATCGCGAGAGGGTGCCTGATCGGTGCAACGGGCTGAACGTGCGGCGGATGGCGGTGTGGTGGACGTGCGGCGCGCCCTCTCTGGGTCGCCACATGGGCCGTGAATTACTGCGCAACGCGTTGTTCGATTTTACTCCGATTATACCTGCAACTGCTTGCCAACAAAGCAATTATGTCGAGAGATACAGTAGGTTTAAAGGCGGTGGCAAATAAAAGTATTGACAATGTCTGCAGACAAGGCGTAGGATAGCGCACAAGCAGTGATGTCCGACTCAGCAGGCAGTAGGCTGTACACGACGCTCGGACGCTGATACTTGTAAACGACTTGAACGCTGTCTACTGTAGGCGCAGTCGGCCATTACCCAGGGCAACAGGGGTAGGGTGTGACTGCGCTTTTTTGTTGCCTTCTGTGCGAGGAGCGGCAGCGGCTTCAAGCTTTACAAGACGAGAGGCAAAAAAGAGGGGCTGGCGATTGTGCTTTTGCGGGGCAACCATCGCCAGCTCGCACTGCCACGAGGAATAACCCTTATGGCGTCTGGAAGTGTACCAGGCGTGGACTCCTGGGGCAATCTATATCCTTTATTGATACGAGGCGCTCTTGGATTGTCTTCGTACCACGGAGATGGTCTGGGGGCGCCTTTTTATTTGGTCGTATAGGGTTGCTGGTATGGCGGACTCCATGAGGCAGTGCGCATTCCGGTCTCTATCCATTCTCATACTTGAAAGGAGATTTCGTCTGTGGAAGGAGGTGGTGCTGCATGAGGGTGGGAGCCATCAGGGTCATGCGTATGATACTTCCGAGGCGCAGCAAGCTCCCGGAAGACACGGTTATACGGTTGGTGGAATGTCAGCGATTCGTGTACCTCCGAATTTAGAGTCTTAGGCGCAGGATGGCGGCCAACATCGTGACGTACGGGAGTTGTGCTCGGCCGCCCCCTTGATGGCCTGGCAGAGTAGCCCCCAATGACAGTGCAACCCCACGGCCCTCTGCCCGCTCGGCAAAGAACACATGGGGAAAAGGCGAGGACACTAATGGGGCGTAAAGTAACGGCTTGCCTCGGGGGGCTGCGCGGGATCGGCGCCCGCCTCTCGGTCAAGCGCCTGTCCCATCCGCGATGGCCGCTCGGCGTCAAGGGTATTGCGCTTGCGATGACCATCCTCGCTCTGGTGGGGATGGTTGTCTTTGCCGTGATCCGCGAGACGACCACGACGGGTCACGTGCCGACGTCTGCGCTCTCACGGCGCGCCGCCACGCCGCCACCGCCAGCCTTTACCCGCGCCGAGGAGGCATACATCCAGGCTCTCTGGCCCATCCATGGTGCAGTCGAACGAAGCACTGTTCGCCTGAGCCTCGGGAAGATCTTTTACAAGATCAACGAGATGGGGCCGGCTGAGCTCAAGGGCAGGGTGGACACGGCGCTAGCCACCTATCGGCGCGCCGAGGCGCGGCTCAACGTGCTGCAACCGCCGCCGTCGCTCGAGCGCGCGCACAACGACTATTTTGCCGCTGTCCGGCTGCTCCAGCAATCGGCCGCCGAAGTCCGGAAGATGTTCGATGACGGGAACGACGAGCACCTGCTCGCCGCCTATCCGCTGAGCCACGAGGGGAGTAACAAGATTAGAGCCGTCGGCGCGCAGTTCTGGCGAGACGAATTTCCCCCCAACTAACGCGCGAGGCGTCGCCGCTCCCGTGGCGCGCCACGACTCCGGCGAGAAGGGGTGCCGACGGGCGTCGAAGGCGTGAGGACGGGCGTCCTCACGTGTCTGATGTATGGCAATGTTGCATACGGAGGAATGGAGCAATGAGCCTCAAATTCACGCGCCTCATGGGGGTTCTTGGAGTGTTGGCGATGGTAACAGGGGTTCTAGGGGGCGATGTCCTGCGTGCTGATGAGCCGGATCAGGAGGATCGGCGGCCGCCGCAAACACTGCCACAAGGCTTTGAGAGTACCAAGCAACTGCTGCGCGATCTGGTACAAGCAGAGCACACGCCGCTGTACTCCGTGTGGCTGGTCGAAAGCAGCCGGTTTGTGAACGTCCCGTTTGGCGCATTCATGCCGGATCGGGACTTTATCAGCGTCTCGACCCCCCGGCACGACATTCAGTTCATCGACTTGCCCGTCAATGTCGGGATTATCAAAGGCGAGGACGGCACTATCACCCTGTACGACAGCGGTTGGAAGCAGCTCGCGTATATCTTTGATTGGAACACCTCGTGCTGCTGGTGGGACCTTCCCAACCAGATGAAAAACATCGGGCTGGATCCCGATGCTGTCACCAGGATCGTTGTTGGACACGGTCACTGGGACCACGCCGGCCAGCTCAGCTCATTCCCGAACGCCGTGCTCTACATCCAGAAGGAGGAGCTGAAGCAGATCGACTTCTTTCTCGATTACCCGATCGAGTTCAACGGCGGGCATATCCGCGCGGTGAATACCGTTGATCCGATCACGGAAACCCAGGTAGGGCCGCCGGCGCAGGCCTGCGCGCGGAGCCCGGTCTGCGGCTATCCCCCGCAGACGGTCATAGAAATTGAGGGGAAGGTGCTTGCCAACAAGGCACACATCGTCGACGGACGACACGAGGTCGCCCCTGGTCTCGTGATCCACCCCGCGTTCCGGGGCCATACCTACGGCTCGCAACTCCTGCAAGTCCACACCCCGCGGGGTGAGCTAGTCTTCGGCAGCGACACCTACTCCTCCTGGGAGGGGATCCGCGATTGGAACGTCGCGAACATCCAGCAGACGGACACGATCCAGCAGTTCCTCGCCTACGAGAAGTGCTACGTCTTGACGTCAGGGGCGTTCAGCTTCAACAACTGCCTGGCGGCCCATGAGCGGCTCTCCTACTCGACCGACTACCCGATCACCCAGAACTGGTGGACCATCACCGACGGCAACTGCTCCCGCGCCGCCGAGCTGACCCTGGCCAATCGCGAGCCGACGCACGTTCCAGCCAACGTCACGACCGGTAACACCACGATCAATGGCGTGACCGTGTCCTGGCGGATCGACCCGGTCACGTGCAAAAACACGGTCTCGACGGTCCCACCTCACGTCATTGCCCCGTAGGGAGATGTCCAGGAGGAGCCTGCTCCCTCGGTAGGATTATACAAGCAATGCTGTGGCCTCGATCCCATGGTCTGGTGCACAGCAACACCTCTGGAGATCAGGGCGCAGAAGCGTGCTATGATGGAGAGAAGCGTGTCCCGCAGGTGGATCCGAGCGATGCAAGAGCAACGGTCATCTTCAGACTGGCAAGCAGAACCATCCCTGCCAGCCCTGTGGTCGATCTTCTGTAGGACCGCACCATGCGTGAAGCGCTGCTCTATCTGCTGACCAGTTTCTGGCTGGGTGCCGCGCATGCCGCCACGCCAGGTCACGGCAAGACGATCGCGGCTGCGTATATGGTGAGTGCCAGAGGGCATCCCATTGATGCCCTCATCCTCGGCATCTTCGTCACCCTGTCGCATACCAGTGGCATTGTGCTCGTGGCAGTCCTGGCCTCGCTTGGTCTCCCCGGCCTGATGCCGCAGCACGTGGAAACCTATCTCTCGCTGCTGACGGGGCTCCTTGTGGTGGTCATCGGCCTCTGGATGCTGTGGGCACAGCGCCCCAGGCTGCCAGCACACGGCATCACACCGCACACCGGGCCGGCCCCTGACCATTATGAGCACCACTATGGGGACGGGCCTGGGACGGCGCCGCACGCCCACCGGCACGGGGATGAGGACGGTGCGCATACGCATGGCTGGGGCCTCCGCCATACCCATAGGCTCGATGTGGTCACCCAGGACGGGCCCAGGCTGCTGGTCCTCCTTAGTCTAGGCATTGCCGGCGGGATCCTGCCAGATCCTGCCGCCCTGGCCATCCTGCTCTCGGCTCTGGCGCATGGTCAGATCATGCTGAGCCTGGGGACGGTGCTGGTATTCAGTCTCGGCTTTGCCTCCACCCTCGTAGTGGTGGGGGTGGTGGCCGCGAAGATGGGGCAGGTGGTGCTGGCCTGGCTCAGCGGTCCCTGGGTGGCCAGGCTGCAGACAGGGACGGCGTTGCTCATCATTGTGGTCGGCGTTGTCCTCACGGTTAGTGCCTGGCGGCTGGTGAGCGCGCTGACCTGATCCGGGCTCAATGGCTTCGGGCACGGTCGGCGGGCAGCATGCCCAGCCAGCCGCTGATGTCGGTATACCAGACATTGCCGGCGGCATCGACAGCCACGCTATAGGGACGGGCCTCGGCACGGGGGAGGCGGAGGACCTTCACCACGCCATGCTGCTGGCGGCCGAGGCTATGCGCACGCAGCATGCCAAACCAGACTGCGCCATCCGGTGCGACCGCCAGGCCGGTGAGCCCGGCCTTCTCGTCACCGGGCACTGGGAACTCGGTGAACTGTCCGTGTGCATAGCGCCCGATCTTATTGGCGCGGAACTCGAGGAACCAGACCGTGCCATCAGGAGCAACGGCAATATCGGTCGGGACACTGGCATGGGTCGGCACGTCGAACTCGGTCATGGTGCCATCGGGCGTGATCCGTACCAGCGTGTTGGCACTCTGTAAGGTGGCCCACACCGTACCGTCCGCTCCCACTGCCACGCCGTAGGGACCACCGCGTACCGGCTCGACGATGTAACGGGTGAAGACCCCGTCTTTCAGCCGCGTGATGCTAGAGGCTGTGGACTCGGTAAACCACACAGCGCCATCAGGGGCAACGGCGAGCCGGCCCAGCTTCGCAATCGGGGTAGACAGGGGAAAGGTGGAGATGGCGCCAGCCTGGGAAATGTGGGCGATGGCCCGTACCGTGGCGTCGGTGTACCATGCCGAGCCATCGGCAGCAGCGGCCAGCCCGATGGGCTCCAGATTCTGCGTGCCTTTGGCCAGCCGTTCGATCTTGCCGTGGCGCCAGAGACCGATGGCGTCTGAGAATTCGATGGTGAACCAGACGGCGCCATCGGGAGCTACGGCCACCGCCGTTGGAATATCGCTGGTGCGGAGCATCGGGTACTCGATGCAGCCCGGGTCGGACTTTGACCTGTAGCGCCAGACGATAAGGCCAAGGGCGAGCAGCAGCACGGCAGACAGGAAAACGCCCCAGACCAGCAGCGCTCGCCTGCCGCGGGCGGGCTGCGCGGGGGGCGAGACCGAGGCATTCATGGCCGGGGCTCCTTGCTCCAAGGCCGCGCCGGCATGGTGGTCCTGCGGACGTGTGCCAGCCAGCGCACCGCCAGACCACCGAGGAGGGCGAGCGCCAGGAGAAACGCCGTGCCTCCGGCCAGACTCAGAGGGTCGACACGTCGCAGCAGCGGCTTGCCCTGGAGGACCGGGTCCCACAGCTCGCCATACGGCAGCAGTGAGAAGCCGGCGTAAAGGGTTGCGGCGTTGGCGAGATCGCGGACCAGTGGTCCTGCTTCCAGATGCACCGGCAGATTCTCCTCCCTGAGGCGCCAACTGCGGCCACTGTCGGCGCTCCGCAACAGACCGCGATGCGTGGTGAGCACCATGACGGTCCCAGCCTCAGCAATGGCAAGGCCGTGGACGGCAGTGAGGGCGTCAGGGAGTGGCTGTCCAACAGGACGCCAGCTCACGCCGCGATCGGCGCTCACAAAGATGCGGTCGGCCGCCGCTGCCCACAGCCGCTCGGGCTCTTCCATGTCCAGCGCGAGCGCCTCCACGCGGCCGACGGGCAGCCCGGTATCGTGCACCTGCCAGCGAGACATGCCATGGGAGCGTCTCCAGAGACGCCCTGCCGCGATGGCGTAGAGGACTTCTTTAGGGGCGGTGACGACCAGGAGGCGGCGGACCGCTCCGGCCGGTAACCCTTCGCCGATGTCCAGCCATGACCGACCGCGGTCGTCGCTGCGCCACAACCCGCCCGGGCTGGCCACGTACAGGCGTCTGGCGTCTCTCCCAGGCACAATCGCGTATGCCGCTGCTGCACCGCCCGGGGCTGAGACTTGCCACCAGTGGCTCCCGTCATCGGTCCGGTAGAGTCCCGTAGCAGTGGAGGCCAGGGCCCCGAGGCCATCAGCGTCGAAGGCCACGGCATAGACCCTACTCAAGAGGACCGTGGGGGCTTCGCGCGCCCAGGTCCGCCCGCCGTTCTGCGAGCGCAGGAGCCCGGTGTCCGTGGCGAGCAGCAGCGCATTGGCATCGGCAGGGTTGATGGCCACGTCGAGCACGCCGCTCAGCAACAGTCCGGTGTCTGCCGGGAACCACGATGCCCCATGATCCCGCGAGCGAAACAAGCCCCCGTAGGCGCTCGGATCGTGCGCCTGCGTCTCGGGAGAGGCCAGGGCGGTGAGCAGAAGCGTGAGCAGGAGCATGACACCCATCAGTGCGAACCTCCCTGTGCGGGAACACGGCGAAACGCCCAACACCACCGGGCGCCTCGCCGCGTTCTGCTATGCTGAGGTTACGTGGGTTTGCGCGACGGCTCACCGGGGGCTAAAACCAGTTCGCGGATAGATACTATGCTTGCTGGTTGATTCCATAAACGGGCTGCTGTTGGTACGCTTCTTTTCCAGAAACAGTACAGCCTGAAACTCGTCTACCATGGAGGAGAAAGCCCATGACGACGACAGCGCCCCCCAACGGCCATGATACCACACCTCAGCTCGACTTTATCCATTTATCTCTTTCTGTACGAGTGCCAGCGTAGCACCGGGGCGCAGGCTGGGGCGCTGGACAGCAGCGAGATGCCAACAGAGCCGAGCAGGCAATGGGGAGCCCCTTCCCTGGGTCGGAGCGCACAAAGGTACGTAAAGTTTCATAGAGGCTGTTGAGCGTTCGTAGGGCGTTGAATTTGCACAACAGAGCTTTTCTTCGCCTACAAAATCGGCCGTTATCCTCGGTCACATCTGCGATAAAAAGGCTGAGAAATTTCGTGCATATCGCGTCAAAAAAAGCCTGCTTTGACGTTTTTACCGCAGACTCCTTGAGTCTATGAAACTTTACGTTCGTCTGTTCGGTTCGACCGAAGGCTGGAGACTGCGCACGAGGAGGTCGCCTATGGCACAGCCGGGTTCCACACTTCTCACGCCGATGCACGCCCGCACACCGGGCACCCTCCGCGTGGGCCTGCCCTGTCTCCTCGTCCTGCTCGGCTGGGTGCTCGGGGTCCTCGCGGCATGCGCCTGGGCGGCCCGCCCGCTCGATACCGAAGATCCGGGGACGGTGCCGCAGGGGAAGGGCGAATTCCAGGGGAGCGTCGATGCCGCCAAGGGCGACGACGGCGCGCTGGTGGGGCTGAGGGGCTCGCTGGGCTTTGGCCTGCTGCCCAATATGGATATTCGTGTTCAGACCGCCCTCCTGTGGGTTGATCCGCAGGACGAGCCCAGCCGGGGAGGGCTGGCGGACAGTCTGTGGGAATGCAAGCATCGGCTCCTCGACGAGACGGAAACGCTGCCCGCGTTTCTGTACGCGATCACCCTCAGGTTCCCGACCAGCCTGGGAGCCTCCAGCCTGGGAGCGCATGGCGTGGATGCCACGCTGGTGGCCGTGGTCGGCAAAACCTTTGGCCCAGTGACGCTGAACTGGAATGCGGGGTATGTGTTCATCAGCCGGGACAGAGACCTGGACCTCGTGCTCCTGTCCACGTCCCTCGCATACCGGGTCACCGCGACGTGGTCGCTCGTCGGCGAGGTCGTCAGTGCGATCGGCATCAACCAGGCGCCGAACGTGGCGGTGCTCCGCGTCGGCGCGACCTATAGCCTCACCCCACGCATCAAGCTGGACAGCGCCGTGGGAGTGGGGGTGACGCGTGCGAGTCCCACCGTCACGGTCACCGTCGGGACAACCATTGCGCTGTTCTGAGTATGCCCGTCATCTCTCCAATCTCTGGACAGTACAAAGGTGGCAGTCGCCCTGCGTGACTTCGGATAACAGGCTTTATGAAGCGCATGGCGTGGTTGCTCGCCTTCCGAAAGGGGACTGAGCGTCTCTGCTGCGGGGAAGCTGAAGGCATGGGGGTGCGGAGCAGAGTATGAGAAGGGTATCACAGCTTCTCTTTTCCCATGGTGCTTCAGCCATAAGACCGTCTAGGGCCGGAGCGTGTTCTATTGGATAGAGTTTGTTGTCAACTAAAAATAATAGATACTAACCTATACCTACTGTATCTCCTCTAATAATTTCGCTAGCGCACTGTTGTATCAATAGGTTCCAACGATCATACAGCGAGGTAAGGCGATTGTGAGGAGGCGAAAATACGCGAGACGAGCGGGCATCGCCTCACGAGGCATGGGGAGGCGATGAGGTCGTTTCTCCTCCCGTGTGCGCCACCGGGGTATCCCTGCTCGCGAGAGGGTGCCTGAGTGGTGCCACGCCTCGGGGGCAGCCGTAGACGTCGGCAGTGACGCTCCTTCATGGGCGCACCGGGCTGAGCGCGCAGTGGATAGCGGTGTGGTAGACGTTTCACACGCCCTCGCTGTGTCGCCACATGCACCGCGAATTAATGCGCAGCGCGTTGCTCGATGTGACCCCTATAATACCCACAACTCCCTGCCACCAAAGAGATTACGTCGAGAGATACAGTAGGTATATTGATAATGCCTCTGTACATTTCAGGAATGCAGCGACCCCGCCGATAATAGGTCGTGAGGCCCTCGTAGCACTCGTACACTGGTTAGCGAGGCGAACGCAGCATGACTGTTCACAGCGTATCCATGATCTGGCCGGATGTGCCCGAGACCCAGCGGCGACGTCTGATCGCGCTACTGGGTCAGATGGCGGCGCGGCAGCTCGCGACAACTCTTGTCAGGGAGGGGACCACCTATGACTGCCACACCCTCAATCAGCGCCGGAGCCCCAGCCAAAATTCAGGGACAGCACCGCGATCGCCTGGCCGTGGTGTATGTGCGCCAATCGACGCCCCAGCAATTGATCCGCCACCAGGAATCGACCCGGTTGCAATATGGCCTGGTTGAACGCGCGCTGGCCTTAGGCTGGGCGCAACCGCGGGTGCTGGTGATTGATGAGGATCTGGGCAAATCCGCCGATCAGGCCGCCGGCCGCCCAGGCTTTCAGCGCCTGGTGGCCGAAGTGAGCTTAGCCCATGTCGGGATTGTGTTCGGCCTCGATATCTCCCGGTTAGCCCGCTCGAGCCGTGATTGGCATCACTTGGTGGAGGTCTGTGCACTCTTTGGCACCCTGATCGGGGATCTCGACGGTGTGTATGATCCCTTAGAATACAATGATCGGCTCCTGTTAGGGCTGAAAGGCACACTCTTCGAAGCGGAGGGCCACGTGCTGCGCCAACGCCTGTTGGCCGGGCAACGCGCCAAAGCGCAGCGCGGTGAACTGGGGATGCTGGTCCCCATGGGCTACTGCCGCCGACCCGCGGGCGACGTCGTCAAGGACCCGGATGCCCAGGCCCAAGCGGTGATCGAGCTAGTGTTTGACCAGTTTGCCCGCCAGACGACGGTGGGCGGAGTACTGCGTTACCTGGTGCAGCATGGCATCCTGTGGCCGTACCGGAGTGCCCGGGGGCCGACCAAAGGAGACTTAGAGTGGCGGCGGCCGACGCGGTGCACCCTCACCAATCTCTTACGGCATCCGATGTATGCCGGAGCTTATGTCTATGGACGCCGCCCGACGGATCCGCGGCGGAAACAACCCGGGCGCCCCGGGACCGGCAAACGCGTGGCCCCACAGCAGGAGTGGCAGGTGCTCCGGCACGATCACTACCCCGCCTATATTAGCTGGGAGCAATTTGAACGCAACCAGGGCCAACTGGCGGCCAACGGGAATGCCGCCCAGGGGGCTATCCGCCGTGGTCCCTCCTTGCTAGCGGGGTTGGTCCTATGTGGCCGGTGTGGCTTGCGCATGACCGTGGTGTATACGAATAATGGAACGGGGTTGCGCTATGTCTGTGGCCAGGCCAAGGCACACTATGAGGCCCCACGCTGTCAGGCGCTGGCAGGGCCGGCGCTCGAGGCCCTGGTCAGCACCTTGGTGCTCCAGGCGCTCGAGCCTGCGGCCTTAGAGGTGAGTCTGCAAGTCGCGGCGGATGTGGAAACCGAACGGCAGCAGCTCCACCAGCAGTGGCGGTACCGGTTAGAACGGGCGCGCTATGAGGGGGAGCGCCTGGCGCGCCAGTATCACGCGGTGGAGCCTGAGCATCGCCTCGTGGCGCGGACCTTAGAGCGCCAGTGGGAGGCGGCCTTAGCGGCCGAAGAGACGCTCACCGCCGAGTACCACCGCTTTCTGGCCACTCAACCCGTCACGCTGTCCGCGGCGGAGCGGGACGCCATTCGGCAGCTGGCGAGTGACATCCCGGCGCTGTGGCAGGCCCCCACGACCACGTCGATGGAGCGCCAAGCGATTATCCGGCTGCTGGTCCACCGGGTAGTCGTCACGGTCCACGGCGCGAGCGAACAGGTGACAGTCCGCATCGCCTGGGTAGGGGGCCATGGCACGGAGGCGACCCTCATCCGGCCTGTCGCCCGTCTGGAGCAGTTGAGCTATTACCCGCAGTTGCAGGCGCGGGTCGTGGCCTTGTATACCCAGGGGAAGGATCGGACTACGATTGCCCAGACCCTCAATGCCGAAGGGTGGCGGCCGGCCAAACGGCGAGCAACCTTCACACCACTGATGGTCGGGCGGCTCTTGGCGCGTCAGGGCCTGCATTACCTCACCCCCAGGCGGGCGCAGCCGCACAGTCGCACAGCCGAAGAGTGGACCTTGCAAGCGCTGGCACAGGCCCTGGAGATGCCCGTCGAGACCCTCTATGGCTGGATACGCCGCGGGCACGTGACCGCCCGGCAGGACACCAGTGTGGCGCCGCCACGCTGGCTCATTCGTGCGGATGCTGCGGAACTCGCCCGTCTGCGCGCACTCCGGCAAGCACCGCAGAGCTGGCAGCGGCCAGCGGGAGCCTCACCATCCGGACAAGACTCTTAAAGAGGTTGTATGACTGGTAGATCACAGCCCATCAGGGCTTACTCGTCGACAAGCGCCTGCCACCCATCCCAGTCGAGGTCTTGGGCACTGCGCAGGGCCGGCCCTATATGCCAGAGGTACTCGCGGAGAAATTCGCTCACGCCCTCTTTCCCCGCACGACCAACCGCTATGGTTGTGTGACCCTGCATAGCCCTACAACGTCACTTTAGTGCTTCGACCAAATTCGCACACGTAAAATCATGGCTTTGCGGTCGTAAGCAACGAGGGAAAGTGGCCTTTTGCACCCCCAGAAATCCTTGTGCTAGAAGAGCATGCTCTATTCAAGCATCAGATGACTTTGTCCGTTTTCGGCGAGACGCGATCAAGGTCAACACCCGGTGCTTGAGAGTCTGGTAATAGCACAAGCTGCTGCGCAACGCCTGCTTGAGCTTTGCCATCGTTTCAAAGAGCCGATTGTGCGTCGCACGACGCCGACGCAGTTTCCAGAAGCGCTCGATCACTTGCAGCTTGGGACTGTAGCTCGGTAACGGATACAGCTCCAGATGCGGGTGGTCCGCCAAGACCTGCTTGATCAGAGCTCCTTTATGCCACGACGCCTTGTCCACCACGATGACGACACGACGATGGCGCTCGGCGGGATAAGCCCGCGCGATAGCGCGCAGATGCCGGGCAAAGGCCTCTTGCAGGTAACGCTATTTCGCAGCCCGATGCATCTTGGACTTCGTGGGCCGTTCCACCAGGCCGGTGGTCAAGCGACCACTGACCAGATGCAGAGCGCCAAAGAGGTACAAGTAATCATGGCAATCGAGATGGCCCACCACCGGCCGATGGCCTTTGATCCCCAAGGTGGTGCGCAGGGTCGGAATCAGGGAAAAACGCGCCTCATCTTGGCTTAACAGCACCAGCTCGCCAGCTTGGGCTTTTTTTGAAACGCCTCGAGGTCTTGACGGGCTTGCTCTTGCTTATCGGGGTCGCCTTTGAGGTACACGGAGGTGGGACGGTAGGGGCGCACCCCATGCTTGACGCAAAACGCGCGCAGCGTGGTCTCGCCGACTGTCAAGCCCTTCTGTTGATAGAGATACGTCGTGAGTTCGCTCTAGGTCCAGTTGGCACGGTCGAGCCCACAGCCCCTGGGACCTTTCTTGATCCAATCGATGATCTCTGGGGCCAGATCGTCCGGAATAGAGGGGGGGCGTCCGGGTGCCCAACGCATGTGGAGCCCCTCAAGCCCTCCTGCTTGATAGGCGTTGAGCCAACGTTGGACGGTGCGTGGGCTGACTGCTCAATCTTCGGCGATGTGGCTATGGCGTCGCCCTCGGGCGGCCATCAAGATGGCCTGACAGCGATGGGGCAGACGCGGATCGGAAGTGGTCTTGAAGGTGGTTTCGAGTTGATGATGCTCCAAATCGCTCAAGGTCAATTTCATCATTATGTTATTCTCCCTGGGATGAGGCCAGGAAGGTTACCAGCTCTAATCGGACAAAGCTACTCGAGGTTTGTATAGCTGAGGCATCCCTTGCGCACCCCAAGGGCCAGGTGGATGAGGTCATTTATCCCGTGGTCGGCGAACAGACCCTGCGGGACCTCGTGCAGGAGTACCGCACCAGTGGCCATTCCTATCGGGAAAAAGTTCACACGGTGATGCGGGGGTCGTATAGTCACCATTATCGGCGTCGCTCAATTTATCGCAATTTGTAGAAGCGCAAAAACGTGCGAAATAGGTGAGAATCTCCTCTCCGTTGCCGACCCGATCTCACGACTACAGGAGAGGCTCAGCCATGTCGGTGCTTGCATACGTCCACCAACTCTTCAACGTCGACCAGTGTCAGGCCTACATTCATACGCTGCGATGGAAAGATCGGCCACTCCAGTGTCCTCGGTGCCAGAGCCAGGACGTCGATCCCTGGGGGCAGTACCACTACCGCCCCGGGTGCAAACGCTACTGGTGTCATGGCTGCAAGCGCACCTTCAACGACCTCACCGAGACCCTCTTGCACCGGAGCAAGAGGCCGCTGTCGTACTGGATACTCGCCACCTTCCTGTTGTGCCTGTCGTGCTCGTCGCGACGGATTGCTCGGGAGTTAGGGGTCCATACCCGTACGAGCTATCGCTGGTGTTGGTGGCTGCGTAATACGGCCGTGGCCTACGAAACCGATCGCCAGCTGGAAGGCACCGTGGAAGCTGATGACCTCTACCATACTGCGGGACACAAGGGGCAAGCGACGCACGGTGGGAAGAAGGCGTTGGGACGCCGCGCGCGTGGGCGCCGCAAGAAACGCGAGCCCGGTCGGGGCCATTATGACAAAGACCGGCCCGCGATTATTGCCTGGGTCAGTCGCCAGGGGGCTGTGGTCATCCACGCGACCAAAGATTTCACGGTGAAGACGGTGCAGAAGGCGGCGGACCTCGCCGTCCAAGCGGGCA
>Ga0081455_10005080_pt1 | contig 14528 bp, 14 predicted proteins | sample TabmetS3T2R1_FD_70207 | JGI IMG/M metagenome (GOLD analysis project Ga0081455, IMG submission 70207) | Tabebuia heterophylla rhizosphere microbial communities from the University of Puerto Rico - S3T2R1 | ecosystem: Host-associated > Plants > Roots > Rhizosphere ... | reverse complement strand
TGCCGCCGCGATCTCGACCGGCTGCACAGCACTGCGGAATGCACGCGCAAAGGCACCGGTGACGGCCCCCTCGAGCCGTTGCTCGAATCGCTGGATGACTCCAGCCATGGGAGGACACCCCCTCGTGGTGATTCGCGACGTTTTGATCGTATCGGGCGGTCTGTCGCCCGTATTCCCCCTGTTAGACTCGGCCGTCGGTTCGCCGACGAATCACGCGCGAGTGGCGGAATGGCAGACGCGCTGGCTTCAGGTGCCAGTGTCCGCAAGGGCGTGGGGGTTCAAATCCCCCCTCGCGCACCCGTAGACATCAAAAGGGCGAGATTCCCTCGAAAGTCTTGTATCCGTCACCCAACGAGGTCAGGGCTCGAGCACCGGAACCACCCAGCCAGCCAGCAAGCGCTCTCCTCCAAGAAGTCAGGCTCGAGCACCGGAACCACCCAGCCGGCCAGCAAGCGCACCGTCCCGAGCAACGCCATCACCAACTGAAGCTGACCCCGGTCTTCGCTTCACTCAGGTCCCACAGGTCCCGCGCCAACCCCTCATCCCGCGCATGCTTGCTCAACTTCGCCGGACCGATTGGCCCACGAGTCTCGCGCATCCATTGCGGCCCGGTGTAGGAGCCCGGTTCGGCCGCGGTTGCCGCGTACAGCACCGGATTCGCGCCTTTCGCAGCCGACTGGAAGAGCACCGGCATGAAGAAGGGTGCTGTCGCGCGGATGAATGGATTGGCGCCCATGCCATCGGGCGATGCGACGAGGCTGGTTGCCGAGACGCCGGGATGAGCGGCCGTCGACACCAGCGGCGAGCCGGCGGCCGTTGCACGTCGATAGAGCTCGAGGGCGAAGAGCAGGTTCGCCAACTTGGAGTTGCCGTAGTAGGGCTCGGCGACATAGCCATCGGACGGGTTGGCGGCGAGCACACGTGCATCGCCACCGTGGTGGGCGACCGACGACACGGTCACGACGCGCGGGTTCTTTGCCTGCAGCAACGCCGGCAGCAGCCGACCGGTGAGCGCGAAGTGTCCGAGGTGGTTCGTTCCGAACATCAGCTCGTGGCCGTCGACCGTCTCGCGGTATCGCGGAGGATTCATCACGCCGGCGTTGTTGATGAGAAGGTCGAGTGGGCCTTCCCACCCCTCGGCAAACCGGCGGACCGATTCCTGCGAAGCAAGGTCGAGTTCCTCCACCCTCGTGCTGCCGGCCATGGTGTCCGCGGCTGACCTGCCGGCTTCTGCGTTGCGGCACGCCAGGACGACATCGGCTCCATGAGCGGCCAATTCGCGGGCGGTGATCTCACCGATGCCGGCGTTGGCGCCGGTGACCACGGCGGTGATGCCCGAGAGGTCGGGAAGGTCTGAGGGTGAGAAGGTCATGTCGCGCTCCCTCCGGATGGTTCCGCATCCGAACCTAGCGCCCGCTTCGACATCGCGTAGCGGAGCAGGACGACGTCGCCAATCGGACGCGCCTCGATCAAGGTTGCTCGGTGTTCGGCGCACCACGGGAACTCGCCGTCGCCGACGAAGCGGGTCGCGCGCGAATCGCCGACGAACAGCGGAGCAACCACGAACTGAAGCTCGTCGGCGAGTCCTTCAGTGAGGAACTCGGTGTGGATCATGCCGCCACCTTCGACCATGAGACGCCGGACACCGCGCTTGTGCAGGTCTTCGCTGACGGCGGTCATGGTCACGTCGGGGCCGCCATCGACAATGGTCGCGATGTGGTCGAGACGTTCGCGTGCCGGCTCGGCGGTGGCCGAAGCGCAATAGACCAATTTCTCGCAGTCTCCGGCCGCGAAGAACTGCGCTGACGGATCCAGGTCGCCTTCGGCGGTGACGGTGACCTTCGTTGGCGTCTCGGGTAGTCCTTGCTCGACGCGGCGGCGGCGACGATCTTCCGATCGAACCAGCAAAGCGGGATTGTCGCGTCGCACGGTGCCGGCACCAACCAGGATCGCGTCGCTGCCGGACCGGACCTCGTCGATCCGGTCGAAGTCGGCATCGTTCGAGAGGAGCAGCCGTTGCTCGGCGGCGGAGTCGAGATACCCGTCGAGCGAGACTCCGCAACTCAAGACTGTGAAGGGGCGCTCGCCCATGACGGGCCTCCTTTCGATCCGCTGGCCGGCGGGTCTGCGGTCTGCCGGCGACGCAGCGCCAGCGCACCGGGCAAAGTCGCGAGGGTGGCAAGCACCCCGTAAGCGACCGACACGGCGAGGCCCGCGCTCGCGCCGAGCCCGGCAGCACTGAACACCAAGGTCGCTGCGCCTTCGCGAGGGCCCCACCCTGCCGGACCCAAGGGGATCGCCGACGCTTGGAGGATCACCAGCCCCAACGGAACGAGTTCCAATGTCGGCGCAGTGACACCCACCGATCGTGCCGCGACGATGAAAACCGTCACGTGGCCGGCGATCGCCAGCGTCGACAACAGCAGGACGGCTGCCCAGACGCCGGGGGCAGCGGGCACGTCCCTTACCTCAGCCCAGAACGCACGCACGAGTCTGGAGTTGATCGTGTATGCCACCAGCACGACAATCGCTGCCGCGCCGAGCATCCACAGCATCCAGATGCGCACGGATGGCGCGAGAACTGGGGTGGTGATCAGGACCAGCCCGAAGAGGACGACTTGACCGCTGATCCGGTCCCAGAGCACCGACTGAATTCCCTTTGCCATGGCCCGGCTGCTGTGGCCGTGCCAGATCGCGCGATCCACCTCGCCCACCACGCCGCCCGGCAGGGTGGCGTTGAGAAACTGCGCGCGATAGTACGCGCGGCATGCCGATGCGAGGGAAAGGCCGACGTGCAGCCGGTGCGCCAGGAGACTCCACCGGCAGGCAGAGCACCAGGTCGTATACGCGGTGATCGCCAGCGCCGCGAGTACAGCGCCGATGCCGATGCCGTCGAGCGCCTTGAGGAAGGAGTCGGCGCCGACCTGGCACGCGAGCGCGACGAGGATTGCTGCGCCGGTGAGCCAAGTCAGCCACGACGGGAGCCAGGACCTGTTGATGGTGCCCCCTTCTGGTGTCGTCCGGTGGTCCATGTTCTCAGACCTGGGTTTGAGGCAACTCGGGTTCGGAGTTGATCCGGTCCAATGCGCTGGCGACGATTCGCGCGGTCTCCGACCAGTCGGCCATGTCTTGGCTGCGGAGCTTGGCCGACAACCGCCACTGGCTCCTGGTAGCCGCGTCGGCCAGCCATCGGCGGAGCGCCGCGGCCAGCTGGTCGGGGTCGCCCGGCGGTATGAGTGTCCCCGGAATCGTTCCGTCGGGCGCCTGACCCACCGCCTCGCGATGGCCCCCCACCTCAGTGGCGATGACCGGGATTGCGCATGCGAGTCCCTCGCTCACGGACATGCCGTAGGACTCGCGTCGCGACGGCGACACCACCAGATCCGTCTGCGACCGAACTGTGTCGAGTGCGGATCTCGACAGCGGGCCGGTGAAAACGAGCCGGCCGGCCATCCCGGCTTCGTCGGCGCAGAACCTGACCGACTCCACGAACTCAAGGTCGAGATCGAGTGCGCCAGCGCACGTGCATCTCCACTCCAGGTCGGCGATCTGCTTGAGTGCGGCGACGAGCACGTCGTGTCCCTTTGCCGGAATCACCGGCCCGGCGCACAGCAGATTCGTGCCGGCGGCCGTGCCCCGTGCCGGCTGGGCCGAATCGGCGCCGGGAGTGGCGGTGCACACGCGGTCGGCTGTGACGCCGAGGTTCGTGATGATCCAATCGCGTGTCCAATGGCTCGTGGTGATGACCGCAGCTGCCGTGTCCAGAACGGACTCTTCAGTGCGCGCTGTTGCTTCATCCGGCGATGCTTCGGCCAGTGCCATGTGTAGGAGAACGACGAGCTTCATCTGCCGAGCAGCACCCACGAGCCCCTCAGCCGCAGACGCGATCAGGCCGTCGACCATCACCATGGCCCGGGCGGGAAGAGCGTCGAGCACGTCTTTCAACGCCTGTTGGTCGGGTGACGCTGGGGTGGGCCATGTCCCGGGAAGCAGGTGTTCGTGGACGGTCCACCCCCAGCGTGCGAGCTCCTCACACAGGCGGCGGTCGTAGACGTTGCCGCCGCTTGGTCGCCGGGGGTCGTCAACGCCCGCCGGGAGAATGACGTGGACTTCACTCACAATGAACGCGAATAGCTCGCCCAGGCGATGTGAGATTCGCGCAGCGTCACCTCTATCTCGGCAAGGCTCTGTCCTCCCGGCCCCAGGTCACCGTCATTCGCTCGCGCGGCGAGTCGATCTGCAATGAGTCGTGCGAGGACCTCTGTGGTGGTGTTCTGGTCGGCCACCACCGGTTCGTCGTCGAGGTTCCGGTAGTTCAAGTCACCCAGCACCATCCGGAGTTGCTCGGAGGCGCGACCGATGTCGACGACAATCCCGTTCTCGTCGAGTTTCGAGCTGGCGAAACTCGCATCGACGACGTACGTCGCGCCGTGGAGTTGCTGAGCCGGACCGAACACTGCCCCGGTGAGGCTGTGGGCGATCATGATGTGATCGCGGATGGTCACCTTGAACATCAGACCTCCATGCCTTCGTAGCTGATCGTGTGGCACAGTCCTTCGAGCGATCCGGCTGCAATGGCGGCCATCGTCTCAGGCAGTTGGTCGAAGGACGATCGCCCGGTCAGCAGGGCGTCGTAGGCCGGGTCGGCGAGCAGGTCAAGCGCGAGGGTCAGCCGATCGCGGTGGGTCCGGCGGGTTCGCCGGGCCGGTGCGACGGCGCCCACTTGACTGGCGCGGATGGTCAGGCGCGAGGAGTGGAACGCCTGGCCCAGCGGCAGCGTCACCTGTTCGTCCCCATACCAACTCATGTCGACGACGGTGCCTTCTGGTCCGAGCAGCTCCAATGAACGGCTCAGCCCGGCAGAACTGGTGCTGGCATGCACGACCAGGTCGTTCCCCTCGGGTGCATCGTCGGGCAGTGCGAAGTCGACTCCAAGTGCACTCGCGACGTTTGCCCGATCGGAATCCGTGTCAACAAGCGTCACCTTGACACCCGGGATCTGGCCGAGAAGGTGAGCGGCGCAGCAACCCACCATGCCGGCGCCGACGACCGCGATCCGGTCGCCGATGAGCGGGCCGGCATCCCAGAGCCCGTTGACCGCGGTCTCCACCGTGCCGGCGAGCACCGCGCGTTCGGCCGGAACCTCGGACGGAACTGGGACAACAGCCGACGAAGGGACGACGTAGTGCGTCTGATGGGGGTAAAGGCAGAAGACGGTGCTTCCGATGAGATCGGTCGGGCCGTGCTCAACGGTGCCGACGTTGAGATAGCCGTACTTGACCGGCCCTGGAAGCGCGCCCTCTTGGAAGGGGGCCGCCATGGTCTCGTACTCACGCTCGGGGATTCGGCCCTGGAAGACGAGCGACTCAGTACCGCGGCTGATGCCTGACCAGAGCGTTCGCACGCGCACGTCCCCGGCACCGGGTGGCGGCAGCGGTGCCGAGCGGATCTCGCCGCGCCCCGGCTCGAGCAGCCAGAAAGCCCGCGCATCCTCAACCACCGCGTAGCCTCCTTCTGCTTACATGGCCTACGCCCACGACACGGAGACAAGGATGCCCCAGGTTCACGTCAGCCATGCGCGCGTCACTGCCGCGGGGTGGCTGGGTGCCATGCTCGCCTTGACTGGTCTTCTTGATGCCACGGTCGGAATCGGCCAAGCAGGCTGGGCAGCGGGCGCCTTCATCGGCACCGTCCTGGCGATCGTGCTGGCGCGCCGCGACGACGTCGGGATCGGACCGGCGGACCAAATCACGGCTTTGCGGGCAGTCCTTGCCGGCGGTGTTGCGGCGCTCGTCGCAGAGGGGCTCGTCAGCCCAAGACACATTGGCACTACACACGTCCAAACCCTCGTCGCGATGGCGGGGGTCGCACTCGCCTTGGACTTGGTGGACGGCTACGTTGCCCGGCGCACTGGTACCGAGTCTGATTTCGGGGCGCGCTTCGACATGGAGGTCGACGCGTTTCTCATCGGCGTCTTGAGCATCCACGTGGCCGTTGCGGTTGGCTGGTGGGTGCTGTCGATCGGCGCGATGCGCTACCTCTATGTCGCTGCCGGCCGCGCATTCGCGTGGCTCCGGCTGCCCTTGCCGCCGCGCCGCTCGGCGAAGGTCATCGCTGCGGTGCAAGGGGTGACGTTGGCGGTGGCTGCCTCCGGTCTTCTGCCGCCGACCCTGATCCGTGTGGCCCTCGGCGTGGCCCTGGCGCTCCTTGTCGCGTCCTTCGGCCAAGACTGTTGGTCGCAGTGGCGCCGTCGGCACGAGGTCACGAAGCTTCCTGGTCAAGCGGCCCTGGACTCCTCGGCGGGACGCACGCGCCTTGTCACCGCAGTCGCGGTGGTCGTGCTGTGGGTTGCATTCGTCCAGCCCCGGGTGTTCGACGGATTCAGCGTCGCCGACCTGCTGCGCGTTCCTATCGAGGGCTTGGTCCTGGTGGCTCTGGCGGCTGTCCTCCCGCCGTGGATTCGCCGAGTCCTCGCCGTCGTCGCAGGCGCAGCACTCACCCTGGTGATCCTGCTCCGCGCGCTGGGGCTCGGATTCGACTTCGTACTGGGTCGGGAGTTCCACCTGGTGGGCGATTGGCCCAACGTCCGCAAAGGATTCGAAGTCATTCGGGACACGGAGAGCCTGACGACCGCGGTCGTGGCAACGGGGCTTGCCTTGTGCATTGCATTGGGCCTGCTCGCCCTCCTCGTGTGGACCGCTTTGCGCACGTTCCGAACAGCCAGTGCGCATCGCCGTGAGTCGTTGGGCATCGTCGCCACACTTGCGCTCATCTGGCTCATGTGCAGCGCTCTCGGTGGCCCGTTTCGCGATGTTGCCGCTGCGAGGTCAGCGGACCTTGTCCGGGAGACCGTCGATCAGGTTCACGCTGACCAGCGGGAACGCACCGATTTCGGTGACGAACTCCAGACGGACGCCTTTGCCGGACGCTCGGGCCAGGAATTGGTCGGCACGCTCAAGGGCAAGGACGTGCTGCTTCTGTGGTTCGAAAGCTATGGCCGCACGGCGTTGGAAGGCCCCATCTCCCCAGGCGTCCTCAAGGTTCTTGCCCGCAGCGACCGCAAGTTGGCCAAGGCCGGATATTCGACTCGCAGCGCCTTCCTCACCTCTCCGGTGGTCGGCGCGGGCAGCTGGCTTGCCCATGGCTCGGTGCAGTCGGGGGTCTGGGTTGACAGTGAAATCCGCTACGGCGATTTGCTCGGCAGCAAGCGACTCTCGCTCACCCACGCCTTCGAAAAGGCCGGATGGCGCACAATTTTCGTTGTCCCGGCAAACACGCGGGATTGGCCGGAGGGTGCGGCGTACTACGGCTTCGACAAGCTCTACGACTCGCGCAACGTCGGGTACGCCGGGCCGAAGTTCGGCTACGCGTCGATGCCCGACCAGTACACGCTCGAACACTTCCGGCGCACCGAACTCGCCAACCATGACCGACGCCGTGTGTTTGCGGAGTTGGATCTCGTGTCGAGTCACTATCGGTGGGGAAAGCTGCCGGATCTCGTCGACTGGAAGGACGTCGGCGACGGATCGGTGTTCGCCCCCATGGCCAAACGCGGGTCGTCGGTCGACGGACGACGGGATCCGAAAACGTCCGCTCGTCTCTACGGGAAGTCGGTCGAGTACACCTGGCGCGCGATCGTCTCGTTTCTCACGACATACCCGGATCCCAATCGTGTCGTGATCGTCGCCGGCGATCATCAGCCGCATCCGTTTGTCGGTGGCGTCGGATCGAACCGGGACGCACCGATCACAATCATCGCTCGGGATCCGGACGTGATTCGGCGCATCGCGAACTGGCACTGGCAACCCGGCCTTCGCCCGAAGCCCGACGCTCCGGTGTGGCGTATGGATGCGTTCCGCAACCGGTTCTTCAAGGCATACGGGACGACAGGCCACCTCCGGCTGTTGCCGTAGGGCCGGGCTCGGCCCAAAGACTCCAGCCCAGCCAGACACTGATGGCGATTGCCGCGATGACATAGGCATTCCCGTCGAGATGGTCGTACCAGTGCCAGGCGTATTCGCGTCGTTCACCCCACGGCGGCCACAGGATCGGGCGTGCCACGAACACGGCGACCCAGAGCGCGGCTGCAACCCTGTTGCGCTCCCACAAGGCGATCGACAGGGGCACTGCCCAAACCCAGTGATGTGACCACGAAACCGGCGATGCGAGCAGCATTGCGAGGGCACCGAGACAGGCGCCCAGTACGCGGTCGCCCCTGCGCCACCACGCCGCTGCCACGAGTACCGTCCCGACGGCAATCGGACCAGCCACGGCGATCCAGAGTGTCGTCCCAGGTGGCCCGTCGAACAACCGCGTCAACACACCCGATACCGACTGGTTGTGGGCCAAGGAGGGCGGACCAACCCGGGTCGGGTCGAGGGTGCGCGCGCCCCAGTACGCCAAAGCGCCCGGCATGGCCGCCAGACCCGCCAACACCGTGACGGCGAACGTGATGGTGGCCCGCGCGGCCGCTGCTTGGCGGCCGATGAGCACGAGCAGTACCACGAACACGAGTGGAGTGAGTTTGATGCCGGCCGCAATCCCGACGAAGGTGCCGGCCGTTCGCCGGTCGGGCCAGATGAGGTCGGTCAGAACGGCAAGCATCAGGATGAGGTTGATCTGCCCGAACGCGAAGTTTTGCCAGATGGGCTCCAGCGCCACGGCTGCCAGACAGACGGCCACCACCAGGGGGCCGGGACATGAACGACCGAGGGCCCGGCGGACGATGACGACTGTTCCCGCCAACGCAGCTGCTGAGGCACCCGTCCACAACGCCGCCGCCAACCATCGGGGAATCAGCGTCAAGGGAACCATCGCCAAGGCGGCGAAGGGCGGGTAGGTGAACGGGTACCCGGTGACTGGGTCATGTTCGGCGTAGGCGGAGACCTGATGAAGCACGGCTCGGCCGCCGTGACGATAGACGTCGAGGTCAGGAAATCCACCGGCGATCGCGCCGGCGACCGCACCAGCCAGGCCCACCAGCACGATCGCGGGGGCGATGCTTGGCGAGAAGGTACGCGCCGTCGTGCCGTGCTCGGCCCCGCCGTTCATAACCCGAAACATAAACGCGTGACGGTGATATGCAGGGGGAGATTCATTGCAGCATTCATGGGGACATTCATGGGGGCGACGGCGGTGCGTATCGTGGCGGCATGACTGAGCCTCGCGTCATCACCGAGATCGATGGCCCCGTGGCCCGCGTCTGGCTGAACCGTCCCGACAAACTCAACGGCCTCGACCTCGACACGATCGAGCAGCTGGCGGCCGCCGCGAAGTCGCTGCGAAAGAATCGCCAGATTCGCGCTGTCGTCATCGAGGGCAAGGGCGACTCCTTCTGCGCTGGGCTCGATTTCGCGGCGGCCGCCAAGGCGTCCAAACTCCAGATCGTCAAGTTGGCGTTGCCCAACCCGCTGCGTGGAACGAACGGGTTCCAGGAGTGCTTCTGGGCCTGGCGAAAGCTGCCGGTGCCCGTTATTGCCATCACCCGCGGCCATGTGTTCGGCGGTGGGATCCAGCTCGCGCTCGCCTGCGATTTCCGATTTTCGACGCCCGACTGCCAATGGTCGGTCCTGGAGGCCAAATGGGGCCTTGTCCCCGACATGAGCGGCACGGTTCCGCTCGGCGAGGTCGTCGGGGCTGATGTCGCGAAACGCCTCACGATGACTGGCGAGATCATCTCCGGCGAGCAGGCGCATGCATACGGTCTGGTCACCGGCGTCGATGCCGAGCCGGCGAAGCTGGCACAGGAACTGATCGACTCCATCGCTTCTCGCTCGCCTGATTCGGTCGCTGCGTCGAAGCGGCTGCTGAACAATGCTCGACGCGGCAGCATCCGGTCTGCCTTTGGCCGTGAGCGCCGGTTCCAGTTCGCCATGTTCCGTACGAAGAACGCCGCCGCCGCGCGCAAGGCCGGCATGAAGGGTGAAACCCCCTCCTTTGGCCCGCGCAGCTTTGACTGACACAGTGATGACGTGAGCGACGAGAAGCAGCGCAAGGTCGCCGACCAGTACGACCGCGGCTACGACTACACGCAGTACTGGACGCACCGCGACTATGAGCACGCTGCTGAAGAAGCGGCCCTTCGTCGCCTGCTCACCGGGCGTCATTTCGCGCGGGCCGCCGATGTCGGCGGGGGATTCGGGCGTCTTTGCCTGCTGCTTCGCGAGTACGCGGACCACGTCACGCTGGCGGAGCCGAGCAAGACGCAACTGGAAGCGGCGGAGGAGGTCCTGGCCGGCACCGACATCGAGAAAGTGCAGACGCAGGCCGACGACCTCGCATTCGAGGACGCCTCCCTCGACCTGCTCACCATGGTGCGGGTCATGCACCACATCCCCGATCCGACGACCGAATTCGGCGAGATCGCCCGGGTCCTCCGCCCGGCCGGGACGGCGATCATCGAGGTCGCCAACTACGGACATTTCAAGAACAGGCTGAAGCATCGCCGTGATGGCCTGCCTACCGAGCCGGTCAACATCCGCACAGTCGAGTCCGACCAACCCGACTCGATTGCCTTCGTCAATCACAACGTCGACACGGTGATTCGCCAGTTGGCTCACGCCGGCCTGGTCCTCACGCGGAAACTGTCCGTCTCGAATCTGCGAAGCCAGCGGCTGAAGAAGGTTCTGCCAGCGCGGGTGATGCTCGGGATCGAGAGGGCAGCACAGCGACCACTGGCGCGTTACGACTTCGGCCCCAGCATCTTCCTCGAGCTCAGACGCGCGTAAGCACAGCGAATTGTGTTGTGTGGCTCCGGTCACACAGTCGGGGCGAACGTGGCACCATCACCCCATGATCAGATGGTTTGGCGTCATCGCGCTGACGACGGTCTCGATCGGTGCAGCCGCGCTCGCCGTCGTCGTTTCGTCAACGTGGTGGTGGGTGGCGGGCCCCCTGCTCGCGGTGTCGGTCGTCGGCATCCACGACGTGCTGCAGCGCCGGCACAGCATTCTGCGCAACTACCCGATCATCGGACACGCCCGATTCCTGCTCGAAGAAATCCGGCCGGAGATCCAGCAGTACTTCGTGGAGTCGAACACTGACGGCAGGCCGTTCGATCGAGTCACGCGCGACCTCATGTACGACCGTGCCAAAGGGAATCACGGTGAAAAGCCCTTCGGCACCCAGCGCAATGTCAACGACGTGGGCTATGAATTCGTGGCGCATTCGCTGCAGGCCAAGCCGAAACCCGACGGAGTGGTGCCATCGGTACTCGTCGGCGGACCGAAGTGCACCCAACCGTACAACATCGCCATGTTGAACATCTCGGCAATGAGCTTCGGATCGTTGTCCGGAAACGCGATCGAAGCGCTCAACGGCGGTGCAGCTCTAGGGGGATTCGCGCACGACACGGGAGAAGGCTCGATCAGCAAGCATCACCGGAAGTACGGCGGCGATCTCATCTGGGAGATCGCGTCGGCGTACTTCGGCTGTCGTGACGACGCGGGAAACTTCGACCCCGAGAAGTTCAAGAAGCGGGCGAGGCTCGATCAGGTCAAGATGATCTCGATCAAGATCTCCCAGGGCGCCAAGCCGGGCTTGGGCGGCCTGCTGCCCGGCGCGAAGGTCAACGCCGAGGTCGCCGAAGCTCGCGGTGTGCCGCTGGGGCAAACGATTGTCTCGCCGCCGGCCCACACCGCCTTCAGGACGCCGCTCGAGCTCATCGATTTCATCGACCAGCTGCGTGAACTGAGCGGCGGCAAACCCGTCGGATTCAAGTTGTGCATCGGTTCCAAGCGGGAGTTCCTCGCCATCTGCAAGGCGATGATCGAACGCAAATCCGGCCCCGACTTCATCATCGTCGACGGATCCGAGGGTGGCACGGGTGCAGGCCCGGTCGAGTTCGAGGACTACCTCGGCATGCCTCTCACCGAGGGCTTGATGTTCGTGCACAACGCGCTGGTGGGCTCCGGCTTGCGCGATCAGGTCAGGATCGGCGCCAGCGGCAAGATCGCGTCGGGCATCGACATCGTCAAGCGGATCTGCCAAGGAGCCGATTTCACCCTCGCTGCCCGGGCAATGATGTTCGCGATCGGCTGTATCCAGGCGCAGAAGTGTCACACGAACCATTGCCCGGTGGGGGTTGCCACCCAGGATCCGTGGCGTGCCAGGGCGCTCAACGTGCAGGACAAGAAGCAGCGCGTCTATCAATACCAGCAGCGAACGGTGAACTCGGCGTTCCAGATCATCTCGTCGATGGGACTGGATTCATTCGACCAGCTGACACCTCGCAAGCTCTTCCGCCGGGTCGACCCGTCGACGACGAAGACGTACAAAGACCTGTACGAGTGGTTGGAGCCCGGCCAATTGCTCGACAACCCACCGCTGTCCTGGAAGCGCGACTGGCAGGTGGCCACGGCTGACTCCTTCGACAAACTGCCCTATACGCCCGACCTTGCCGGGCTGTAGAGGGTGACGGCCGCCGACGTTGTCGCCAGCTTGGTGATCCTGGTCGGGCTGGCGGGGATCATCGTTCCGGTCATTCCCGGGGTTGTCCTCATCGCTGCAGCGATCGTTGGCTGGGCGGCATTCACCGGCGGGGACACGGCGTGGATCGCCGCCGGCGTCGCCGTCGTCGTTTTGGGTCTGGGATTCCTGGTGAAGTTCGCGATCCCGCATCGCAAACTGCGTGACGCGGGCGTACCCAAATCGACCGTCATCGTCGGCGGAATTCTTGGCATCGTCGGGTTCTTCGTGGTTCCGGTGATCGGCCTTTTTGTGGGGTTCATCGGCGGAGTCTGGCTGGCGGAAGCGCGACGAGTCGGTTCCGGTCGGGCCGGTCCATCCACGAGGGCAGCGCTGGGTGCCGTCGGGCTCTCGATCCTCATCGAGTTGGCGTCTGGACTGTTGGCGACGACGGTTTTCCTCGGTGGAGTTGTTCTCACGCCCTGATCAGTGGTCTCGATTCAGCAGGGCGTTGCTGGCCATCTGGCTGAGGACTTCGCGCATGGACGCCGCGCCGATGCGAGCACTGTGGGGCGTCGAGTTGAGCAGGCCGAAGCCGGCCTGGACGACTGCCCGCGCCGTCGGGCGGTCGAGTTCGGGACGCAGTTCGCGCAGCACGTCGACCCACACGTCGATGTACGCCAGTTGCGACGAACGGACGGCGACCTGCGCTTCGGAATCGAGGTTTGCCCATTCCCGGTCCTGGATCACAATCCGGGACGGATGCGTCAGCGCAAATTCGACGTGCCAGTCGATGAGGGCATCCAGGGCGGCTTGAGGCTTCGACGTTTGCTTGACCCGTCGCCGGCCCTCGTCGACAAGCGTCTGGCTGATCTCGGTTAGGGACGCGGCAAGGATCGATTGCTTCCCGGGAAAATGTTTGTAGAGCGCGGGGCCGGAGATGCCGCATGCTGCGCCGATGTCATGCACGGAGACGCCGTGGAACCCGCGGGCGGCGAACAGGTCCGCCGCGGTGTCGATGATCTGCTGGCGTCGATCGGTCACCGGCCCAGCCTAGCCGAAAGGTTAACGAACGTTAACCACCGATGTTAGGCTGGCACGATGCGAGAACTTGTGGAACAACTCCGCAGTCGGCTTGCCGAGGTGCGCGAGGGCGGCCCGCAGGCGGCGCGCGAGCGTCATGTGGCTCGCGGTAAGTTGCTGCCCCGCGACCGCGTCGACCGCCTGCTGGATGCCGGATCCGCGTTGCTCGAAATCGCGCCCCTTGCGGCGTACGACATGTACGACAACGACGCCCCGAGCGCAGGCCTGATCACCGGAATTGGGCGCGTGCGTGGTCGCGAGTGCGTCATCGTCGCCAACGACGCAACGGTCAAGGGCGGCACCTACTACCCGATGACGGTCAAGAAGCACTTGCGTGCGCAAGCCGTCGCCGAGCAGAACCGGCTCCCGTGCATCTACCTCGTCGACTCGGGTGGCGCTTTCCTGCCACTCCAGGAAGAGATCTTCCCCGACCAGCAGCATTTCGGCCGCATCTTCTACAACCAGGCCCGCCTGTCGGCCCTCGGCGTCCCGCAGGTTTCGGCGGTGATGGGTTCCTGCACAGCCGGCGGCGCCTATGTCCCGGCAATGAGTGACGAAACGGTCATCGTCCGCAATCAGGGCACGATCTTCCTCGGCGGACCGCCATTGGTGAAGGCCGCGACAGGTGAGGTCGTCACAGCCGAAGAACTCGGTGGCGGTGACGTTCACGCGCGGACGTCGGGCGTCGTCGACCACCTGGCCGACGACGACGAGCATGCTCTCCAGATCGTCCGGTCGATCGTCGGGACGTTCGAGCGACCCTCAGCCGGGTCGATCCCGCTGCACGAGGTGGTCGAGCCGACCGAGGATCCGAACGGTCTCTACGATCTCCCGACCGATCCGCGAACGCCGTACGACGTGCGCGAGGTCATCCGGCGCATCGTCGACGGTTCGCGAATGCACGAGTTCAAGCCGCTTTACGGCGACACCCTGGTGTGCGGATTCGCGCGCATCTGGGGCTACCCGGTGGCCATCGTGGCGAACAATTCCGGCTCGAACGGCGGGATTCTCTTCTCGGAGTCGGCCTTGAAGGGGGCGCA
>Ga0081455_10005079_pt1 | contig 14529 bp, 10 predicted proteins | sample TabmetS3T2R1_FD_70207 | JGI IMG/M metagenome (GOLD analysis project Ga0081455, IMG submission 70207) | Tabebuia heterophylla rhizosphere microbial communities from the University of Puerto Rico - S3T2R1 | ecosystem: Host-associated > Plants > Roots > Rhizosphere ... | reverse complement strand
CCGCGGGCCCCTCAAGAAGCGTCAGGTTGCCCCGACTTTGATTTTGAATGGATGTCCACTCTAATCACATGCGGTATTAATTCGCCTTTCGGCGAGCTATCCCCCACTTCTTGGCAGGTTGCCCACGTGTTAAGCACCCGTTCGCCGCTAGACGTTTCCCTGTATTGCTACAAGAAAAAATCTCGCTCGACTTGCATGTCTTATCCACGCCGCCAGCGTTCGTTCTGAGCCAGAATCAAACTCTCCGTTAAAAACGACTCGGTTCCCGTGAGGGAAACCGAAAGCTTGAAGATCTGACTTTTCATTGCCCAGACCCGTAGCCCTCGCCCTGTGGGCGAGGTTGACGCTTCGCACAGCGAAGCGGCTACAATCCAGGGTTTGTCCGATCTAAATCTTTGATTTCAAAGAAGATCGACAGATAACGCACAATTCAATGTTTGCTGACTTGGCTACTATCCATCTCGAATTTGCCCAAAACGCTTGGCCGCCATAGCCTTGGCGTCGGCGGCAAATCCGCGACCACACTGTCAAAGATCGCCAATTCCTCCAGTACAAGGCAAAACCCGACCTCGTCAGCAAATCTGACCAAAGATCGGCTCGACCCTGAGCCCGTAAGAACACCGGCTCGCTGCATGAAGCCGGTCCGCTTGTTTCGCGGGAAAGAAAACATAGAACTTTCGGAGCATACGTCAACAGAAAAACTCCGGATTTTTATCCCGTTTCGGGGAGCGCAAACGCCCCCCGCGTGCTTGTTTCGGCGCGTCCGTGGAAATGAACTTCATTTGACGGTTTCAACGCTCAACTATCAACTTTTTCTGGCCTTCCTGATGACGTACTTCACGTTCGGCGTAGGCGGATGAGCCCCATACCGCCGCACCGCCGTCCCAAGTTTGGTCGCGCCAAGTTTTTCCATCGCCTTTTGCGAACGAAGATTCTTCTGCCCTACGTAGAACACCACGGTTTCAACAAACTTGAACGCGTGATCCAGCAGTAGCTCTTTCATTTCCCGGTTGTAGCGGCCGCCCCAATATCTTCGCGCGAGAAACGTCCATCCAATTTCAATCTCCGACTTCTCCGGATCATGACCGTAGAACCGCGTCGATCCGATGATTTGTCGAGTCTTCTGATCGATGATGACGAATGCGCCGCCTGATTCCAGTGCCTCTTTGAAGAAAATTCTGAACACATCTTCCTTGTAGCGGTCTCGCTCCGGATGCTGCTCCCAGATGAGCGAGTCCGAGGCAGCCGCAAAAAGCTCCTCCCAATCTTCAGGTACGAGCGGGCGCACCTCGATGAGTTCACCTCTCAGATGTGGTTGAAGATCAAACGCCACCGCATTTGTAAATTCGCGACGTTCTTACGCTGTGTGGCTTACGGTATAAATTGCCAAGTATCGTTCAGCGGCGTCTCGCTGTCTTGTCCACCAAAAACAATCAGGCGGCCTAACGAAGGCGAGTACGCCATACCGGCACCTTCGCGCGGTGGAGGCGATTGCGTCGTAGCTACTTGTTCCCAGTTCCAGGAGCCGCCGGCCACAACCCATTGCCATGTAGTGTTCTGGTCTACGCCACCGCTTCCACCGCCGAAGAGAATCACTGCATTAATGTTCGGGTCGAAAGCGGCTGAGGCTGCGTATACCAACAGAGGTTGAGTTACCGGAGACCTCAACATCCATGTCGTGCCATTGTACGTCCAAGTGTTATTCGGATTGACGTCGGCGAGACCCCCAAACAAAACTACCTGGTCGATGGTAGGGTATGTCCCGACCGCTGCTGAACCGCGAGCATACGGGACCGTTGCGGGGAATAGTTGCGTCCAGTCGGCGCCGGTCCATTGCCACATCGTGAGCTGGTAGAAATGTCCGTCAAATCCGCCAAAAAGATCGACCCTGCCATTTGGGTCCGGAAACAGCATTGGACCAGTTACAGGCGTAGGACGATGTGCAGTTCTAGCACGTCTCCACTGCGAGGTTGTTCCATCCCACAACCACGTGTCTCCCAGATAATTTCTTCCATTGAACCCGCCGAAAAGCACGACCTTCTGAGTGACAGAATCGTACGCCATCTGGGCGGCAGCGCGGGCAGGAGGCGGAGTGTTCACTGTGACTTCAATCCAGGTAAATCCGTCGAACACCCACGTGTCGTTTAGATATGTCGTGCCAGTACCCCCGCCAAACATGATTATTTTGCCGCTGGCTGGATCGTAAGTCATCGCAAGGTAGGAGCGAGCTGGGGGAGAAGTGGAGGGTGAAAGCTGAACCCAACTAGCAGAGTCCGGCGAACCTGAGCTTGCAGCCGATCCGAATGCGATGGCACCGCAGCAGCAGATAAGAATCACAAACCCACGCGAAAAATATCGCACCCAATTTAGTTTCATGGCCGGGAGTTAAGACGCTCAACCGATCTGTTGTCAAATCGCGCCAAATCGACACGATTCCCGCGTCTGTGAGCAGAGTCGTGAGGTAAGCAGCAAGGGAGTTGGGTGACAATCAAGTTTCAATCCGGCGGTTAGTTTTCCACCTAAAAATTCGTGTCGATCCGTGTCATTCGTGGTTAACATTCGTTAGGCTTTTTCTTCGGCACTGTCTGGAACGACGGGATTGATTCGTCGATGACAACCCAGGGCAATTTGTCTTCGAGAAAGATTGCTTTCGTTGGCGCAAGCGGTGTCGGATCATCGAGCGATGCGATCGTGACATCGATACTTTCCGAGTCTTTGCTATCCTCGAAAAACAGATGAGTGCCGCAGCAAGCGGCAAACGAGCGAATCCGGTTCGCGAACGCGACCTTGCGCGGTTCGCCCTTTGTCACGACCAAATCCTTGCGCGGCACCGATCCCCACTGCACATACGGTGCGCCGGCGCTTCGCCGGCAATCGATGCAATGACAATCGACCAGAGCATTAGGCATGCTCTTCAACACGTATCGTGTCCCGCCGCAAATGCATCCACCAGTGATCTCCATAAAATTCGTTTAACACATCGTAGCCGCGAGTCTACATGAATGGACCCGAATAGTTTTAGGCGTGTCGCCCTCAGCGCTGTATCACTCAAAATCGGTGTTGAGCGTTGTTGACCTGCCGCCGTGCGTCCGCCTTCTTTTATTCATCAGTCTAACTTTCCTTCCCTGTCAGATTGTCTTTAACCTGAGATCGAGTTCGCCAATGCCGCTAGACTCGATCGGGGAAGGCGCGGGGCAAGCCAATTCCATGTGAGGAAAGTAAATGAGTCAGGAAGGTGGGAAGTGAGGAAAGATCTGTAGCCGCGGGTCGCTAACCGCGGTTTTCACTCTTCTTAATTTTTACTTCTTACTTGGCGCGGCAGCCAGCGGCTGACGCGGGAGAAATACGCTTCATATTCACCGCCAAAGGTTCGCCGCAACGTCGGCTCTTCGTACAACACCACGAACAAGTGAGTTATGAGAAAGAACAAGCAGGTATAGATTAAGATCGATAGCGACTGATAATACAGCGCCGCACCAGCCAGGGTCATTCCGGCGCCGATATACATCGGATTACGCACGAACCGATACGGTCCACGGATGACGAGTTTTCTTGGCGGATCGAACGGCGCAGGCGTGCCCTTGCCGATGAACACGAACGTGAACACGCACCAAAGGGCAATTGCCGTCCCGATGGTTACCATGATCATCCCAGCGACCTGCGGCGCTCCAGTCGTTGCTGGCGCAACAATGCCCGACCACGACAGGAACCGACCTGGCAGATACACCAGCACGAACCCAATAAAGAGTGCAGCGTAAGTAACTGCGCGAACGAGGACAAACATGTTCACCGGTGGAGGATGACACCATTCCTGATTGCGCTACTACTTTCAAACGACTGAATTCTTAGCTGCTGCGATTCCGTTGCTTTTGGAAAATCCCTTTCAGGGAAGCCATTGTCACAATAGAGTCGGCCAAGTCTTACACAGCGATCATGAAAGGACTGAAAAAATTTGTCATCATCGCTGCGTTGTTGATCGCGGCTGGCATTGGCTGGTTCGTCTGGAAAAAGACTCAAGCGAGCAATCTTCCGCCCGGGATTGCTTTCGGTAATGGGCGAATTGAGGCAACCGAAGTCGATATTGCAGCCAAGCAACAGGGCCGGGTTGAAGCGGTTCTCGCGAACGAAGGCGACATGGTAAAAGAGGGTGATGTGCTCGCGCGTATGGATGTCGCAGTGCTCGAAGCGCAATTGCGCGAAGCGAAAGCAGATAAATTACGGGCTGAGACTGATCGGAACGTCGCGGCCGCGGTCGTTGGTCAACGGGAGAACGAATACGATCTCGCGTTAAAAATTCTCAACCGCACCCAGAAATTGTTTCAGCAGCGGAGCGTCGAACAGAATCAGCTTGATAAAGATCAAGCGTCGGAACAAACAGCCAAGGCCATTTTAGTTGCGGCGAAAGCTCAGGTCGCGAGCGCAGAGGCGATGATCACCTCGGCCGAGGCCAAAATCGAGAAGGTCAAAGCTGATATTGCAGACAGCATTTTGAAAAGTCCGCGCAGCGGACGGGTGGAATATCGCTTGGTCGAGCCGGGTGAAGTGATTCCAGCCGGCGGCAACGTAATTACTTTGCTCGACGTGTCGGATGTTTATATGACGTTTTTCCTACCTACGCATGAAGCCGGCAAGGTCGCTATTGGAGCCGACGCGCGGATTGTTCTTGATGTCATTCCCGATCTTCCCATTCCAGCAAAAGTGTCGTTCGTTTCGCCGATAGCGCAGTTCACGCCGAAAGAAGTCGAGACTAGGAGCGAACGCGAGAAATTGATGTTCCGAGTAAAAGTTCGGATCGATCCTGAGTTGCTCAGACCTTTCGCTGAACGTGTGAAAACCGGCCTGCCCGGTGTCGGTTACGTGAAACTTAATCCCGCCGTGCAATGGCCCGAGTGGTTGAAAACGCGGGTGGATAAAGGCTTACCGCGACTTAAGCCGGAAGATTTTCGTTGAGTCTCGAGAAGCCACCCGCGAATTTCGTCGCGCGCGTTACCGGAGTAACGCATCACTACGGAAATACGCTCGCGTTGACGGGGGTCGAACTTGAATTGCCTGTCGCGCGGATGATTGGCGTAATCGGTCCGGATGGGGTGGGGAAATCGACTTTGCTTGCGCTCATTGCGGGCGTCCGAAAAATTCAGGAAGGCAAAGTTGAAGTGCTCGGCGGCGATCTCGCGCGGAGCAGTTATCGGACAAAAGTTTGTCCACGGATCGCTTACATGCCGCAAGGTCTCGGCCGCAATCTCTACCCGACGTTGTCGGTTTTTGAGAACGTCGATTTTTTTGGACGGTTGTTCGGCCAATCGAAGGAGGAACGCTCCTGGCGTATCGAAGAATTGCTCGCGAGCACGGATCTGACCCCATTCACCGATCGTCCCGCCGGCAAACTCTCAGGCGGAATGAAGCAGAAACTTGGGCTTTGCTGCGCGCTGATTCATGACCCGGACATCCTCATCCTGGACGAGCCAACGACCGGAGTCGATCCGCTTTCGCGCCGGCAATTTTGGGAATTGATCGATCGCATCCGTGCCCGGCGCGAGGGGATGAGTGTCGTGGTTGCGACCGCTTACATGGAGGAAGCAGAGGGATTCGACTGGCTGGTGGCAATGGATGCCGGACACGTACTTGCGACCGGGACGCCAGGCGAATTGAAAAATAAAACCGGCGCGAGTGGTTTGGAAGAGGCATTCATTGCGCTGTTGCCGGAAACGAAGCGCGCCGGTTATCGAGCTGTTGTGGTTCCGCCGCGCACAGCCACCGATCACGAGATCGCAATCGAAGCCGACGGCCTGACGAAACGCTTCGGAAAATTCACCGCGGTAGACCACGTCAGTTTTAAAATTGAGCGCGGCGAAATCTTCGGGTTTCTCGGCTCCAATGGCTGCGGCAAGACCACGACGATGCGAATGCTCACCGGTTTAACACCCGTGACCGAAGGAACCGCGAGACTATTCGGCAAGCAGCTCGACGCCTACGACCTCGAAACACGCAAGCGCGTCGGGTTCATGTCGCAGAATTTTTCGCTCTACTCAGAATTGACCGTCGCCCAAAACCTCGATCTGCACGCGCGGTTATATCACCTGGCGCCAGACAAGATCGATAAGCGCATCGCAGAACTGGTCGAAAGGTTTGGCCTTGGCGATTATCTCGACGATTTGGCCGAAGCGGTGCCGCTTGGAATCCGGCAACGGCTGTCGCTGGCGGTGGCGGTAATTCACGAACCGGAAACGCTCCTGCTCGATGAACCAACTTCCGGAGTTGATCCGGTCGGGCGCGACGAATTTTGGGAGCTGCTCATCTATCTGTCGCGAGAAAAGGGCATCACCATTTTCATTTCGACGCATTTCATGAATGAAGCCGGACGCTGCGATCGCATCTCCCTCATGCACGCTGGAAAAGTGCTGGCGTGCGATACGCCGGCCGCGCTCATGGAATCGCGCAAAAAAACTTCGCTCGAAGCGATGTTCATTGAATGCCTGGAAGAGGCCGCTCCGGAAGCCGCATCGGTGGAAGTGCCAATACAAAAACACGAAACATCGACAGTTGCACCCGGCAGCAGTTTCAGCCCGCGGCGTCTGCTCGCTTATGCGCGACGGGAGGCGCTTGAGATTCGGCGCGATCCAATTCGCCTCGCGTTCGCTCTCTTCGGCACGGTCTTACTCATGTTGATCTTTGGTTACGGCATCACCATGGATGTCGAGAAAATTGCCTACGCCGTTCTTGATCACGACGAAACGACGTTGAGTCGTGATTATCGCGAAAACATCGCCGGCTCGCGTTACTTCAGCGAACACACCCCGATCCGCGATTACTCCGAGCTCGAGCGACGCATGCGCAGCGGCGAGATCCAACTCGCACTTGAGCTGCCTCCGCGATTTGCGCGCGACGTCAAACGCGGACACAGCCCGAAAGTCGGCGCGTGGCTGGATGGTGCTATGCCATTCCGCGCTGAGACATCTCGCGGGTATGTGCGCGGTCTGCACCAGAAATGGCTCGACGATTTCGGACGCCGCACCGGTTTACCAAAGGCGGAGCCACTGGCCGATATTGAGGTGCGTTACCGCTACAATCAGGATTTCAAAAGTCTCTATGCGATGGTGCCAGCGACCATTGGGTTGTTGCTGATTTTTATTCCCGCTGTGCTCATGGCCGTGAGCGTAGTGGGAGAAAAAGAAGTTGGCTCGATTACAAACCTGTATGCTACGCCGGTAACGCGCCTCGAGTTTCTACTTGGGAAACAACTTCCTTATGCCGTCGTGGGTTCGATTAACTTCGTGATCCTGCTGGCAATGGCATTATTTCTTTTTCGCGTTCCGCTCAAAGGCGGTTTCCTTCCGCTCGCTGCAGGTGCGATTCTTTACGTCTTCGTAACGACTGGGTTTGGATTGTTGATGTCGTCGTTCGCTAAGACCCAGATCGCCGCGATCTTCGGAACGGCCATCGCTACGACGATGCCGGCAACGCAATTCTCCGGGATGATGACACCGGTTTCATCGCTGGCTGGCGCGGCGGCGATCGTCGGAATGCTGTTCCCTACTACGTATTTTATTAAGATTAGCGTAGGCGCCTTCACAAAAGCGCTCGGTTTTGGCGACCTGATACCTAATTACCTCGCTCTGGCCACTTTTGTTCCCGCCTTCGTTTTGTTGAGCCTGGTCTTTCTCAAGAAACAGGAGGCCTGACGTGCAGCGGATTCAGAATGTTTTTTATCTCGGCATCAAGGAACTGCGCGGTCTGCGTCATGACACGGTGATGCTGGTGCTCGTTCTCTACGCGTTTTCACTCGGCGTGTATATACCGGCAAAAGGAACGGGCACTGAATTAACCAACGCTGCCATCGCGATTGTGGACGAAGATCAGTCACAACTCTCTGCGCGAATCGGCAACGCATTTTTTCCGCCGTCTTTTCAACCACCTCGCTTCATCCCAATGAGCGATGTCGATCCGGCGATGGACAGCGGGACATCCACTTTTGTCGTGGACGTGCCGCCTGATTTTGAGCGCGACGTCGTGCGCGGTCGACGGCCTGATCTTCAAGTCAATGTTGACGCGACGGCCATGCAGCAGGCCGGCATCGGCGCCGGTTATATCCAGAACATTGTTCAGGACGAGATTAACCAGTTCGCACACGTACCTGGACCCAAACCAGCGGCACAGCTCGCGACACGCATCAAGTTTAATCAAAATCTGACGAGCTCGTGGTTCACTAGCGTGATGCAGATCATCAACAACGTCACCATGCTCGCGGTCATTCTGGCTGGCGGCGCGCTGGTGAGAGAGCGCGAGCGCGGCACGATCGATCATTTGCTTACCATGCCGTTGCGTCCAAGCGAAATCATGATTTCGAAAGTGTGGGCAAACAGCCTGGTCATTGTAATCGCGACCGCTCTCTCCCTGCTTCTCATCGTTCGATGGCTCCTCGAAGTTCCGATCGCCGGCTCGGTTCCGCTCTTTCTCTTCGGGACTGCTGTCTATCTCTTTTCGGCTACTTCCCTCGGAATTTTGCTCGGGACAATCGCGCGCTCAATGCCTCAGCTCGGATTGCTTTTCATGATGGTGGCGCTGCCAATGAATCTGCTTTCGGGTGGCAACACGCCGGTGGAAAGTATGCCGCCCGCTTTGCAAACTATCGTGCAAATCTTCCCGTCTACGCATTACGTGGATTTCGCGCAGGCCATTCTCTATCGCGGCGCGGGGATTGAAATTGTCTGGCGCAGCTTCGCAGCAATCACCGTAATCGGTCTTATGTTCTTCGCTATCGCCTTGCTCCGCTTCCGCCGAACCGTGGCCATAACCTAGTCAGTTTGGCCATTACAGGAAAGCGCCGGTGAACTGTGCGTACGACGGCGAAAATGCCGGTCGGCGCACCTAACTGAACGAGACGAAGCTGATCACGACAAGGTAACAGTATTGTTACTAACCTTTCCTTATTAAAAAAGAGCACGGTCCAAGGCTCCTTCGATTCCCTATCTGATGAAACTTCAATCGGAGGAGCTATGAAAACCAATCACACGCAGGTAACCCACTCGATAGAAATTATTGTCAGGCAGACCGCAACGCCGTTCTTTGCCGTAATTGCAGCCATTGTCATCGTTATGTCTCTGCTTGCCCCTCGCCGGGCAGAGGCGGCGGCCGGCGATCTTGATCCCAGATTTGGCAACGGCGGTGTTACGTTCACCGACTTCTCGCAAACCGACGACTATGCCTACTCCGTAGCGGTGCAAGCGGATGGAAAAATCGTTCTCTCCGGGCAAAGCGGAATTTATCCAGATCTGCATTCGGCCCTCGTGCGCTACAACCGAAACGGACGGCCCGATTCCACCTTCGGGACCGGTGGCAAGGTAACTGTTAGCTTTGGCACTGTCAGTGATTACTTGTTCAAAGTCGCCCTTCAATCGGATGGCAAGATCGTCGCAGTCGGCGCGACCAACGGGACTGCTTTTCTCCTCGCCCGTTTCAATGCCGATGGCAGTCTTGACCAGGCATTCGGGAGTAATGGCAGTGTTGAAACTACTTTCGGCGATCAAACCGCCGAAGCCCGGGCGGTTGCCCTGCAAGCTGACGGCAAAATCATCGTGGTAGGCGTGAGCGGCGCCGGGCCCTATAGCGAGCTCAACGACTTCGTCCTCGCCCGGTATGACTCCAATGGAAGTCTTGACCAAACTTTTGGCACCGGCGGCAAAGTAAAGACGCATTTTCCGGGCGTGGATAATACTGGCTCGAGTGCGACCTCAGTCGCCTTACAATCCGATGGCAAGCTGGTGGTCGGGGGCTACCGCAAGCAGAGCGACCGCACACCGCATGAATTTGCCCTGGCGCGCTACAACTCAAACGGCACGCTGGATTCCCCCTTCGGTCAGGCCGGCAAAGTGATGACCAGGCTGGGCCTGGGCGATGCTTTTTCTTTCGGTATCGCCCTTCAGAGTAATGGGAGAATTGTTCTGGCGGGTTACTCCGACACCACCCTGGATCATGATTTTTCCCTTGTCGGCTATACCTCGAATGGAACGCTCGATGCAACCTTTGGCAACGGCGGTATTGTGACAACAGACTTCTCCAGTGCCAGCGATGATATTGCCTATGCCATGACGATGCAGGCCGATGGCAAACTGGTAGTGGCCGGTCGCACTGGAGAATATCCCGAGAATGATTTCGCGGTCGCTCGCTACAGCAGCGATGGCCAGCTGGATCAAACTTTTGGAGTGGGCGGCAAGGTAGTAAGCGACTTTAGCAGCATCGACCAAGCCTACGGCGTCGCGCTTCAAAACGGCAAGATTATTCTCGCCGGTGCCGCTTTCCCCAGCGGCGCGAACTTTGATTTCACTGTGGCGCGCTATCTTGGGCGTTAACCTTCGCCGCGGAATGTGTTCGGTGCCGTTCCTCCAGCCGCTAATGTCTTTGGGCCCGAATGTGATCGGTTCGCGAGTGCAATACCGAATTCGTCGTCAATAAACAAAAGGCACAAGCCGTTTGGTGCGCTTCATGTATTCGGCGTAGCGCGGGCCGAGAGCGCGCGAAAGCGCATCCTCCTCCACGTTCATCCGGTGAATGAAGGCCGCGCCAATCGGCAGAAGGATAACAAGCAGCGCTGCCCAATTGCAAAGCGACAAGCCGAGACCCACGAACGCCAGCAACACCCCAGTGTAGGAAGGATGGCGCACGATACGGAACGGGCCTCGCTCGACCAGTTCATGGTCTTTTTCGATTGTCACGTCCACGGTGAAAAATCGGCCGAGCGTAATGATGGCCCACCAGCGCAGGATTAATCCCGCGGCAAACAGCATCACGCCCGCGTTCGCAAATATCCGTCCATGCGGCAGCGCGGCGGCCTGGAAATTTCGCGCGACGAAAACGCCCGCCGTAACGCTAACCGCAATCACCAGCCAGATTACTCCCAGCGTACTGCGATCTTGCTTCGTGCCGGTTTTGCTGCGAGACCGCCGCGTTAAAGTGAGAAGGATCTCCGAAACGAGATAAATCAACCCGAGTTTCAGGGCTAGTGACATAAGTCGATCTTCCATCGTCCCCGAATGCCTTTATCGCAACGCTGCCGCTGCAGTTTTCAGATCGGATCTCGCTCTTCATTTTCTATCCTCAATCCGCATTTCTTTCCCGGTTCTCGCTCATGCTTCCTCCTTTATCCGAATTTAAGGTGCAGGGTGTGTATCTGCGTAGGACGACGTCGCTGCTCGTTAGGCAAGCGCGTCGAACAGCGTCGTTTTGGCACTCCCGGCGAAATCAGCCGGCGTGCCAATTTTCAAAAAATACTAAACAAAATTGGTCGAACGCGAGTGCGCCGGCGCGGCTCCGGAATGTCTAACTCAAAAAAAGGAGAAAACATGAACTTTATCGCTCTCGCTCTTTCAATTTCACACGCCAGTTCGTGGGTTTGGGGGTTGGGAGGACTTGCGGTTGTGATGTTGTTAATCTGCCTGCCGCGGTTGCTAGGAATTGTTTATATTCCGCACACCCAGGTCGGCATCATCGAAAAAATCTGGAGCAGCAAGGGTTCGCTGCGCGAAGGCCAGATCATTGCCCGTAATGGTGAGGCCGGGTATCAGGCCCGCTTCTTACGTGGCGGTGTTCACTTTGGATTATATCCGTGGCAATACCGCATTCATAAGGAACCGCTCGTCGTCGTAGCTGAAGGTAAAATGGCGTACGCCTACGCGCGTGACGGTGTTCCGCTGGAACCGATTCAAACGCTCGGTCGAACGGTGGATTCAAATCATTTCCAGGATGCCACTCGCTTTCTCGAAGCGCAGGGTCAACGCGGTCGACAGCGTGGAATCATACGCGAAGGCGTTTATGCCATTAACCTGGCGCTGTTCGTCGTGATCACGGAAGAACGCGTGTTCTCCCGACCGGTACGCGAATCAGCCGATCGTTACGAATCATGGAAAGCGCAGCTCGCTGCCATGCGCGCCTTTGATCCGGTGGTTATCGGAACAGCCGTTGGCGGTCAGAGTCATTTTCGTGCGGGGCTTACTGAAACCAGCGCAAGCGAAGGAGGCTCGACGCCATCGTTGGCCGCAGCTACGCCCGACTTCAATCCGAACGTCGACACTATCGGCGTGGTTAGTATTCAGGACGGGCCAACCATTGGTTCGGGTGAAATCATTGCTCCCGAAGCGAAGGCAATCGATGGAAAGGATCACAATTATTTCCAAGACCCGGAAGCGTTCCTGCAACTCGGAGGAAAACGTGGCAAACAATTACAAGTACTGACTGACGGCACGTTCTTCATTAATCGCTGGTTCGGCACAGTAGAAATCAAAGCCAAGACACTGATCCCGATTGGATATGTGGGCGTAGTGGTCTCATATCATGGCGCTGCGGGCGATGACACCACCGGCGAAACGTTTCGTTACGGCGAACAAGTTGAGGCCGGTCATCGCGGTGTGTGGCGCTCGGCGCTCGCGCCCGGTAAATACGCACTGAACCCGTACGCGGTGAAAGTTGAGCTCGTCCCGACGATCAACTTCGTGCTGCGCTGGATCAGCGGCCAAACCGAAGCGCACCATTACGACGAGGACCTCACCAGCATCGACCTGATCACGGCCGACGGTTATGAACCGCGTCTGCCGCTGTCGTTAGTCTTGCACATCGACTACCAGAAAGCGCCGTCGGTTGTGCAACGGTTCGGGGATGTGAAGAGATTAATTACGCAGACACTTGATCCGATTCTCACAGCCTACTTCCGTGACGTCGCGCAGACATCACACATGCTCGATTTGCTGACCAAGCGCGAAGAAATCCAGAAACGCGCGACGGAAGAACTCGGCGAACGCTTCAAGCGCTACGACATCAACGTGGTCGCGGTCTTGATTGGCCGGCCCGAATCGCGAGAGATCGCGCCTGGAAAAGCCGATCCGATCGAAACGTTGTTCGACCAGCTTCGGATGCGGCGATTGGCGGACGAACAGCGTGCCACGTATGCAAAACAGGAGGAAGCTGCGCAACAACAAGTCGCTCTCAACCAGGCGAAAGCAAAAGCCGAACGTCAGACTGAGCTGACTCAGAGCGCGATCGCTATCGAGATCGCGAAGAACCGTGGTCAAGCTGCCTTCGCGGAAGCGGAACAGTTAGCGAAGAAACAGGTGACGCTCGCCGAGGGTGAAGCGCGAGCAAAGGAACTGATCGGCAAAGGCGAATCTTCAAGGATCGCGCAGGTTGGTTTGGCCGAAGCGGCGGTCACATTGCAAAAGGTCAGCGCTTATCGTGATCCGCGTCTCTACGCGTTGAACGTTTTCGCGGATCAATTCTCCAAGAGCGTTCAGCCGCTGGTACCGAGCAGGCTGTTCATAAGCAATGCGGGAGGCGAGCCGCGTGAAGGCCAGGGTAGGGGAAGTGTTCTTGAAACGCTACTCAACCTGATCCTGAGCGAGAAAGCCGGGATCAACCTCCAGGAGAATATCGGCAGCTCGAAGCCGATGGAGGATTTTATCCGGGAATTCACCGGTGGTGGCGGCTCTCCCGGGAATGGTGACCCATTGAAGAGGGAGGCGGTTGCTGCCACTGAGAAAACGGCATCCCGCTGAACAAAGAGTCGTCTCGCACTCGGCGCACCCGGGTGCGAGCGGCTTTTTCCTGGCGCATTAATTTCCGTATCTAACGACCCTGCTCTTAGTGGCCACGCGTGGTGCCGGTGCCGCCTGTGGTCGATTTGGATTCGCCCTTAATATCGCCGCCACCTTTGACGTCTTTTCTAGGTTGCAGGTCTCGAATTATGGCCTCTTTTATGTCCTTTTTGAGTCGACGCCAAACGGATCGGACCACATTGATGTTTGTCTCTTCTGGATTCGCGCTCAAACAGTTACCCTCGATTTATTCTGTGGCAACCCTTTACCGACGACTCCCGGTGAGAGCAAGCTGAAAAGCTGCCTGCCTGTGTAACCTGGTGCGAACATAAATTGATTTACCAAAATCAGTGAATCAGGAAGCCAGGAATCGAGCGAATGGGATGAGCGAGATGGAAGGTAAAGTGACGAGGGTAGGAGCGAGCGAGTGCGGGCAACGAGCGAGTTTTCAATCAGGAAAACCTGTAGCCGGTACCCGCGGCTTATTACTGAGAAGACAGCGTCAGTTTCAGAAACCTGTAGCCACACCGCTGTGCGGTGTCTCTGACCGCGGCCTTCTACATTCAGCGGTGAGGGTCATCGCCGTGCACCAGCAGGATCGGAGCACGCCAGTTCGGGGTGCTTGGGACTGCGTTTTTAAGATTGCTGGCAAAGGCCCGAAGTAGCAGGAGGACTAGAGCGTTACTGGCCTCTTTTGACGTCCAGGCTGTGAATTGTCCGCTGCAGTTCTTCTCCACTAATCCGTACGACGTTGGTGGCGCTAGCTTCGCCCGCCCAGCTCCCACTGTCATCAATTTCGACCCAGTGACCGGGCAGACGACTTCCGGTAAACGCCGGTATCCAAACCCAATGCTTACCTTTCTTCACGGTTACAGATGCCCGGGTTTGCGTGAGATCAAAATTCAACTCTGTCGACTCGCCCGCTTCGATTGTCGTGTTGTTGATGGAAGTC
>Ga0081455_10005078_pt1 | contig 14529 bp, 13 predicted proteins | sample TabmetS3T2R1_FD_70207 | JGI IMG/M metagenome (GOLD analysis project Ga0081455, IMG submission 70207) | Tabebuia heterophylla rhizosphere microbial communities from the University of Puerto Rico - S3T2R1 | ecosystem: Host-associated > Plants > Roots > Rhizosphere ... | reverse complement strand
CAGCAATCTCAAGCTACCAAGCGTGCCTTCGTCTAATCGTCGCCCCGGGGCCCACTTTCCTGGGGTTGTCCCGAGTGCGACTGCCCTGTGGGACGGGAGATCGCCGCGTGGGTACTGAGTGCTGGCCGGCTGTGAAGTTCTGGATTCCTTTGTACGCCGGACCGCCGTCGAATCGAAACCCCTACCGGCACGTAACTTTTTGAGCCAGTGTTCACAAGGGACTCAGGGGATGGATTGCCCGACGCTGATCAGGCTCGCGTCAGACCGGAGTGACGACGGCGCGCGACCAATGCGACAGCCACGAAGGCGAGAGCGACTGCCGCGACGCTGACAGCCGCCATCGCTGTGCGATCGTCGAGCCCGAGACGAGTGCGCAGCGGCACTGAGCGGGTGAAGTTGAGGATCGGCCAGCCGTGTTCTTCGGCCAGCCTGCGCAAGGCGCGGTCTGGGTTGACGGCGAACGGATGTCCCACGACTTCGAGCATCGGAGCGTCAGTCTCGGAATCGGAGTAGCCATAGGACGCGGACAGGTCGTAGCCGAGCTTGTCGGCCATGTCGCGCATGGCCTTGGCTTTGTTGGGCCCATAGACGTACTCGGCAACCTCGCCGGTGTACTTGCCATCCTCGACAACGAGGCGAGTGGCGATCACATGGTCGGCCCCGAGCAGGCGCCCGATCGGCTCGACCATCTCTGCGCCGGACGCCGAGACGATGACGACGTCGCGGCCAGCAGCGTGGTGCTGCTCGATCAGCTCGACGGCTTCGTCGTGGACGAGCGGATCGATGATCTCGTGGAGCGTTTCGGACACCACCTGGCGAACGACCTGGGCGTCCCAGCCGGTGACCATCTGGGTGAGATAGGAGCGCATCTTCTCGAGCTGGTCGTGGTCGGCGCCACCGACAGCGAAGATGAATTGGGCATAGGCACTGCGAAGGACAGCGCGCCGACTCAGGAGTCCGCCTTCGTAGAACGGGCGACTGAATGCCAAGGCGCTGGACTTGGCGATGATCGTCTTGTCCAGGTCGAAGAAGGCAGCTGAGCGAGAGTTGCTCACGTGACCAGCATAAACACGCGTGGCCTGTGTGCAGCGCTGCCACCAGAGGGGGCACCTACCGTGGTGGTGGTCACAAACGGTTCCGCGGAGCGATGTTTGGGCCCGACGCTTGTATCTAGCGTTTATCGTGCCCGGTGAATGCTGACGGGCCGAGGAGGCACCCGCGATGGCTGGCGAGTCGAGCTCACGTTGGGCTGCCGCTGTCTCGTCGTTCTCGGTACGCCACGCCCGCGCCGTCGTTTTGGCATGGCTCGGGCTCGTTGTGGTCCTCAATGTCGCGATCCCTCAGATCGAGACCGTCGTCAAGAACGATTCCACGTCCTTCGTCCCGCTTGACGCCCCTGCGGTCGTCGGACTCCAACGCATGGATGATGAGTTCGGCAACGGTAGGAGCTCGAGTTTCGTCCAGGTCGTGGCCTACCGCGAAGGCGGTCTCACCACCACAGATCGCCAGTACATGCTCGACCTGGTGCCACGGCTTCGGGCTGACTCGAAGAACGTCAGCTTTGTCCAGAATCTCAACCGCGACGACGTTCGCAAGGCCTTGACCAGCAAAGACGGAGAGGCCATCTATCTTCCGGTCGGCATCCCTGGAGCCACCGGGGCCCCGGCCGCGAATGCGCAAATCGACTCGGTTCGCGAGGTCGCCGAGGCCGACAAACCTGCGGGTCTCACGGTGGAGGTCACCGGCACCTCGGCGACGATCCGCGACATGGTCCACGAGATCGAGTCGAGCCTCGGGAGAGTCACCGTCGTCGTCTTGGTGATCATCGCGCTGATCGTGATGATCCTCTATCGCTCCTTGATGGTGACGGCCTTGATCCTTGGCATCATCGGGCTGGGTCTCGGTACGGCCCGCGCTGTGACGGCGTTCTGCGGGATGCACATTTTCGGGATCTCCACGTTCACCGGTTCTGTGATGACGGTGGTCGTGTTGGGCGCGGCAACGGACTATGCGGTCTTCATGATCAGTCGCTATCACGAGTACCGACGCACCGGCATGCCCGTGGCGGACGCCGCAACGCTGGCGGGAACGAGGATCTCCGGCATCATCGCCGGCTCAGCTTTGACGGTGGCCATCGCCAATGCCGCGATGCTCATGGCGGACGTCGCCTTCTTCCGGACCACGGGCCCTGCTGTGGCCGTGTCGGTGTTGACCACCTTGGCGCTGGCCGTGACATTGACCCCTGCAGTGCTGGCGTTGGCCGGCCGTCGTGGGCTGATGGAGCCCCGCCCGGCGCGCGGCGAGGAGATCTGGGCTCGTGTCGCGGGACTGGTCGTCTCGCGTCCGTTGCGGGTGCTGATCGCTGGGCTGATCCCCTTGGCCGCGCTTGCCGCGTTCTACCCATTCATGGAGGTCAGCTACGACGAGCGGGCCGGCCAGCCTCCCGATACCGAGAGCAACCGGGGCTTCGACCTCCTCGACGATCACTACCCGGTGAACGAAGTGCTGCCCCACTATGCGGTGATCTTCACCGACCACGACCTCCGGTCTGCGAAGGATCTCGCCGCAATCGAACGGGCCACTGATGAGGTGGCCCGCCTTCGGGGAGTTCGCCGAGTTCGCAGTATCACTCGTCCGCGCGGCGATCGGATTGTGGAGGCGTCCGTTGGTTATCGAGCCGGCAAGGTGGGTGAACGGCTCGACTCCGCCGCTGATGACCTCGCCGACGGTTCGAAGGATGCACAACGCCTTGCAGACGGCGCCAGGAAACTCGACAGCGGTGCCGGCAAGCTCGACGACGGAACACGCCGGTTTGCCGACGGCACGGGCTTGGCCGTGAAGGGTGCGAAGAAACTGTTGGACGGTTCTGACCGGCTCGTCGACGGCCTCAAGGTCCTCGAGGACGGGGCCGGCCAGGCGCGGGCCGGGAGTGCCCAACTCAGAACGGGTGCCGACCAACTGGCCGACGGCTTGGAGCAGGGATATGCGCAGGCCAAGGTCGCGGTTGATGGTTTGGGCATGGCCTACGACGCGCTCGCGACGAAAAGTGTGACGTGCAACATTGACCCGGCCTGCAAGGCGGCCCGCGATGGGATCCGTCAGATATACGAGGCCGAACGTGACCAGATGCTGCCGGGCATGCAGCAGGCCGCCTCGGCGGCTCGGCAAATTGCCAACGGAAACGGGGAGTTGGCCGCTGGTCTGGCCCAACTTCAGGACGGCCTGGCGAAAGCTCGACGCGGAGCCGCCAAGATGGAAGACGGCCAGAGGTTGATGGCGTCGAAGCTCGGCGATCTCAAGAAGGGCGCCCACAAACTTCACGCCGGAACGTCCAAGCTGACCAGCGGAACCGGAAAGATCAGCGACGGAACGCAGCAGGCCGCTGAATCGATCGATGACCTGGAGTCCGGCCTGACCAAGGCGGCAAACTACCTCACCGATCTCGGCGAGATCTCGCGAGACCCAGCCATCAGCGGGTTCTATCTGCCGCCGTCGGCCTTCAAGGACGATCGCCTGGTGACCGCCGCGAGCCTGTACCTGTCGAACGATGCCCACACGGCGCGCTTGTTCGTCCTGGATCGAGCAGACGCGAATTCACGCGAAGCCGCCATTCGGTCTGACGCCATCGAGACCGCCGTGAAGCGCGGACTTGCAGGCACCGATCTTGCGGGTGCTCGGGTCGAGTTGACCGGCAATCCCAGATTCAATGCCAACCTGCACGACCTGTCCCAGTCCGACTTTCGGATTGTCGCTTCCATCGCCCTGGTCGCGGTGTTCATCATCCTCATCGTGATGCTGCGCAGCGTCCTGGCGCCTGTCTTCCTGCTGGGATCGGTCGTCCTCTCCTATGCCGCCGCGATGGGTTTGGCAGTGCTGTTCTGGCAGATGCTTCTGGGCAAGTCCCTCGACTGGTCGACGCCGCCGATGGCTTTCGTGATGCTCGTTGCCGTCGGCGCGGACTACAACCTGTTGCTGATGAAGCGGATTCAGGAAGAGGCCGCGGACGGGTCGCGGGCCGGGATCGGCCGGGCGGTCACGCTTACCGGCGGCGTCATCACCGCGGCGGGAGTCATCTTCGCGTTCAGCATGTTCGCGATGCTGTCGGGAAGCACGCTCAGCCTTTCCCAGATGGGATTCACGGTCGGCACCGGCCTTCTCCTCGACACGTTCGTCGTACGCACACTGGTCGTGCCGTCGTTGGCCGCAATCTTCGGGCCCTGGATGTGGTGGCCGCGCCACGTGGAGTACTGGACCATCCCGCGCACATCCGAGGTTGCGCTCTAAGACGTCACCTGAGGACGTCGCGTCCACAGGTGTCTCCGGTCGCTGAGCCGTCCACAGGCGCGCTCGCGTGTCTGGCATCGCGAAAGTCGCGCCAGCACCGTCGTGTCATGGGATTGCGGGTCAATGGACGGCTGGGCGGCGCGACATCGGCGGTGGAGCCCGCCCCGGCGGCGACGCCCTTGATTTGCACGTCAGACGAACGGCTTCTCGACATCGCACTCGACTGGTGTTCCGCGGTGGGCCTGACGCCCGAAGTCATCCACGATTGTTCGCTCGCGCGGCATTCGTGGCGTGCGGCCCCATTCGTCCTCGTGGGATCCGATCTCGCGGGCGAGGTCGTTCGCCACGCGCCGCCGCGCCGGCCACACACCTATGTGATCTCCCACTCGGCGCTGCAAACCCCGTGGGACGCGGCCTTGGCCATCGGTGCCGAGGATGTTCTTGAGGCTTCCAATGGTGGTCGCGCGCTGGCCGTGCTGACGGGAGCCGTCGACGGCGCCGGCGAAGCATGCGTCATCTCCGTCGTTGGCGCCACTGGTGGTGCTGGCGCCTCGTGCCTGTCTGCCGGCTTGGCGTTCGAGGCTGCGCGCCGGGGCTCGCGTGTCCTCCTTGTCGACGGCGACCCGCTCGGCGGGGGGGTCGACGTGTTGCTGGGGATGGAAGAGGTGCACGGTTTGCGCTGGCCCGACATCGGATCACGTGCCGGGCCCATCACGGCAGATTCGTTGTCCGGGGCCTTGCCTCAAACGCAAGGAGTCTGGGTGCTCTCCTGGAGCCGTGACGATCCAGGAGGGCCACCGGCATCCTCGGGGGTTCTCGCCGCGGCAGCGCGCGGGTTCGACGTGCTTGTTTGCGATGTGCCCCGTCATGTCGACAACTTGGGTGCCGACCTGCTGGCTCGATCGGTGCTTGCCGTCGTTGTCGTGCCCGAGGACATCCGTTCGATCGGTGCTGCCCAAGGTGCTCTCCGCCGCGTGCGCGCCGCCTGTTCGTCCGTTGCCGTGGTCACGGCCGCCCGACGTCCCGGGTTGGCGCGGGACGCCGTCGCCGAGGCGCTGGGCGCCCCCGTCGTTTCGCGACTTCGACCTGATCCCCGACTTCGGGCTGCGCTCGATCACGGTGCCGGACCGTCGGGCTCCCGGCTCCTTCGCCGCGCCGCAGCTCCGGTCCTCGACCTCGTCGGCGTCGCATGACGGAGCAAGCCGCGGAACTCGTTGACGGAATTCGACGACGGCTCATCGCGGCAGCGGCCGAACCGACAGCAGAGAATGTCGCAGCCGCCCTGCGGCAAGAACACGGTCTCGCCGATGGTGCCACCGTCCTGCAGGTCATCGATCAACTCCGGCGCGATTCGCGGGGATTCGGTCCGCTTGACCCACTCCTCCAGATACCCGGCGTCACCGACATCCTCGTCAATGGCGCGGGATCGGTGCACATCGATCGCGGATCGGGCCTGGAGGCTTGGGATGTAGCACTGGGTGGGATCGACGACGTCCGACGGCTGGCGCAACGGTTGGCCGCGGTGGGCGGCCGGCGCCTCGACCATGCCAGTCCGTGGGTCGATGCGCGGCTGCCGGGTGGCGTGCGGTTGCACGCGGTTCTCGATCCGATTGCGCGGCCGGGTCCGCTGATCTCCTTGCGCATCCCGGCTTCGGTCACGTTCGGCCTCGACGACCTTGAACGTCTGGGCACAGTCTCGGCCGAGGCCGCGGTGTTGCTCAGGCAATTGGTCGCCGCGCGGGTGGCATTCGTCATCAGCGGGGGTACCGGATCGGGAAAGACCACGCTGTTGTCGGCGCTGCTGGGATTGTGCCCGCCAGCTGATCGGATCGTCCTGGTTGAAGACAGCAGTGAGTTGCGTCCTACCCATCCTCACGTCGTGGCCCTTGAGGCGCGTCCACCGAACATTGAGGGTGCCGGCCAGGTGACCATGCGCGATTTGGTACGGCAAGCTTTGCGCATGCGTCCCGACCGCTTGGTCGTCGGGGAGGTCCGTGGCGCCGAAGTCGTCGATCTGCTTGCCGCTCTGAACACCGGGCACGAGGGCGGGTGCGGGACCTTGCACGCCAACTCGGTCGGCGACGTTCCGGCGCGTTTCGAGGCGCTGGGCGTGGCTGCCGGTCTCTCCCGCGAGGCGTTGCACAGCCAGCTTGCCGCCGGATTGCGTGTGGTCTTGCATCTGGGTCGCGACGGGTTGGGCCGTCGGCGGCTCGTCCAGATCGGAGTGCTGTCGGCGCGACGTGACGGCGTGGTCGAACCTCGGCCCGCCGTCACCTTCAGTGCGGACGGTTCAGCAACTGGTGCGGCGAGGCAGGAGTTGGAGGAGCTCCTCGGGTGACGTGCTCCGTTGCATCAGGAGTCGCCGTTGCGGTCGCCCTCTGGGCCTTCCGGCCAGATAGCTCTGTTCTGGTGCGAATGCGACTCGAGCCCTTTGTCGATGCGGGTGTCGGCACCCCGCCTGCGGCTGCGCTCGCACTGGTGGCGTCCCTGGGGTTCGTTTTCGTCATCCGGTCTGTGCCGACCCAGATCGCGGCGCTGGCATGCGGAGCCGTGGGTGCGTTCGCGATACACCTTCGTCGTCAGGCTCGCGCGCGGCGCGATGCGGCTGCGTTGAGGTCCGAAACCGCTCGTGTCTTGCGCGCGTGGTCCGCCGATCTGCGTGCTGGGGTGCCGCTCGACATCGGCGCACGCGCATCCGTCGAGTCGGCATCCGACGTCTGGGCCGCATTGCGCATCGCTGAGGCACCTGACATCGAGGAGGCCCTGCGGAGTATCGCGGTCCGGCGCGGGGCCGACGGACTCGTCGATGCTGCTGCCGCGTGTCACCTGGCTCAACAGACGGGCGCACCGCTGGCCGCCACCCTCGACCGTGTCGCTGAGGCGATCCAAGCCGATGTTGACCTGGAACGAGAAGTCTCGGTGGAGGCTGCTCCGGCACGCGCCACCGGACGGCTGATGGCGATGCTGCCGGCGGTCGGCATCGCCTTGGGCATGCTGCTCGGGGTCAATCCGCTCGGCGTCCTAGTCGGCACGGCGGCAGGGGTGACGTGCCTAGTGCTCGGGTTGGGCCTCTCGTGTCTCGGCGTGTTGTGGATTGAACGAGTCGTCGACGGAGTCGACCCCTCTTGCTGACGACGATCACAGCAATCACGGCCGGTGCCGCCGTCGGGCTTGCACGACCGGCCCGGGCGCATCGTCGGTTGCGGGACATCCTCGGGCCGCTTCCGTCGGCTGCGCCCGTCGCGGCGACATCTGCCGTGTCGCCTTCTCGGCTTGCGGTGGCTCTGGACCTCTTGGCGGCCGCCTTGGACGCGGGCTTGTCGCCCGTTTCAGCGCTTGCGGCGCTCGTCGCTTCGAAGCCGCGGGCTGTCGAGGCCCGGATGGAGCGAACGATCGCCATGATCGAGGCCAGTGGCGATCCTCGGGCCGCTTGGCGAGTGCTCGCCGATGATGCGGTCCTCGGGCCGCTGGGCGCCGCCTTGGCCCGATCAGAACAATCAGGGGCGCCGGTCGCTGAATCGGTCCGCGTACTCGCCGGCGATTCGCGACGTCAATATCGCAACGATCGTCTCGAGCGTGCTCGGCGCGTCGGCGTGCGAACCGCCGCGCCGCTCGGGTTGTGCTTCCTTCCGGCCTTCTTCCTCATTGCCGTCGTTCCGACGATTGCCGGCCTGATCGGCAACGCGTTCTGACGTCCACAGGCGCGGGCCGTCGAGCGGGTTGTCCCCACCGGCCCGATCCAGTCGCAGATTGGTCGCGCGGGTGCCCATCTTCTGAGTGACGAATCCTCAACTCGGAAGGAACACCACATGACAGCCCTCACGACAGCACTCCTGCCCCAGCCCGCCCCTGACAGCAGCGATTTCGCGCACAACGAACTTGGCATGACCACCGCCGAGTATGCGGTCGGAACCCTCGGCGCCTGCTCGATCGCCGCGATCCTCATCAAGTTGGCCCAGACGGCGTGGTTCGGCGATCTCATCAAGTCACTCTTGGGCCACATCGTCGGCATCGTCGGGTTCTGACCCATGTCCGATCTGGGTGCAGCCACCGCCGAGTACGTGGTCGGCACGCTCGCGACGGTGAGCGTCGCCGCCGTTCTGGTGCGTCTGTGCTCAGACGGCTGGCTCACCGGTCTGCTGTGGGACATCATCCGCAGCGCGCTTCGTCCGGGCGTGCTTCTTGAGCAGTTGCATCACCTGCCTCCCCCGGGGTTGCGGTGATGTCCCGGCGGCCCGACCGCGGAATGGTCACGGCCGAGACGGCGGTTCTCGCACCCGCGGTTGCGGCCTGCCTCGCTGTCGGTGTCTGGATCGTGTCGCTGGGACACACGCAAGTGCGGTTGGTCGACTCCGCACGCGATGTCGCCCGATTGGTCGCTCGCGGCCAATCTCCAGCCTCGGCCGTGGCTGATGTCAAGCCGTCGGCTCCGGCGCACGCCCGCTTCGATGTCCGACGGTCAGATGATTTCGTGACCGTCGTGGTGTCACAGCGGGCAGCCTCGCCCCTGCCGGGTCTTTCGTGGCCACTGCGAGCACGAGCTTCCTGTGTGGACGAGTCGTGAACCTTCATCGGTTCAGAGGGCTCGACGAGTCCGGCATCGCCACAGTTACTGCAGTCGCGATCATCGCGCTGTTGCTGACTCTCTCGGCTGCACTGGTCCAAGTCGGCATGGTGGTCGCCGCAAAGCACCGCGTGCAGACGGCGGCCGACCTTGCTGCGCTGGCCGGCAGCGCGTCGAGCCTGCGAGGCCGCGACGCTTGTGCGACGGCTCGGACCGTTGCTCGCCGCAATGGCGCCGCGCTCCGTCAATGCCGCACGGATTTGGCGGTCGTCACCGTCCGGGCGGTTCACCGAGTTCGATTGGCGTGGCGGTTGCGGTTTCGCGTCGAGGCCGATGCCCGGGCCGCGCCGACCTACTACGTCCGGGGTGCACCACGGAGCACGAGATCGAGCAGGCGCACGGCCCCGGCCTTGTCGAGCGGCTCGTTGCCGTTGCCGCATTTCGGCGACTGGATGCACGACGGGCATCCGGTCGCACAGACACACTGGTCAATCAGTTCGCGGGTGACCCGAAGCCAGGTGTCGGCAATCTCATAGCCGCGTTCGGCGAACCCCGCACCACCGGCGTAGGCGTCGTGCACGAAGACGGTCAGCATTCCGGTGTCGGGGTGCAAGGCCGTCGAAACACCGCCGAGATCCCACCGATCGCAGGTGGCCAGGAGTGGCAACATCCCGATCGAGGCGTGCTCAGCCGCATGCGCGGCGCCGGGCACATCGACGGCGCTGAGGCTGTCTGCGACAGTGGCTGGCGGAAGCGTCCACCAGACTGCCGTGGTGCGCAGGGTCCGGGCGGGCAGGTCGAGTGGCTCATCGCCGAGCGGTCGGCCCCGCTGGTCCCGACGGGTGAACGAGATGACCTGGCTGGTCACATCGACGGTGCCGACGTTGATGCTGGCTTGACCCCACGTGCGCGAATCGGTGGGCGTGACGATGGAGATCTGGGTGGCGGAGCGAGCTTGCGTCCAATAGTCGGGTTCATCCGCGTGCATCTCGGCCACACCGGTTTCAACGTCGTAGCGATCGCACACCCACGACTCGCCTTGATGCAGATAGACGGCTCCGTCGTGGACCGTCGCGTCGGCCGATCCGGCGTCCACCGTTCCGATCAGTCGACCGGTCGCCGTGTCGACGATGTGCACGGGTGAGCCGCCACTTGAGCGGAGGTCGGCCAAGTCGCTGGCGCGGTCGCGACGCGTCCAATACCAACCACCAGCGCGCTTGCGCAGCCAGCCGGCCTGCTCGAGCGCGGCAATGCCCTCGAGTGTCCGGGGCCCGAAGAGAGTCGCGTCATCGGCCGTCAGGGGAAGCTCTTGGGCCGCCGCCGCCAGATGCGGGCCAAGCACGTAGGGGTTGTCGGTGTCGAACACCGAGACCTCCAGCGGAGCGCCCAGGAGGTCGGCCGGGTGATTCACGAGATAGGCGTCGAGGGGTTCGTCGCGGGCGATGAACACCCCGAGTGCGTCCGGGCGGTCCGGCCGACGTCCGGCTCGACCGGCGCGTCCAAACTGTTGTTCCAACGCTGCGCGCGTGCCGGGGAACCCCACCGTGACCACGGCGTCGAGCCCCGAAATGTCGATGCCCAGTTCTAATGCGTTCGTGGTGGCCAAGCCCAGCAGATCGCCCGAACGAAGCCGAGCCTCGAGTTCGCGCCTCTCTTCTGGCAGATAGCCACCGCGGTAGGTCGCGACGCGGTGCGGCAACTCCGGAGCGACCTCGGCGAGCAATCGCTGCGTGGTGGCCGCCACGAGCTCAGCCCCGCGCCGAGAGCGGACGAAGGTGAGTGTGCGGGTGCCGGTGACGACGAGGTCGGCGAGCAGGTCGGCTGCCTCCGCATTTGCCGACCGGCGAACCTGTTGTTCGGGCACGTCGACGGCGTTGGGCGTCGATCCGAGCAGCGGCGGCTGCCAGAGGGCCACATCGCGTGCTGGCCGAGGTGACGCGTCGTCTGTTATTGCAGAGACGTTCAGCCCGGTCAAGCGCGCGGCCACGTCGGCAGGTTCGGCCATCGTTGCCGAGGCCAGCACGAACTGCGGCTCGGCGTCGTACGACGAACACACTCGCCGCAAACGGCGCAACACGTGCGCGACGTGCGCCCCGAACACGCCGCGGTAGTGATGAGCCTCGTCGACGATCACAAAGCGCAAGCCGCCGAGCAGGCGGGTCCAGCGTTGGTGCGCCGGCAGGATGACGTGGTGCAACGTGTCGGGATTTGTCAGCACCCACGCGGCACGGTCGCGGGCCCATGCGCGTTCTTCGCGGCTGTTGTCGCCGTCGACGGTTGCGGTGAGAACTGATTCGAATGGCTTGAGCCGCCGCCACTGGTCTGCGGCGAGGGCCTTCGTCGGTGCGATGTAGAGAACAGTGGGGCGACGGTGTCCGGCCAGTGCCGCGCCGCTCCGACCACCCGCGATGGCATTCAACCCGGCGGCCTGGAAGACCAGTGACTTGCCTGACGAAGTTCCAGTCGACAGCACAACGTGGCGTCCGGCCTCCAGATGGCGCAGCGCCTCGGCTTGGTGGGCCCACAGTGCGCCGGCCGCTTCGGGGAACGCCGCCTGCACTTCGGCGGCAATGTGATCGGGCCATGGCTCCACGACAGCTGGGCGCGCTGGCTGATGTTCGCGATGCGTGATGCGGTCCGCAAAGCGCTCCACCCGCAGATTCTGACAGAGCACAAGGACAGAATCTGACGCCTGAGCGTGATTGAATCGGGCAGCAGGAGCCGACCACCGGGTTGGCCGCGATGTTGATCGACGGGGGTGAGTCGAGGTGGAGTTCACCGTCTCGACGCGCGAAGACGGACCGTTCACGGTGATCGAAGTCAGCGGGGAGGTCGACGTCTACACCGCACCGCGCCTGCGCGAGGTGATTGTCTCGGCCATCGACGACGGAAGCCTGCGCCTGGTCATCGACGTCGACCGGGTCGAATTCCTCGACTCGACGGGCATTGGCGTGATGGTCGGCGCCCTCAAGAAGGTGCGCTCCGGTGGCGGAACGCTCGACATCGTCTGCACGCAGCCGCGTGTTCTCAAGATCTTCAACATCACCGGTCTCGACAAGGTCTTTGGGCTCCATGCGTCGGTCGGCGACGCCGTCCAGAGCCATCGTTAGGTCAAGCAAGATCCCGGGGGTTCGCACGTCTGACGTTTGGCGGGTTGCGACCCCCGGTGTGATGGCGCCAAATCCCGGCTGGTTTGCTTCTCCTCGGTAGATCTACCCCCATTCACGGAGGAATTTCATGGTCAACGCGACATTGGTTGCGGCCTCTCAGAGCGTCAAGTTCTCGTCGCAGAGCACGACCTACGTGGCTGTTGTCGCCGGTGTAGCCGTCCTCGCGCTCATCTTGGCCGGCGTGTTCCGTGCCCAGGTACTCAAGGCCAACGAAGGCACCGACAAGATGAAGGAAATCGGGCTTGCCGTCCAAGAGGGCGCGTCGGCGTACCTGAGCCGCCAGTTCCGTACGCTCGGCTTCTTTGCTGTCCTCGCGCTCGCGATGCTCTTCGCGCTCGACGCCGCCGTTCTCGGGTGGGACGGCCACTGGAAGGTCAAGATCGGACGCTATGTCGCGCTGCTTGTCGGCGCCGGCTTCTCAGCGACGATCGGCTACATCGGTATGTGGTTGGCCACGCGCGCCAACGTCCGCGTTGCCGCCGCGGCGCAGAATGAAGGTCGCGACCCGGCGATGCGCATCGCGTTCCGTACCGGCGGCACGGTGGGCATGCTGACCGTTGGCCTCGGTCTTCTCGGCGCGTCCGCGATTGTTCTCATCTTCCAGAAGGATGCCCCTGCGGTTCTCGAAGGCTTCGGCTTCGGCGCCGCGCTGTTGGCCATGTTCATGCGTGTTGGTGGCGGCATCTTCACCAAGGCTGCCGACGTCGGCGCCGACCTCGTCGGCAAGGTCGAGCAGAACATCCCTGAAGACGATCCGCGGAACGCGGCCACCATCGCCGACAACGTCGGAGACAACGTCGGTGACTGCGCAGGCATGGCTGCCGACCTCTTCGAGTCGTACGCCGTCACGCTTGTCGCCGCGCTCATCCTGGGCGCCGTCGCGTTCGGCGAAAAGGGATTGGTGTTCCCGCTGATGGTGCCGGCCATCGGTGCAGTCACGGCAATCATCGGCGTGTTCATCACGCGTCCGCGCGAGGGCGAAGGCGGTCTGACGACGATCAACCGCTCGTTCTACATCTCGGCGTTCATCTCGGCGGTGCTGTCGTCGGCCGCGGCGTGGTTCTACCTGCCGTCGTCGTTCGCCAAGCTCAAGGGCGTCGACCCGAACGGCCTGATCGCCACGATTGCCCAGTCGCAAGGGATGGCAGCGCCGGGTATTGACGCGTCACCACGGATCATCGCGGTCATCGCCGTACTCATCGGCATCGTGCTTGCCGCGGTGATCCTGGCTCTCACTGGCTACTTCACCGGCACCGAGACGCGTCCTGTCCAAGACGTCGGGCGCACATCGCTGACGGGCCCTGCAACCGTCATCCTCTCCGGATTCTCGGTCGGATTCGAATCCGCGGTCTACACGGCGATCACGATTGCTGCGGCCGTGTTTGGTGCGTTCCTTCTCGGGGGCGGCTCGATCGTCATTTCGCTGTTCGCGGTGGCACTGGCCGGCTGCGGCCTCCTGACCACGGTCGGCGTCATCGTTGCCATGGACACCTTCGGTCCGGTCAGCGACAACGCCCAGGGCATTGCCGAGATGTCAGGTGACGTCGACGCCGACGGCGCGGCCATCCTGACCGAGCTCGACGCTGTTGGTAACACGACGAAGGCCATCACCAAGGGCATCGCCATTGCCACGGCTGTGCTCGCGGCCACGGCGTTGTTCGGCTCGTTCACCGACTCGATCAAGGGCGCCATCCAGAGCGCCGGATTGAACTTCCAGAATGCTGGCGACATTCATGTCATCGAGACGTACGCCTTCGACGGCATCCTCAACGTCGCAGATCCGGCCAACCTCGTTGGCCTGATCATCGGTGCCTCCGTCGTGTTCCTGTTCGCCGGCTTGGCGATCAACGCCGTCGGTCGGGCTGCCGGTGCAGTGGTCTTCGAGGTGCGCCGTCAGTTCCAGGAGATTCCGGGAATCATGGAGGGCACCGGCCGCCCCGAGTACGGCAAGGTCGTCGACATCTGCACCCGCGACTCGCTGCGCGAACTGGCTACGCCGGGAATCTTGGCGATCTTCGCTCCGATCGCCGTGGGCTTCGGCCTGGGCATCGGCCCGTTGGGTTCGTACCTGGCCGGCGCCATTGCCGCCGGAACGCTCATGGCGATCTTCCTGGCCAACTCCGGTGGTGCCTGGGACAACGCCAAGAAGCTCGTTGAGGATGGCAATCACGGCGGCAAGGGGTCCGAGGCCCACGCAGCGACGGTCATCGGCGACACGGTCGGCGATCCGTTCAAGGACACCGCTGGTCCGGCCATCAACCCGCTGATCAAGGTCATGAACCTGGTTTCGCTGCTGGCCGCTCCGCTGATCGTCAAGTACTTCTACGGGACCGACGAAAACGACGTCCTGCGGTACTCGATCGCCGGAGTCTCGGTGCTCATCATCGTGACCGCCGTGTACATCAGCAAGCGCCGTCCGATCGCCATCGGTTCAGACGCTGAGGCGGCCAGCGCCTAGGCCAGCTCGCCAGTCGGAAACACCATCAATCGCGTCGAGGCGCGGGTTCAGTT
>Ga0081455_10005077_pt1 | contig 14530 bp, 11 predicted proteins | sample TabmetS3T2R1_FD_70207 | JGI IMG/M metagenome (GOLD analysis project Ga0081455, IMG submission 70207) | Tabebuia heterophylla rhizosphere microbial communities from the University of Puerto Rico - S3T2R1 | ecosystem: Host-associated > Plants > Roots > Rhizosphere ... | reverse complement strand
TGCGGCTGCGCCTCCCTCTGCAATAGTTCCGAACGCGAATCCGACAGTTCGAGCTCCTTGGCCACGCGAGCATTACCATCAGCGCTGATGTTTTCAGCTTCTTAATCGGTACGATCGCCGAGAAGGCCGTGGACAGTGCCGCCAAGCTGATTGTGCATACGGTGCACACCTGAAGGGCGGACGCTTGATGCGGGCGGCGTCCTCAGCGGCTAGAGGGCCTGCCACTAGGGCAAATAGCCGCATGCTGGCGTGGCGCAATCGGTAGCGCAGCTGTCTTGTAAACAGCAGGTTACGAGTTCGAGTCTCGTCGCCAGCTCCTCGTCAGAGCCATGTTCGGTCAATTTCGGAGGGCTCCGCTCGGGCGTGAGTTTCACAAGAGCTCACACACCGCTCTGTGAGGCCCGGATAGCCGTGGAATACACCCATCAGCCGGCAGTTCTTATGGCTAGCGATGGGCAAGCTTGATGACTGTCTACAGGACACTCTCAAGGGCGCCAAAAGCCCAACTGCTCAAGGGCCTAGCTGCTACCGTTTGGGACGTCCGGCAAGGTGGCATCCGGTGGGTCACTGACGCCATCTGCGGAAGGCCTAGTCCTTCGACTCGGCCTTTCAGACATGGATCCTTTTGCTGGGCGCCGATCTATTGCGTTGTGGGGGAAAGATCCGTTGTATTGTGAGGAAAAGTGCCTGGACGGGAGTCCAGGTGAGACGTAGGGCGCTTACCGGATCGGCGGTCAACGGACGTTCAGACTCGGAGCGATCAGGCACCGCGCTTCTGTGGGGCGATCGTGATCTTGCCGCCACGCTTCACGCCGCCGGCATCCCAGTCGCGGCAGTTGCTGGGCGTTCTAAGACCGTTCGGTACTCCCGGTATGCGCGACACTGGGTCGGCGATCCCGACTCCGGGCAGGATGCGTTGGTCGAGACGCTGCTCCGCTACGCGACGTCACAAATGGAGCCCGTCGTCCTGTACTACCAGACGGATGACGCGCTTTTGATGCTTTCCCGCCGGCGTCAGGAGTTATCTGCGGGGTTTCGATTCGTTCTTGCTGAACCGGATCTCGTAGAAAAACTCGTGGATAAGGCGGCTTTTTCTCAGTTGGCCGCTCATCTGGACCTACCCACTCCACAAACTTTGGTTCTCGCGGTCACTGACGAGACACGAGATCTTGAGCAGTTGGGCTGGCCTGCTCTGGTCAAACCGGTTCGCCGTGAGGGGTCCTGGGAAGGAAACTGTGCGGCAAAAGCCATTCTGGTAGCAGACCGCAAAGAGTTGCAAGATCTGCTGACCACGCTACGTCCGACCCATTCCCATGTCCTCGTGCAGGACTATATCGCCGGTCCTGAGGCTCAAGTGGAGAGCTACCACGTCTATGTTGACTCCAGCGGCGCAATTGTCGGCGAGTTCACGGGACGAAAACTGAGAACATATCCGACGGCTTATGGCTACTCGACTGCGCTCGTCACATCCCAGGCTGAAGATGTAGTGAATGTGGGGCGGGATATTGTTTCTAAGCTCGGGATGACCGGTGTCGCCAAACTCGATTTTAAGCGTGACTTCAATGGCAAACTTTGGTTGTTGGAGGTCAACCCGCGGTTCAATTTGTGGCATCGGCTAGCCGCTGCGGCAGGTCTCAACATTCCCGCCTTGGTCTTTGCCGACCTATTGGGCCTGCCCCGCCCGCAGACAGCGCCTGTTCGGGCCGGGGTGAGGTACTGCAGGATGAGACAGGACTGGCAGGCAGCACGTGAAGAGGGGGCAGGAACGCTGGCTTGGCTTCGCTTCGTCGCCGGGTGTGAGGTCAAGTCGGACGTCGACCTATCCGATACCCCGGCGCTGATCAAGGCCAAGATCGTCGCTCCATCCTTGGATCGGCTTCGCCGAATCCACAGCGGCAGGCCTGGGTAGTGCGAATCGGTTTGCTCTCGGATGTGCACGCTAATAAGCCTGCGCTGCAAGTTGCGCTCACCTCGCTGCGGAAGGCCGAGATCGACAAGTTGCTGGTCGCCGGCGACCTCGTCGGGTACGGCGCCCAGCCCAATGAATGTGTAACGATGCTCGCCGAGGCTGGCGCCCATTGCGTCGCGGGCAATCATGATCTATTCGTGCTTGATCGGCTTCCCGCCACGCGCTTTCCAACGCTAGCCAGAAGCAGCGCTGAAATAACGCGATCTCTGCTATCGGCCGATGTGCGATCCTTCCTCGCCTCCCTGCCCCTGACCTTGCGCGTGGGAAACCTCCTGATGGCTCATGGATCACCTGCTAACCCGGAGGAGTACGTGGTCAAGGAGTCCCGGGCCTTCGAGTTGCTGTCACAACTTACCCATCTGGGGCCCGGGACGGACACCTTGGTTCTCGGTCATACCCATCGCCAGTGGTGCGTCGCGGCTAGTGTGGGAACACTGGCGGCTCATGATCGAGTGCGACCACCGGTCGGGCCGTTTCTGATTAACCCGGGAAGCGTGGGCCAGTCCCGAGTGCGAGAGCGGCGGCCCAGGGTTCGATTCGCTATCTATGACGTCACATCCGCCTGCGTCGATTTTTACCAGGTAAACTATGACGTCGAATCGAGCGCACGAGAATTGGATCGATTGGGTCTTCCTCGAAGCTGCTTGCACTTACCACCACGGCTAAGTAAACAGATGAAGCGATACTTGGGGCGACCCCTAGCCAATCTTCCGTCTGGGGTGAAGTCCTTCCTTAGACGGCGACCTTCGGACTCTCCATGATGACGGAGCCTCAGTGTCGCGACGAATGCCAATTAGGTGAACGTTACGGGCGTCGATCAGGAGAGCGGTCAGCGATACCGTCTTGTCGGCTCAGCGACCGACCCAAATTGTGCACATAGGAGAAGACGTTCCTGTAATAAGAACATTTGTGCAGCTAGTGGCGTGTTAAGTAATTAAGTTTACGTATGTGTGGGATACTGAGCTGTGGCTGGAGCGACTGCTGAACCCTTGCTGCTGCGGGAGAACGACCGCGACGAGCTGGTCGGGTTGACCAGGTCGAGCTCGGTGGGTGCCGGGCTGGCGGCGCGGGCCCGGATCGTGCTGTTGGCCGCCGACGGCACGCCGAACGTGGAGATTGCCCGGCTGGTCGGGGTGAGCCGGCCGACGGTGAACGCGTGGCGGGCCCGGTACGCGGAGCGGGGACTGGCCGGGCTGGGCGATGAGAAACGGTCCGGCCGGAGGCGGTCGATCGACCAGCGGCGGATCGTGGCGGAGACGTTGACCCCACCACCGGCAAGCCTGGGGGTCACGCATTGGTCGTCGCGACTGCTGGCGAAGCGGCTGGGCACCAGCCACGTCACCATCGCCGAGGCGTGGAAGCGGTACGGGGTGAAACCGTGGAAGGCCGAGACCTTCAAGTTCTCCACCGACCCCGAGCTGGAAGCCAAGGTCGCCGACATCATCGGCTTGTACCTGGCGCCACCGGAGAACGCGATCGTGTTGTGCTGCGACGAGAAAAGCCAAATTCAGGCGTTGAACCGGACCCAGAAGACCCTGCCGATGCAGCCCGGCCACGCCGAGCAGCGCACCCACGACTACGTCCGCCACGGCACCACCACCTTGTTCGCCGCGCTCGAGATCGCGACCGGGAAGGTCACCGGAATCTGCAAGCAGCGGCACCGGCACCAGGAGTTCCTGGCCTTCCTCAAGCACCTCACCCGGGCCTACCCCGACCGCGAGCTGCACCTGGTGATGGACAACTACGCGGCCCACAAACACCCCAACGTCAAGGCATGGCTCGCCGGTAATCCCAGGATCCATATCCACTTCACCCCGACCTCGGGGTCCTGGCTGAATCTGGTCGAGGTGTGGTTCTCCATCATCGAACGCCAAGCCATCCACCGTGGCAGTTTCCCGTCCGTACGCGATCTCATGATCAAGATCCGGGCCTTCATCAACGGCTGGAACGACCGATGCCACCCGTTCATCTGGACCAAGCCCGCCGACCAGGTTCTCCAGAAAATCAAACGTAAAAAGAACTCGCTAACGGACCACTAGCTCAACTTAGGAAACTCCGGGGTGCGGTTGATCGCTGTCGAGAACTGCTCCATTTTCGATTCCGTAGTAATCACCCATGAGCCCTGACTGTTCAGGGAGGTGTTGAAGTAGGCGAAAGCGACGCCACCAGTGGCGACGAGATCGTCGTAGGTATCGTCCAGCCAGGTCGGATAGTCCGCCGAGGCTAGATCGGTAAAGCCGGATTCGGCCAGGCCCCAGGCAACACCCTTGGACTCCGCCCACGCCGATAGAGGCTCGAAGTAAGAGCCCCGCATGTCGGTCGGCTTGAGCCGAAGCACGCCGTCCTTGACCAGGCCGTAGGCGTTGTAAACGTCGAACCCCGCCACGTCGACCTTCGTGGCCGGCCAGAGGCTAGCGAGCGAGTATTGGCTGTCGCCGTAGAGCTGGTGCCACCCGGTCAGGATGATCGAGAACCCAACGTTTGGGGCTGTCTCCCGGACTATCGGCCCCAAGCGACGCTGCATCGCTGTCCAGTCATTGATCACGCCGTCGCCTTCAGGCTCGTGGTGGAAGGCAACCCAGACCGGACCCGGAAGGCGAGCGAGCTTGGTGGCGAGGTCGCGCGCCCAAGCATCGCCGTCACCGGCCGCCATCCGTCCCCAGGAATAAGGAACCTTGAAGCTGATCCAGGGCAGCCTGCCCTTGCTGAGATCGGTTCGAGCAGTGTTGACCGCGCTGTCCACTTGCGAGCCAGTCCAGAAAGTCCGTCGGACGCCTAGTCGCTGGCCGATCGAGCTTTCGAAGTTGGCAGGGTCGGTGTTGCTACCGACGGCGGCGCCGAACAGGGCTCCTCGGCTCGGAACTCCCCGGGAGTTGATGGCGACTCCGTTGGACAAGGCCCATGCCCCCGGCTGCGCGGTCGGCTCAACGGTCGGCTGCGTGGTCGCGGTCGGCTCAACGGTCGGCTGCGTGGTCGCGGTCGGCTGCGTGGTCGCGGTCGGCTGCGTGGTCGCGGTCGGCTGCGTGGTCGCGGTCGGCTGCTCGACGGTCGGCTCCTCAGTTCGGTCTGTTACCTTCCTCAACGAGACATCATCCACGAAGAGCTCCTGGCCGGATGACAGGTCCCAAGCCAGCACGTTGAGATCGAAGTGGGCACCGGTGCTTGCGGCTACGACCGACAGCTGGACAAGCTGCCAGCCGGTGCCGTTCAGCGTGTAGTGCTGTGTGACGGTCCGGACGTTGCCGTCAAGGACCTCTCGGATCCGGAGCTGGCCCGCGAGCCCTGCTTTGTTGGTCCGCACCCAGGCAGACACCCGGAACTCATCGTCGGCGACGGTAGAGGCCACCGTGCTCTGACGGTCGTTCAAGACGGCGTTTGTGCCCGCAGGGCCGGTTAGAACCGCCGACCGGCTTCCCGAGTGGCCAGACGTGGCCGCTGCGAGTGAGGTGTAGGACTGGTTGGTGCGCCACCCGCCGACTCCGGTCTCAAAGGTGCCGTTAACCACCAACTCCGGGCCAGTAGAAACGGTTTCCGCCTTCGCGCTTTGCCCGGCGACGATCAGCCCGCTGAAGAGCCCACAGATGCTGACGGCGATTGCGGCGAGGTGGACGATGGGTGATCTTCCACCATGGATAGTAGAGGTCATCTGGGTCTCTGCGACGGTCAGGGGCATCCTCAGGCTGTCGCCGCCATCCGGATGTCTTTTAGTGCCGGTCGTTATCATAACGAGATAATTGCCGCGCATGTCTAGATATCCAGCGACGTATTTCGTTACATTCTTCCCTTCGGTCACTCCAGTAACAACACCGTGGCCTAATCGTTGCGAATGCTGGTGCAGCTCAGATGCCATGCCCCCGACGATGGGCTATCCGCATCAGCCGTTCCGAGGACACCAACCCCAACGCAACCGCGATGGCGAGGTAGATACGACGCTCACCGGGCCAGCATCGAAACGAGCGTTGAGCCGAAATGAGGGCCTCCCTTCGACGACCGAGTGCGGCGAGCGCGAAGCTTCGCCGTCCCAAGAGCCGCCCGAGAGCGCGGCGATCCACGGAGAAGGCCGGGTGCTTGGCGATGCCGTAGTCAATGGCGTCGACAATCGTCTGCCACTTCTGCGAGAAGAGGGACTGACCCCATCGCACGCGAACCAATGGCTCTTCCACTACTGCGATCGAGCCGGACTGCGCTGCGCGCAAGATCCAATCGAAATCCTCGCCATAGCTACCTGGGATCTCCTCGTCAACCAGGCCGATTGGTCCGAGCAGAGCACGGCGGCGCACGAGGACAGTCGATGGATGCGCCTCCATGGTCCGGTTTCGGACCAGAGCCCCAAACTGAACCGACTCCGATGTCGGAACGCGGCTGACCCGGCGGTCCTCGTACTCCACGATGATCCCGGTCACGCAGGTGAGAGCCGAGGAGGACTGCATAACCTCAACCTGCTTCTCGATCTTGGTCGGCAGCCACTGATCATCGTCATCACAGAACGCCACCAGGTCGCCGGATCCAGCTTGGATCCCGGAGTTTCGTGCCCCGGCCAGTCCGGCGGTGCGTTGGTTGGTGATCACCCGAACCGAACGATCTGCGGTCTGGAGCTCCAAAGAGTGGTCTGGCTCGCTTCGGTCGAAGACGACCGTGACCGCGATTCGCCCGCGGTAGCTCTGAGCCAGCGCGGCGTCGAGGGCCGCGCGCAACAGCTGTGGTCGATTATGCGTCGCGATGACCACATCCACCAGCGGCAAGGAGTCCGCGATGGGTTGAGCTTCCTCAGCTGACACGTGCGGTCTCCAAATCCATGGCGCTAGCGATCCGCCAAACCCTTCGAATATTCACAATGTTCGCAACGACGTAGAAGGCGAGCACAAAGATCAAGGCGTATGGCATTAATCTCTCGGGCAGCAGCAACGGTCCAAGCCCCAACGCCAAGATTTCGGCCTCAGTGGCCCACGGCAATGCCGCCATGCCAATACGAGAGCAGAAGAAGGTCCATTGGCGCAAGATTGGAACGTTTGTCCTGAACGTCTGGCTGGCACCGCCGTCACCGCTAAGTCCCGCGGCCTTGGCCAGTGACTTCCGATAGGCCAGCGCCCAATTGTAGACAACGACACTTGCCAGCAAGAACAACGCTAGTGGAACTGACAGCAAGCCTGCACTGACCAGATAGCTGCTCAGGCTGGCTAGGACAAGGGATATACCCGCGACATCGACGATCAGGTCGAAGGCTGCGCCCCGGGTCGATGATCGGCTCTGGGCCCGAGCGAGCTGCCCGTCGAGGTTGTCGCACGCGTACCGGAGGAGAAAGAGCACTCCGCCGATCCTCAGCTCGCCGAGGAGGAACGCAGCGGAGGCGCCGATAGCAAGAAGCCCGGCGAGCGCGGTCACTTTGTTCGGCGTGATGGCGTTGGCATTGGAGAGTCTGCGAGCAATTGGAATCGTGATCGGGTCGACGGCGACCCTCGCCCAGATGGGCTGCGCCGACGTGTTTAGGGGTGTGGTTGTCATAGCGGTACTTTCTCGATGGACCGATCGTTCGATCTGGGCCCGATAGCTTGGCGCCTGTCGCCGATTAGCACCATGGCGATGAGCCCAACAAGCAGGCCCAGGGCGGCACCAGATGCGCCATACATCGAGTAGTTCCTGGACTCTTGTACAGGCTGATCTGTCCGGAGCACCTCGCCGGCCGATGTTGGGGTGAGAATGATGTTTCTGATGGCCAGATCGACCGACTCCATCTCTTCGGCAAGACTGCCTCGAACTGCACCATCGGCACCAGGTGTGGGCACACCGAGCGAGGCCAGTTCTCTGAATCGGTTCCGGAGGTCGGCGAGGACCTGCGAACGTCGCTGCAGAAAGTACTGACGTCGAACGTCGAGGTAGGCAGTCGCCAGTTCCTGAACGAGCGTCTCGGCGCGCTCACTGGAGGTATCTCGAACCGTCAGCACCAGCACGCTGGTGTTCGGCTCGGCAGTTACCCTGACTCGATCACGGAGGGAGTTCGTGTCGTAAGGCCAACTCGGCACCCGCCGGAGTGTCCCGTCGCTTTTGACCAGCGCGGCCTCTGTGTCGATGGTGATCTCTTGTGGACTCTGGTCGAGCGCAAGACCGGTGACGAGATAGGTCGGAGACGGCGCGAGAAGCACCCGCCCCTCAGCGCTGAACTCGCGGGTAGTGGCCGCTCCTAGACCAACACCGAGCAGCGCACCTATGGCCACGAACGCAGCGATCGGCCTGCGCGCGCCCCAGATGTTGTCGAAGTAGGCCCTCAGCGTCGACACGCGAACGATATGTCTCTCAGAATCGGTTGCGCGGCTCTGCTCTCGCCAGGCCAAGGCGATCGCGATCATGACCACGTACAGCGGCATGCCAAGCGTGTCGTAGACGAACATCTCGAAGGCGAAGAACAGCAGCACGCAGGTGGCGACGACCTCGGGCGTAGTTCGACATCGCCACGACCTGAAAAACGAGACAATGAAGAAGGCCAAGAAGAACAGAGCCCCAACGAAACCCTGCGAGAAGATCACCAACCACAGGTGCCCCTGGGTACCAAGCGGAGGAACACCGCAGGGCTTGCAGTCGGGAGTCGACGCGCCGGCGATGGAGGCGAAGCTGCCTTGGACATCGCGCGTGCTGCCGAATCCGATGACCGGCGACCCGTTGGCGGTGCTCGACAATGTCTGAATCATCAGCAGGTTGCGCCGGTTGTTGCTGTGCGCGTGCTCGAGTCGCTCCGAGATCAATGCGCCGAGCGGACTGGACACGAGCAGCAGAACGCCGACCCCGATGACCATTGCGGATGCGAACAGGGCGATCACGCGTCCGCGTGACACCTGCAGCATCACGAAGAAGATCACCCCGACCAGAAGAGAGACCCATAGCCCTCGGTTGAGCGAGTACACGACGGGCAGAGCTGCGAGAAGGAGGAAGGGCACGGCCGAGATGTGTTGCCAGCGACGCCCGTGCCGTAACCAACCGACGAGAAAGAACGGCAACGTCATCGCGATATTGGCGCCCCAGGAATTCGCAAACGCGAACGGGGCTTTCGGTCTGGGTTCAGGCCGACCGAGCACCATCTGGATGTCGGCTACCTGGGGATGGATGAGCGACCTGACGTAGCCGTTGCTGCGTATGCCGGCGGGCACAACCATTTCGAGGAGCGAGCGCAATTCCAGGGTCGGAGCGAGCACACCAAGCAGGCCGCCGGCCACGGCGAAGACGAACAGCCAGCCGACGAGATTGCACACCCTCGGGAATGGGATCGCCTTGCGGCTCGAGTTCGCCAGCCACAGCAGCACGATGGTGCAGGTAAGGTAATCGCACATTCGGTAGCCGAAGATCATCAGCCGCGATAGCCCGCCGCCGGGCACAGCGCCGGGGGCGTCGACCCACAGAGTGAAGACACCGAGAGCCACCCAAGTCAAGAAGAGGAGCCACCAACCGAATCCGCCCGGCACGACGAACATCCGGCGGCGCCAAAGCTGAAAGGCCATTGGCAGTGCGAGCAGTATGGCAATGAAGCTGGAGAATCCCAGGATCCACCACAGCGGAAAGCCTATGAAGAGCGCGGCCAATGGCCAGGTCTGGTCTAGCCCGGGCTTCCTCGAGCTCGGTTCTGGAGACGCCGATGTCGGCCGATCATCGACAGCCAACATCTTCGGAATCCTCGTTTCGTCGTGGGCGGCCCGAGCAGTCTAAAAGAATTTGATGGCCCGTTTGGTCAGCGCGAAAGATCCATATCGGACCGTTGCTGCGGCAAATGACCGAGCCGACCGACGTGCGGCTATCGGCCGCAGAGATCGCCGGCTTGCAGCGCAGCTCTCGAGGAGTGCACGGTTGGGTCGGTCGCCGAGATGATCGTCAGCCTGCTCTTAGGCTGAGCGTGGAATATCGACGAAGACATTATCGAGCTCACCATTGAACTGGTCGGACTGGTGCACAACGAGCTCGCCATTTGTTCCGATCTTGCCGCCGATCGTCACTGGTGTGCTGCCGACGAAGTCCAACGACCCGAGCGACGTCGAGTTGGTCTTGGTGCCAAGATCTTCGACGCGGTCGGTGAGAATCCTGCTAACCGACAATGTCAACGACCCTGACTGATAGTCACAACGGACGCGGAACCACCCCTCCTGGAGGGCCTTGGTGAACTTGACGAATAGCCGCGCCTCGCCCGACTTGACCGTGCAGGACGGGACGCGCTTATCGACCTGCAGCTTGTATTGGTTGGCATCGGAGAACAGGCCTCGCTGCAAGACATTGTCCCCGTTGTCGTCGCCCTTGCCAGATGACAGATCATTGAGCCGGAGGTCAGCGCCAAAGCTGAAGTCATTGCCCTTTGGGTTCAGCAGATCCGTGGCGCCGGCCGAATTCATGACCAGTACAAGACGTGGAGCCTCCTTCTCGGGTGAGTACGGAGGGAACCGCAAGGCGCTTGTTCCGTTGCCGCTCTGCACCTGGACAGGCTGACCACCGCGCGCCTCGAGGCTGCGTACTCTCACACCTTCGGCCACCGTCGTGGCCAGCAAATCCTCGTCGTCGAAGTTGAGCAGCACACCCGTGGTAGAGATGCTCGGTTCGAAGGGATAAGTCGATCGGGCCGATTGAGTCGGCTCGCTAGAACCACCTGGGAAATTGCCGCACGCTCCGAGGGCGACCACGCAGCAGACGACTCCGGCGAAGAAGGTTCTGCTTATCGTCGCCATCGCTCCCCCAAGGTCTCCACAGCAACCAACCCGGTCGACACCGCGCCTCGAGCATAGCGGGGTGCCAAATGGCGAGGAGATTGCGCGATCCGCGCAATCCACTCCAGCCCCGAGCGCCGCAGCAGCCCACCTGCACGACGCTCCTTGCCAGCGAGAAACCCGAACCAGCCTCCGCAGGTCAGCAGGAGGATGCGCGGCAGGCGGTGATACCACTGCCTGACCCATAGCATCTCCCGCGGCGCCCCCATCCCGACCAGGCACACCTCGGCATCGGCCGCAACCAAGTTGTCCAGCACCGGCTCCCAGTTGTCCTGGAAGCCATCGGACTCGAACACGACCGTGCCGGCAGCCCCGCCTTCGAGAGCGGCGCCGGCACGGTTGGCCAGGCCGGGCGGACCACCGATAAGCGCCAGCCGAGCTGGTCTGCCCAGGTGCTGCCCGACGGCCCGGAGCACATCCCATCCGATGTCCGTCGTCGGCGCACGCTGAATGTGACGTGCCCCAGCGAGTTTGGCTAGCAACACGATTGAGCCTCCGTCGGCGTACACAAGATCCGCGGTCCGCATCTCATCGACGAAATTGGTGTCCTGACGATGGTTTAGGCCGCCGACGTGCAGCGCGTACGCCCTCACCGGACCGCCTCGGTTATCGGTGGCCAACTTCGCCACGGCGCTAACGACGTCTGAGTAGCTGAGGTCGTCAACTGCGAACGGACCGACCCCTAACCGCCTGTCCATCTAGCTCGCGCCTACCACTACCGAGAAAATCGCCGCAGGCGATGCGTGTGCGCAAATGTGGCCTGAACGAACCGCTTCATTTAGTGTCCCCCGACACAGTCTTTTCTGACGCCGACAAGAAGCCCAAGTCAGCCTACGGTGCCGCAGAATCTACGTGGCGGGTTTTGTGAAAGTGCCAAAAACGCCCCCAACAAGGTCGCTGGGCGGCATCCTGTCTTAGGTCGCCCATGCTCATGGCTGGTAGGCGCACCCTGCACCGCAAGGAACTAGACAAGAACCACAAGGAGCAAAGCTTGTTGACCGACGGACGGCGCAACCTCAGCCATCTATTAGCCCTCGAGTCTGAGAGCGTGCACATCATCCGCGAGGTTGCTGCCGAGATGCAGCGCCCGTGTTTGCTGTTCTCCGGCGGCAAGGACTCCGCGGTCCTTCTCCATCTCGCCAGCAAGGCCTTCGCGCCCGCCCGGCTCCCGTTTCCTGTCATGCACGTTGACACCGGCCTCAACTTTCCCGAGATTCTCAAGTTCCGTGACGACTGGGTCGCGGCCATTGGTGCGGTGCTCGTAGTGGCCAGCGTGCCCGACGCCATTGCTCAAGGTTTCGTCCGCGAGGAGCCCAACGGCTCGCGTAACCGGATCCAGACCTCCGTCCTGCTAAAGGCCTCCGAAGAGCACGGCTTCGACGCGCTCTTCGGCGGGGCCCGTCGGGACGAGGAGAAGTCCCGCGCCAAGGAGCGGATCTTCTCGTTCCGCGACGCGTTCGGCCAGTGGGACCCTAAGAACCAGCGACCGGAGCTTTGGAATCTCTACAACGGCAGGGTCTTCCCTGGCGAGGGCATGCGGATCTTCCCGCTCTCGAACTGGACTGAGATCGACATCTGGCGCTACATCGAGTTGAGGCACATCCCACTACCCGAGCTGTACTTCAGTCGGGAACGCGAGGTCGTCGAGCGGGCGGGGATGCTTTATGCGGTCAACGACTTCACGCCAGCCAGGAACGGGGAGCGGCTAGACCGCCGGCGGGTTCGCTATCGCACGGTCGGCGACGCCAACCTCACCGCCTGCGTGCCCTCCGAGGCTGCCACGGTCGCACAAATCATCCAGGAGGTAGAGACCACACGGCTGACCGAGCGCGGAGCTACCCGTGGCGACGACCGCGTCAGCGATACGGCGATGGAAGACCGGAAGAGAGAAGGTTACTTTTGAGCACCGCCGACCTGACCCGCATCGCCACGGCCGGATCGGTCGACGAGGGGAAGAGCACTCTGATCGGCAGACTGCTCTACGACTCCAAGTCGTTGTTCACTGACCAGCTCGAGGCCGTGGAAGCCACGAGCAGACGGCGCGGCGACGACTACACCGACCTCGCCTTACTGACCGATGGATTGCGCGCCGAACGCGAGCAAGGGATCACGATCGATGTCGCCTACCGCTACTTCTCCACTCCGCGACGCAAGTTCATCCTGGCCGACACCCCTGGCCACATCCAGTACACCCGCAACATGGTCACCGGAATGTCGATGGCCGACGTCGCTCTCATTGTGGTCGACGCACGCCGCGGTGTCAGCGTGCAATGCCGCAGGCACTCGTTCCTAACTACCCTGTTGGGCGTGCCGCATCTCGTGGTCTGCGTCAACAAGATGGATCTGGTCGGCTGGTCGGAGGAGGTGTTCCAGGAGGTTCGCGAGGAGTTCACCGAGTTCGCTGCCAGACTCCGCGTCGCCGACCTGACGTTCATCCCGATCTCCGCACTCCATGGCGACAACGTGGTCGAACACAGCAGCAATATGCCGTGGTACGGGGGCGGGCCCCTACTCAATCTGCTGGAAAACCTACATGTGGCCAGCGACCGCAATCTGATCGACGTCCGGTTTCCAGTGCAATACGTGATCCGTCCTCAGTCCAACGGTCACCCGGACTACCGTGGCTACGCCGGGCTTGTAGCCAGCGGGATAGTCCGTGTGGGCGACCCGGTGCTGGCGCTGCCCAGCGGGTTCACCTCGACGATCACCGGCATCGACACTCCGGACGGCCCGGTCTCAGAGGCGTTCCCGATGATGGCTGCCACGTTGCTCCTCGCTGATGATATTGACATCAGCCGGGGCGACATGTTGTGCCGACCGCACAACGTTTCGGACTCGCGCCAAGAGCTCGACGTGAAGATCTGCTGGATGGACGAGTCCAGCGTCTTGCAGCCCGGACGCAAGTACGCGATCAAGCACACGACTCGGTGGGGGCGGGCGCTCGTTCGTGACCTTATGTACCGCATCGACATAAACAACCTGCATCGGGATGAGACGGCTACCCAGCTCGGATTGAACGAGATCGGTCGCGTCCTGCTGCGCACGACTGTCCCGTTCTTCGTCGACAACTACGCAACCAACCGAGCGACAGGCTCCTTCATCCTCGTCGACGAGTCGACCAACCGCACCGTCGGGGCCGGCGTGATCGAAACCCACTAGGGAGGACCGGGTCGGCATCGGCCACCCGTGGCCGCATGGGTGGCAGAAGTGCCAAGCGCCGACCGAGACTCCTGACTGGTCCCAGGCAAAGCCGTGTTGGCTTTATTCGAATCACGGCGAGTCGATCCGCCCGGCCTCTGACAGCCATGGGAATCTGTGCTTTGATTTCATCTGCCACCCGGGGATGGGTGGTTTTTGGCGTCGGGGGATCCATGCAACGTACTCTGTTGCGCGCAATCTGCGCGCTTATCATCTCTGTGCTCGCGGCAGCAGCAGCGGTGTCCGCTCCGCTCGTGGCCTCGGCAGCAAGCTACGGCCCGGGCAGCGTGGTCAGCGAGGTGCCGGTGAACGGCACCCCACATGTGCTAGATGGCCGGGTCAATTCGATCGCCCAGGTGGGCAACACGATCATCCTCGGCGGCCAGTTCACCCAGACGCGGAACAACTCCAGCGAGACCGTCATCAACCGAAGCAACTTGGTGGCCTTCGACGCAACGACGAAGGAGATCAGCACCACCTTCGCGCCAAACCCCAACGGAACCGTGAACGTCGTGCTGCCGACGGGTGACGGCGAGACTGTCTTTGTCGGTGGATCGTTCACGAGCATCGGCGGGCTGACCCGCAAAAACCTGGTCAAGCTCCGGGTGTCGGATGGCTCTGTGGTGAC
>Ga0081455_10005076_pt1 | contig 14532 bp, 10 predicted proteins | sample TabmetS3T2R1_FD_70207 | JGI IMG/M metagenome (GOLD analysis project Ga0081455, IMG submission 70207) | Tabebuia heterophylla rhizosphere microbial communities from the University of Puerto Rico - S3T2R1 | ecosystem: Host-associated > Plants > Roots > Rhizosphere ... | reverse complement strand
CCTTGCACTTGTCGCAGATCTTCTTGACGCTCGGTTGGACCTTCATCGAGCTTCTTTCTGGACTCACGTCGGGCAAGCACCAGCAAGCCAGACGATGTGGATGGTTGCGAGTTGGTCACTTGTGGCGGTAGACGATCCGACCGCGGGTCAAGTCATAGGGCGAGAGTTCGACGACCACTCGGTCGGATGGAAGGATGCGGATATAGTGCTGCCGCATCTTGCCACTGATGGTGGCCAACACCTTGTGACCATTAGCAAGCTCAACACGAAACATCGCATTGGGCAGTGCCTCGACCACGGTGCCTTCCAGCTCGAGTGCGCCCTCTTTCTTCGCCATAGACCTCTAACTTGATTCCGCGTACGTCTCATCGACAGCCAAAGATGGCCAGCCGATGAGTCTACGCCAGGACTTCGCCGGACCCAAATCCATCAACAGGTGTGGCTAGGCGAACTCGAAGCCGCGCTCGAGCCGCTCCCGGTAAAGATCGACACTCTCCCGAAGTGCCTTCAGGATGTATGGCGGAAACTCCATGCCTTGCTTGTGCGCCCACAGCAGCCGGTTCTCAACTCGCCCGACTTCCCGCGCGTATCCTTCAAGATCGTTATGCAGGCCGAGGTCGGCCATTACCCCACCCATGTCGGCCTTGTAGCGCTTCAACTGGTTCGTGCCGACCAGGTGATAGGACGTTTCGCGCATCACCCTCGTCAGGAACAGCTGCCAAGGCCTGAGAACTTTGCCTTGGATCATCGCAGTCGCTGACATCTGGTAAAAGGCGAAGTGTCCCGGCTCCTGTTGCTTGATCGGGGAGATGATCGTTTCCGCGATGGCGGTCTCGCCGAGCTCCTTCATCCCCTGGTTGATCTTGTTGTAGGCAATGACCGCTTGCCGCTCTGTGCTGGCACCGGTAAGGAAGTACATCAACTTGGCGATGTCCTGAATGGGCTTGAGGTGCGCCAGCGCTCCCAAGATCTTGATCCCGAAGGACACCTCGAGTTGCGGCGTTGCTGCCTCCCGGCCGAGATCTTGCTGCAACCGATCCAAGATCAGCCCATGCTGGATCTCCTGCGGCTGCCACACGTCGGCATAGAAGGTCTTGTTGGTCTCGTCGGCGTCAGGCAGCAAGACCAGCAACTCCAAGACATTGCGATCAACTTCCAGCTCCACCCGCGCCAGGTAGTCGATCACGTGGCCGAACTTCCGGGCTACCAGCCCTGGCCGCTTGATCGTTCGATCGACAGAATCTAGCGGGATCGGCGGATAGTGTTCACCCAGCCGCTGAACGTGTTCAGCGATCTTCCTTTGGGTGATGTGTTGCCGGGGCACAATCGCCATTTTAGAGATCCATCATGTGTGTTGAAACAAGGTTAGGTTAGCCATACCGAATTGTGTAGGCCACTCTCGTGCGGTATTCGGAGCGCTCACCCGATGCGTTTGGTTCCCTCTGGCCGTGTCTTTGGAATGCGCAGCAGATGTGGGAACCGCTAGATCAAGAGCACCAGCAAGATGGCAATCACCAGAATGGCCGCCGCCACACCGCCGACGACCATGGCAGTCAAACGGCCCGGCGGTCGCGACTCAGACAGCTCCCCAGGCTGCCCACCAGAGCTGGTGACGATCGCCGGACTCGAATGCGTCGGCAGTGGCGGCAGGCCCTCCACAACCGGCACCAGCTCCCCTAGCCGTTGTGCCGCAAAGAGCCGGTCCAATCGAGTTCGGTAGTCATCCTGATCCAGCGTCCCCGCTGTATAGGCCGCGTTGAGTCTGGCGTTGAGCCGATCGCGTTCAGCGTCGGTCACTGGAGCGTCCGGAGTGCTCCGGTAAGGCGACGAGATCGGCAAGTTACTGCTCACCCCGTCCAGGCTACTCGGCTGTATGTGCTGACATTGTGCAACCAGAGGACCAAACTGTGCGCATGGTGACGGCGACTGAGGTGAGCTTGCTGACCGTGGCGGCCTACCTCCTGGACCTTGCGATCAAGATCGTAGCTCTTGGGTTGGTACCCGAAGGACGACGTCCGTCATCAGCCACCGCCTGGTTGCTACTGATCTTGTTTCTTCCGGTGATCGGCCTCGTGGCGTTCTGGTTGATCGGTAGTCCATTCGTCGATCGTGGCCGCCGTCGCCAACAGGCTGCGGCCGGCGAGGTGGTCAACGCCGCGCTCACCGCGGAGCCGGATGATCTATTGCCCGTGCCGGCCGGGTCGACGCTCCACACTCTCGTCGTACTCAACCGGCGGCTAGGTTGGCTGCCCGCCGTTGGGGGCAACGAGGCCGACCTGTTGAGCGACTATGACGACTCGATCGCCGCCATGGCGCAGGGTGTCCGCACAGCCGAGCGGTACGTGCATGTCGAGTTCTACATCATGAGCTGGGACTCCACGACCAATGATTTCTTCGAGGCTCTGGCGGAAGTCGCCGCTCGCGGCGTCAAGGTGCGGCTGCTGTTTGACCATATCGGCACCGCACGTATTCCCGGCTATCGGGACATGGTCAAAAAGCTCGAGCAGACCGCCATCGAGTGGCACCCGATGCTGCCGATTCAGCCGCTGAAGGGCAAATGGCGTCGGCCTGATCTCAGAAACCATCGCAAGATCGTCGTCGTCGACGGCCGGACGGCCTTCGTCGGCTCACTCAACATGATTGACGCGAGCTATCACAACCCCAGGCACGAGCGGGCCGGCCGCAAGTGGCGCGAGCTGGTCATGCGGATCAGCGGGCCTGTCGTGTTCTCCCTTGACATCGTCTTTGCCACAGACTGGTTCCTCGAAACGGACGAGGTGCTGAGTGAAGACGTGCAGCCATACCAGTACGAGGTGGAGCCAGGCGATGTGTTGTGCCAAGTCGTGCCGAGTGGACCTGGCTTCCCGGACGAGAACAACCTGCGACTGTTCAACTCGCTGATCTACTCAGCCCAACGCCGGCTTTCGATCACCAGTCCGTACTTCGTACCCGATGATTCACTGTTGTACGCGATCACCACGGCCGCACAGCGGGGCATCGATGTCGAACTCTTCGTTGGTGAGCAGGGCGATCAGTTCATGGTCCACCATGCCCAGTGCTCCTACTACAACGCCTTACTCAAAGCGGGGGTGAGGATCTACCTCTACCCTGCTCCGTACGTGCTGCACTCCAAACACTTCTCCGTTGACGACGATGTCGCGGTGATCGGCTCCAGCAACATGGACATCCGATCCTTCAACCTGGACTTCGAGGTCTCAGTGATGTGTGTCAGCCGCTCGCTGACAACGGCTATGCGCGAGGTCGAAGATCAGTATCGCTCGTTGTCCCACGAGCTGACGATTGCCGAGTGGGGCCGCAGGCCGCTGCGCAAGCGCTACATCGACAATGTCATGCGGTTGACTTCGGCGCTCCAATAGCGCCCTCATCTTGCGTGACGGCCTCGGGCAATCCGAACTCGGCGAACAGGGTGGTGTCGAAGAACGTGCTCACGTGCGAAACGCCTTTTGCCGTCAGGGTCAGCACTTGGAGCTGGAACGCGCGATGGAGGCCGTCTGGATGTTTCATGTACAGCCCGAAAGCGGGCTGCCCGTTGGCCGATGTCGGCACCATGATCTGATCCCCGGGAGCCTCGGCCGGACAGTGCGTCTCGATGAGATGCCCTATCGCACCCGACCCCTCGTACCAGCCAAGGTATGGCGGCATCTCCCAGACCGCATCCTCGGCGAGAAGCTCGACGATCCGCTTGACGTCGTAGTTCTCGAAGGCGGCCACGTAGTCGGCAAGCAACTCTTTCGCGTGCGAATCGTCGAGAGGTCCATCGGGGCTCTCGGAGTCGAGCTTGTGCAGCTGCGCCCTGGCGCGCTGCAGACTGCTGTTCACAGCTGCCGTTGACATGTTCAGCAGGTCTGCCACCTCGCTGGCCTGCCATGCCAGCACGTCACGCAAGATCAAGATCGCCCGCTGCGGCGGTGTCAGATGCTGCAAGGCCGCAATGAACGCCAAGCGGACACTTTCCCGATCGACCACCTCCGCAGCTGGATCATCGGCGGGCCCACCCCACACCACCGAGTCGGGCACCGGCTCCAGCCAGGTCACTTCGGGGCGAGACTCAAGTGAGCTGTACGGGTCCGAACTGGGCTGGCCGAGGCCGGTTGGCATTGGCCGGCGATCACGACCGTCGAGCGCGGTGAGGCAGACGTTGGTTGCGATCCGGTACATCCAGGTACGCACGGACGAGCGGTTCTCGAAGCCGTGGAAGCCCTTCCACGCTCGCAGGTATGTCTCCTGGACCAAGTCCTCCGCCTCATGAACCGAGCCGGACATGCGATAGCAATGGGCGGTGAGCTCTCGGCGCAGCGGCTCAACCAAGGACGCGAAAGTATCGTCGTCAATGGCAACAGTCATGCTTGCGAACCTACCCGCTGCCCCTGACACACTGTCTTTTGGTAGCTGCTCGCGCAATCGCGCGTGGAACCCCGCCTACTTCGTCGTCGCTCGCAGAGGAAAGTACGCCTCCGCTCGCTCCTCCTCAGCACGGCGGCGCGCGATTTTCCGACGCTCGCAGCTAGCCGTTACCCGTATGTCGGTTATCTGGTCGCAGACTGGTGTGGTGGGCGGCGAATGCTAGGAGATCCGCCCATTCGGCTGCGATGAGAGCAGTCGGTTTCCCGAGTCCGTGACCCGTCGAGACCTCGATCCGAGTCAGGATCGGCTGGTCGCCGGCCTGGGCATGCTGCAGCGTCGCCGTGAACTTGTGGCTGTGCAGCGGTACGACCCGATCGTCATGGTCGCCGGTGAGCACCAAAGTCGCCGGGTAGCTGGTTCCGGGACGGACATTGTGCAGCGGCGAGTACGCCAGCGTTTGCGCGAACTGCTCTGGGTCGTCCGGATTGCCGTAGTCGGAAATCCATGCCGCACCGATGGTGAAGCGGTGGAAGCGAAGCAGATCCAAGACACCGACCGCCGGCAGCGCCGCCGCCGCCAAGTCGGGATGTTGTGTCAGCACCGCTCCCACCAGCAGGCCACCATTGCTGCGGCCGTGCAGGGCGAGTTGTTCGGTTGTCGTGACGCCGGCCTCTTTGAGGTGCTTGGCGACCGCCGCAAAATCATCGAAGACGTTCTGCTTGTGTGCCAGCCGACCAGCCTCGTACCAGGCGGTACCGAACTCACCCCCGCCCCGCACGTTGGCGATCGCCAGCAGGCCACCTGCGGCCAGCCAGCACGGCCAGCCCGGTCTATAGTCGGCGAGCACCGGGATCTTGAACCCGCCATACCCGTACAGCAGGGTCGGCTGCGGCCGGGACCGGTCGGCATCGGCCGGAGCGATCAGGAAGTACGGCACCGGCGTACCGTCCTTGCTGATCGCAGTATGGCGCTCCATCACGATCTTGGGGGGAACGAAGACATCCGCGCTCGGCTGCACTAATTCAGTGAGCGAGGTGACGGCGCCCGAGGTGGCGTCGATCAGATAGCTCTGCGTTGGCGAGGTGACTGACGACAGACCAATGAACACTTCGGGGTCAGCGCGCTTGGCGTTCAGACCGATCACCGCACCCCCAGCGACCCCGATGTCGCGGGGCGACGAACCGTCGAGGCCGGTCCGGATGATCCGCGGCTGCGCGTCGCCAAGGTAGCTCAGAACGAACCCGTCACCGGCCGCCTTCGCATCCAGGAGAGTATGTTCGGACTCCGCGATCACTTCGCTCCAGCGGATCTGCCCACCGTCTTCGAAGACCTCAAGATCGACGGCAACCAACCGCCCGGCTTCGGCTTCCAGATCGGTTCGAAGATAGAGCATGGCGCCCTCTGAGGCGGCAAGGACGAATTCGGCCAACACCTCGTCGATGATCTTGATCGGGGCGCCGATCTCGCTCTGCTCGCCAGAGATGATCGGATAGACCCAGAGTCGGTTCTTGTTCTCGGTTCCTTCGACGATGCTGACCACCAGGTAGCGGTCATCATCTGTTACCTCTGCCCAGAACATCAGCTGTTCGTTCTCTGGGAACTCCAAGATCAGTTCGTCCTGATCTTGTTGCTCGCCAACGCGATGCATCCGCAACCTGGGCCCTGGGAGCGCACCGGTCTCAGTCCCGTCCGCGCGCCCTTCATGATCAAAATGAGTGTAGACATACGACCGATGGTCCGGCAGCCATTCCGCCTCGGAGAATTTGGTCTGGACCGGCGCATCGTCCACCTGCTCTCCGGTGGCCAGGTTCAGCAGCCGAAAGCTGGTCCAATCGCTGCCTGCTTCGCTGACCCCGTACGCCACGAGCTGGCCATCTCCGCTCACATTCAGCGTGGTCAATGAGACGGTTCCGTCCGCCGAGAAGATGTTGGGGTCGACCAGCACTCGCCCACCGGCCAGCAACTCTTGCAGCGACGAGGCAACGAAGACCACATCCTGGTTCTGGCGGCCATCATTCCTTGAGACGAAATAGTGACCGGCACGCTTGAACGGCACGCCCGCCCGCGGCTGCCTCATCACCTGCTTCATGGTCTCGAGAAACCAGGGCCGGTCCGGCAGTGACTCCAGGTAAGCCGCAGTGACCTCGTTCTGCCGCTTGACCCAGTCGGCGGTCTCGGCAGAGTCGGGATCCTCCAGCCAGCGGTATGGGTCCGCAATGTGCTGTCCATGCAGAACGTCGACCACGTCGTCTCGACGAGTTTCCGGAAAGTGCGCCACGCTCGAGAAGGCTACCTGGGACCAACCTGGCTGGAATTCAACAAGAATTCATCAGTTGTTGAATTTTGTTAACCTTGGCTCTATCGTCTGTTCATGGCGATGCTGATGGACCTCTCCGCCATCGATTCAACCATGATCAACACGGTCGGTGGCAAGGCGCTCAATCTCGGAATCATGAGCTCAGCGAAGCTGCCGGTGCCAGGCGGTTTCTGTATCACGACCGGGGCTTATCGCACGGTGGTCGCAGACCGGCTGGATGACCTGATGGACACGCTCGCTGCCGCCACGGACCACAGTGGAATCACCGCCGCTGCTCAGGAGGCACGCCGGCGGGTGCTGATCATGGAGCCGCCGGAAGAGCTGCGAATCGTGATCGCTGATCATTACCGCGCACTCGGTGACGACGCACCCGTCGCAGTCCGCTCCTCTGCCACCGCAGAGGATCTGGCCTACGCCAGCTTTGCCGGACAACAAGACACCTACCTCAATGTGATCGGTTCAGCGGCGTTGCTGGATGCTGTCCGCCGCTGCTGGGCATCGTTGTGGACCGATCGAGCCGTCAGCTATCGCAATGCCAATGGAATTGATCACCGCGGCGTGGCATTGGCCGTGGTCGTGCAGCGCATGATCGATGCCACTGCAGCCGGCGTCATGTTCACCGCGAACCCGATCACCGGCAACCGCAACGAGACCGTGATCGATGCCAGTCCAGGGCTTGGGGAGGCCGTGGTCTCCGGAGCAGTCAATCCCGACCATTTCGTCGTAAACTCGATCGACCGCAAGGTCGTGTTACGCCGACTCGGTGACAAGCGTGTGATGATCACAAGTGTTCCCGGCGGCGGCACCGTACATCATGAGCTAGCCGACCGAAGCTCGCAAGCTTGCCTGGACGACGGGCAGGTGCTCGAGCTTGCTGATCTTGGACAGCAGGTACAGCGACACTACGCGGCGCCGCAGGACACGGAGTGGGCGCTGGACTCAGCAGGCCGGTTCTGGTTGACCCAGGCGCGGCCGATCACCACTCTGTACCCCTTGCCGCGGATGCACCAGCCGGGCTTGCGAGTACTGATGTGCCTGAGCTTGGCCCAAGGCTTGACCAGACCGATCACTCCCATGGGAATTGCAGCCATTCGGTTGATAGGCACCTCGGTAGCTACCGCTATCAAAATGCCACCCGCTCAGCCATTGGCCGGCCCGCCAGCGATGCATGCGCCCGGCCAGCGACTCTTTGTGGACATCACGAACGTGCTGCGCAACCGTACCGGGCGCCGGGCGATGATCGCAGCCTTTGGCGTAATGGAAGCCCGCGCGTCGGCGGTCTTGAAGACGCTTGCGGAGCAGCCCGAATTTTCGATCATCAACTCGCATGACCACACTGTCTTGCGGCACGTTGCCGGCGCTCTGATCCGTAACAAGGTCCCAGTGCGAGCAGCGACTGGGCTGGTCAACCCACAGTGGGCCTACCACCGGATCGCTGCCACCGAGCGACAGCTACGCCAGACCCTGACTCTTCCGGCCACCGCGACGGCTGCCGAGCGTCTGGACTTCGTCGAGCAAAGACTCGGTGCACTTTTCTTGCTCATGCCGCGAACCGTTGCCTACGCAGTGGGTGGACTGCTGTCGCTGGCCGCGTCACGCCGGCTGCTGCGTGACGTGGCTCAGCCAGGCGAACTGCAAGAGGTGCTGCGTGGGCTGCCGCACAACGTCACTACCGAGATGGACCTCGAGCTCTGGGAGCTGACCGAGGAGATTCGGGACGACGAGCCTTCTCGCGCCGTTTTCACTGAGCTGGCCGCACCTGACCTATTGCAGCGCTACCGCGATCGGGCACTGCCGCCAGTGGCACAGCGCGGCCTTCAGGGATTCCTGCGCCGCTACGGCCATCGCGCGATCGCCGAGATCGACCTCGGCATGCCGCGCTGGTCGGATGATCCGAGCCATCTGCTGGGAGTGATCAGCAACTACCTACGCGTCGATACAGGAAATCTTGATCCGGTCTCGCAATTCCGAGCCGGCGAAGCAAACGCCGAGTCCATGATCACCAGCCTGACCACGCGGCTCGCCGAGCGTAGTCGGCTGCGGGCGCGGCTGGCCGGCTGGACACTGGGGCGGGTACGTGGGCTCTTGGGGTTGCGGGAGGCACCGAAGTTCCTGCTCATCGTGGCGCTCGGTCTGATGCGTGAACAGCTCAAGGAGGTCGGGCGCGAACTCGCCGCTGCGGCACGGATTGATCAACTTGATGACGTCTTCTTCATCGACCTCGGCGACGCCCGCCGAGGCCTGGCCGGCGAAGACCTGAGGGCTCTCGTCGTTGAACGACGTGAGGCCTATCAGCAGGAGCTCAAGCGGCGGCACATCCCTCGTCTGCTGCTTTCCGATGGGACGGAGCCAGAGGCCGTAGCAGTTGAGGCAGCCCGGGCAGATGGCGCCCTGGCGGGCAGTCCGGCCTCGACTGGCACGGTGACGGCCCGGGCGCGAGTCGTCCTCGACCCCGTCGGGGCGCACCTAGAGCCCGGTGAGATCTTGGTTGCGCCCTCGACCGATCCCGGCTGGACTCCGTTGTTCTTGACAGCCGGTGGCCTGGTGATGGAGATGGGCGGCTCGAACTCCCATGGCGCAGTTGTGGCGCGGGAGTACGGCATTCCGGCAGTTGTCGGCGTACCCGAGGCGACGCACAAGATCGAGACCGGCCAGTTGATCACCGTAGACGGGGCAGCAGGGCTGGTGACTCTGGCAGCTTGAACTCAGCGGGCATCAACCTCGGAGGTTCGGCGTTCGCGGTGAGCATCCAAGGCAGCAAAGACGCGTTCCGACACCTCGTCGATATCGCCGAGGCCGTCAACCTCGACGAGCATGTCCCGGCTGCGGTAAACCTCGAGTAAAGGCTCGGTCTGCTCGGTGTAGACCTGAAGGCGGACGCGGATGGTCTCCTCATTGTCGTCGGCACGCCCCTCGATCTCCGCCCGTCTGAGCAGTCGCGCAACGACCTCTTCGGTGTCGGCTACCAGCGAAATGACAGCATTCAGCGGACGCTCGGCGTCAGCGAGGTAGTCGTCGAGAGTCTGCACCTGCTGCAACGTCCGTGGATAACCATCCAGCAGGAAGCCTGCCTCGCAATCACTCTGCGCCAGCCGGTCTTTGACAATCTCGTTGGTGATCTCGTCGCTGACGTACCCGCCGGATTCCATGATCGCCCGGACCTGCCGGGCCAGCGGCGTATCAGCACTCTTCATGGCGCGGAAGATGTCGCCAGTCGAGATCGCGGGTATCTGATAGTGCTCAGCGATCAGCTTGGCCTGCGTGCCCTTGCCTGCGCCAGGAGGGCCCATGATGAGGAGTCGCATCAGCGGAGGAACCCTTCGTAGTTGCGCTGCTGGAGTTGGCTCTCGATCTGCTTCACTGTATCGAGCCCGACACCGACGATGATGAGGATCGAGGTGCCGCCAAAGGGGAAGTTCTGGTTGGCGTTCAAGAGGATGAACGCGATCGAGGGCAGCAGCGCGATGAGACCGAGGTAGAGCGAGCCCGGGAAGGTCAGGCGGGACAGCACGAAGCCGAGGTAGTCCTCGGTCGGCTTACCGGCACGGATGCCGGGGATGAAGCCGCCGTACTTCTTCATGTTGTCAGCGACCTCAGTCGGGTTGAACGTGATCGCGACGTAGAAGTAGGCGAAGAACACGATCAGCAGGAAGAAGCTGAGAATGTAGATCGGATGGTCGCCCTTGACGAAGTTCGCGCTGATCCAAGAAGAGAACTTGTCGTCGGGCCGGAACTGCGCATACAGAGCGGGTAGATAGAGAAGCGAGGAAGCAAAGATGACGGGGATGACACCGGCCTGGTTGACCTTGATCGGGATGTAGGTGCTGGTGCCACCGAACATCCTCCTGCCCACCATCCGCTTGGCGTACTGCACCGGGATCCGCCGCTGCGACAACTCGACGAAGATGACCCCGAGCATGACCAGCAGCCCCAAGGCGATCACAAGCAGGAACACCACCCAGCCCTGCGACCCGGGCCGGGCGACCTTGAGGCTCCACAACGCGCTTGGGAAAGTGGCGGCGATCTGGGTGAAGATCAGCACGGACATGCCGTTGCCGACACCGCGTTCGGTGATGAGCTCACCTAGCCACATGATCACGCCGGTGCCCGCTGTCATCGTGAGGATCATGACAACCACGGGGAAGATGCTCTTGTCGTAGACCAGTCCGGGGCATCCGGTGAAGAGCCGGTCGTTCACCGCCACCGTGACAAAGGCGGTGGAGTTGAGCACGGCCAGTACCAGAGTCAGGTAGCGGGTGTACTGAGTGATTTTGGCTTGGCCTGACTGGCCCTCTTTCTTCAGAGCCTCCAGACGAGGTATGACCACTGTCAGTAGCTGCAGGATGATGCTCGCAGTGATGTAGGGCATGATGCCCAGCGCGAAAATGGCCAGCTGGAGAAGTGCACCGCCGGAGAACAGGTTGATCAGTGAGTACAAGCCTTGCTGTTCGCCGGTGGCCGCCTGCTTGAGGCAGAAGTCAACTTGCTCCACGTTGACATTCGGCGTCGGCATGATCGAACCGAAGCGGAAGATAGCAAGGATCGCGAGTGTGAAGAAGATCTTCTTGCGTAGGTCCGGAGTCCGGAACGCGTTGGCGAACGCGGCGAGCACCCGTGCCTCCCTTTCTCGCGACAATCCTGGACGCGTTGCTGAACTGCTTGCGCGTTGCCGCGTACGCAGCTCACGCGAACAGGACCGACCGACTTTATCAAGAACCGACTCGGAAGCCCGCATCGTCTCGGTCGCCCATCGGCACCTCGTTGCAGCCTACGTGCACCCTGGGTTCCGGACGGCCTGCGTCAGCGCTGCTGGGTGAGTAGCCCCAGCTCGCTGGCGCGTCGGGCCGCATCCGCCCGAGAGCGGCCGTTCAGCTTCGTCAGGATGCTGCTGACGTGCATCTCGACCGTACGCGGGCTCAGAAACAGCTCGCGCGCGATCTCCCGATTGGTCCGTCCCGTGGCAACCAGCCGGACGATCTCCACCTCGCGGCGGGTGAGGCCGCCGTTTTCGAGCTGCGTGGCCGTTCGCTTGCCGAGCCGGCGATCGGGCCGCTCGCCCAACGCAGAGAGCGCCGCGGTGAGCTGGTCGACAAGTGGCCTTGCGCCGAGCCGTCGGGCCGTACGGTAGGCGGCAACGAGGTGCTCCACGGCCTCCTCCCCGCGGCCAGCTACGACCAGGACGGCTGACGCGCGACGCTGAGACTCCGCGCGCTCAAAAGGTGCGTCGAACCCCTGCAGTAGTGCCAGCGCCCGTGCGAACTGGTCGCCGGCTTGCTCTGCACCGCCGTCGATGAGCGCCGTTTCACCCAGAGCGTGGGAGAGCGCGGACATCGCCTCATCGTGACCAACGTCAGCCGCGATCTGCGCGAGCGCCGCAGCACAGGCACGAGTACCGCCAGCATCCCCGGACTCGGCGAAGAACGTCGTCGCCCAGCGGAGCGGTGAGATCACATAGTGTCGATCTTCGGTCTGCTTCCACCGCTCCAACAGGGCCCAGCAGTGACCGGCCGCCGACTGGGTGGCGCCCTCCACGGCGTCCACAATGGCGAGTCCCCAGCCGGACAGCAGTTCCATCGCGGCGAGTTCGATCCGACGGGCGATCGTCGCCGATTCCAGCAGCAGCGGACGCGCCTGCCTGGTCTGGCCGCGCAGGCCGAGTATCGCTCCAAGCTGGCCGGTGGCGACCGCCCGGGCGTGGGCCGCCGCATCGGAGGACTCAATGACCTGCCGGCAGAGCTTGGCGGCGCGGTCCCAGTCGCCGGACTGCCGAAGCACAGCCGTCAGACACGCCAGGCATAGCTGTGCTGTGGGCTCGAGGTGATTGGCGGAGCAAAAGCTGTATGCCTCGTCATAGGTCGCACTGGCGCCAGCGCTGTCGCCGGCATGTTCCAGCGCATCGGCGAGTCGCTGATAGATCTCGGCTGCCGGTCCGACAAGGCCATGTTCCAGCGCCATCGCCAAACCGGCGCGAACCATCTCTACGCCCCGTTGCCCCTCACCCAGGCGGGCCCGGGCGTTTCCTTCGTGCCCGAGAATCCGCGCTTGCAGGTCGACACGCTGCGCGGCGCGGGCCTGCTGTGCCGCGATCTCCAGCAGGCTCAGCGCCGCCCGGAAGCTACCAGCCGAGCGCAGATGGGCCGCCGCCGCGAGGCGTTCGGTGGCCGCGTCGCCGAGTGCGTCGGCTGCCGTAAATGCCGTAGCGGCGCGTTCGCGGCTGGCCAGCGCCTCTTGCCAACGGCCCTGCAGTTCTAGTACGGCGGCCAGCCGGCGCTGTGCCTCTCCGAGGCCAAGCAGATCGCCCTCACGCTGGCGCCCATCGGCGACCTCCCGCCACACAGTGGCAGCATCGCCAAGATCGCCGGCGAGCTCAGCGCAGCTGCCCAGGTGCTGCAGAACGTCCAGGCGAGACCGCTCGTGCACACCTTCTGGCCACAGTTCCAAGGCGCGCCGGAGGGCACGTGCCCCGTCACGATAAGCGTGCACCGCGCGGAACCCGTCTGCGGCCTCCAGCAATGCCTCGCGCGCCCGGTCGGGCTCCCGGCCGAGCAACCAGTGCTCGGCAACCATCGCCGGAGCGGCCCGTTCGGCGGCTAACCGTTCTGCCACCGACCTGTGCAGCTTGATGCGGGTCGTCCACGGGATGTCGCCATAGAACGCATCGCGGACCAGCGCGTGCCGAAACGCCATCCGGCCAGCCGGCTCTTCGGTGATCAAACCGCGGCGGAGCAGTTCATCTGGCCACGCGTCCAGTCCGGCGACCGCCCGTACCAGCTCTGGGTCGAACACCGGCCCCGCCACAGCCGCTGCCGTGGCCGCAGCGCGGGCATCCTCGGCAAGGCCTGTCGCCCGCACGAGTACGGCATCACGCACGCTGTCAGGTAGCGGGACCTCCGCGCCTTCGAGCAGCTCCAAGCCAGTCGGCCCCTGCTGCAGCCGCCCACTTGCAGCGAGCGCGGCCGCGAGCTCGGTTACGTACAACGGAATGCCGTCGGTACGGTCGAATACAGCTCGGAGCAGGGCGGGCGTAGCAGGTCCCAGGGTCTTGTCCACGAGTGCCGCGGTGGCCGTGGCGTCCAACGGCTCCACCATCATCTGCTGCAGCCGCCCGGAACGCCGCAACTCGCTACGCATTCGCCGGATGGGATGCGCCCTGGGCAGCTCGTCGCTGCGATACGCAGCCAAGATCAGCAGCGGCTGCTCAGGGAGTGTTCGGGTCAGTGCTGGTAGTAGTTCCAGGGTGGCGTCGTCGGCCCACTGCAGGTCATCGAGGAAGATCGCGGTCGGCTGCCGTGCCGCAATAGTCGTCAGGGCGAGACGAATCGCTTCGAAAAGGGTGGCCGGGTCGCCCTCGCGCGTCGCTGGGCCCAACTCGGGCAGCAGCAATGCCAAGTGATCGGCAAGCGGTCCCTCGATAAGTGGCCCCCCTCCCGTGGAACGAAGGTATGCCCGCAGCACCTCCACCAGCGGTGCGAACGCCGAGGCACCGCCCGGCGTAGCGAAGCCTTCCAGCACGGCGAGGCTCGATCCGGTGAGCGACCGCCGTACCAGGGTGGTCTTGCCGACGCCTGCCTCGCCGGCTACCAAGATCAGCGATCCATGACCGCCCAGTGCCTCCGCGATCGGCGAGGCCAGCTGCGCGCACTCGCGTTCCCGACCGATGAACTCATCTTCCGCCATGTGGCCTTCAGCTCACGGTGTGTGCCCGCAGTATGGCGGCGACCGAGCGATCGACGTCGTCGGCATTGGTTGACCAGTTCGACACCGAGATCCGTACGGCGGCCTGCCCGTTCCACGTCGTACCGCTCATCCAGCAGGTGCCCTCATTCTGGAGCCGCTCCAGCACCCGGCGA
>Ga0081455_10005075_pt1 | contig 14533 bp, 17 predicted proteins | sample TabmetS3T2R1_FD_70207 | JGI IMG/M metagenome (GOLD analysis project Ga0081455, IMG submission 70207) | Tabebuia heterophylla rhizosphere microbial communities from the University of Puerto Rico - S3T2R1 | ecosystem: Host-associated > Plants > Roots > Rhizosphere ... | reverse complement strand
GTCCGAGTGACACGCACCCGCCGCCGCGATGCGCACTACGACCTGGCCCGGCCCCGGTTCTGGATCCGCAACCTGCCGAAGCTCCGGCGAAGACTTCCAGGCCGTCAACTGAAGCGCTCGCATCGTTGCCCTCGATGATGATGGCGACGCCGGGCGCCGCGGCGTAGTACGCGATCTGGGAACATGCACGCTAGATGACCTCGATTGGCGCAGCGTGGCACGGGAGCGACGATCACGCGCGGTCGGGTGGTGCGGCTGCCGGCGAACTCCTCGTTGCGATCCTGGAGACGTCCGACGACGCGATCTATGGCCAGGACGCCGGCGGCACGGTCACGACCTGGAACCGCGCCGCCGAGCGGTGCTTCGGTTACCGCGGGGCCGAGATCGTCGGCCAGGACGCCATCAACCTGTTCCCGGAGCACCTCCGTAGCGATGTCCAGGCGGTCTTCGACGCCGTCCGCGCCGGTGACCAGGTGAGCCACTTCGAGACGGAGATCCTGCGCAAGGACGGCATGCCCGTACCGATCTCACTGTCGTTGTGCCCGGTCCACGGTCCCGGCGGCGAGCTCGCGAGCTCGGTCGTGATCGCGCGCGACATCACCGAGCAGCGCCTCGCCCAGGCCGCGCTCGCCGAGGTGGAGGCACGAGTCCGGGAGAGCGAAGCCCTGGCGCATGTGGGCAGCTGGCTGTGGGACCTGAGGACCGGCACGGTGCAGTGGAGCGACCAGTTCCATCGCATCCACGGTGTCGACCCGGTCGACTTCGGGGGAACGCTCGAAGCCCACCTGGATGCGATCCACGCCGACGACCGCAGTCGCGTGCAGTCGGCGATGGAGGCGTCCGTGGCGTCCGGGCAGCCGTTCGAGGAGGAGTACCGGGTCGTCCGCCCGGACGGAGGGGTGCGGGACGTCAGGGTCCGGGCTCAGCCACAGCTCAGCTCGGCGGGAACGGTGGTCGGGCTGCGGGGGATCGGCCAGGACCTCACGCGCGCGGATGACGCTGACGGTCGCTCGGCCCCGTAGCGTCGGTTGCCGGCCAGTCGCCGGCCCCGAGAGCTCAGCCGTGGCCGACGAGTTGCTTGACCCGGTCGACCAGGTCTCCGGTGTCGCCGTCGGCCGGCGCGTCGGGCGCGTGGCCGTCGACCACCGATGCCAGCTCGCGCAGCGTATGGCCGACGTGAGAGCGGACGGCCGCAACCACATCGGCGAACTCGTCCGTGCCCGCCAGGGCCTTCACCGACCGCGTGAGCTGGTCGAGATCCTTGCTGCCGGTCCTGGCGCCGATGACGTAGCCGACCGCTAGCGCGACGAACGTTCCCATCAGGTCACCTCCGGCTTGGCCTCGACGTGCAAGTGAACCCTCACGTCGGGGTAGATGCGTAGCATGAGCACGGTCGGCGATGGGACCGCGAAGTCCCTGATGTCGAAGACCTGCTCGCCCGTGACCACCAGCCGGCCGTCGGCGGCGACTGCCATGTCGACCGTGCCCTCCGTCGGTCGGGTCACGCCGTGGAACGTGAGCTCGCCGGCCACGCGGTACCGGCCCGTGGACCCCACCGCCAGGCAGCGGCCCAGGTCTAGCGTCGCCGTCGGGAAGCGGCGGGCGTCGATCCGGCGGAGCAGCTCGGCGTCGTAGACCCGGTTGCCGGAACGGAGCCTGTCGACCGCGATCTCGACATGTGCCGAGGGGTGGCTGCCGGGGCGGAGGGTGCCGTCGGTGGTGTCGGCGGCGATGCTGCCCGTCAGCCCGTCGGCACCGAAGCTGATGGGCCCCACCGTCGACCGGACATCGATGAGCACGACCGAGCGGTCAGGTGTCAGCCGGAAGTGCCTGAAACCGTCGACGGTGACGGTGTCCTCCCGGGCGGACGCCAGCCCTGCCGGTATGCAATCGTCGACGTACTCCTCCGGTTCGTCGTCCTCCATGGTCTCGCCCCTCGATTCGTCGCCCGACGCCACCGCCTGCAGGGCGCTCTCGGGCGTCATGTAGCGCCAGTCGCCGTCCACGGCGTTGAATCGCCGCGGGGTGACCGACGTGGTCGACACCGGGGACCAGCCGAAGCCCAGGGCAGCCGCCCATCCGCCGTCCACCTCGGCGAGCACGGCGTCGATCGTGCCTGTCGCCTGGTAACGGCGAAGGACGTTGCCGAGGGAGTCACGCTCCCTCTTGATCACGTGCATCCACACCCGCAGGACCCGTTCCCCAAGCGGGGTGACGCCGTAGACGCGCCGGGCCTGACCGGCCGACGGCGCCTCCGACCAGGAGGTCACCAGGCCGTCGGCCTCCAGGTCGGCGAGGGCCCGGTAGACGGTCGGTCGGTCGATACGGCCGACGTTGAACGCCAACAGGTCCTTTTCGAGGTTGTAGCCGTAGCTGGGCCGCTCGGAGAGGAGCAGCAGAACGGCGGGCAGGACGAATCGACGTGGCGGCGCGAACTCGAACCGCGAAGCTCCGCCCGCGGGGACCGTCGTTGGAGCGCGATCTTCCATCGGGTGACTCCCTGGCCAGCACCGTATGACACACCCCGGGGCAGCGCCATGGGTGGGAAACACACTCATTTACGCGGTGACGGGCGGGCGGTAGGCAGGGCAGTGGCGCAGGTCGCGCCGCGGAAGCGGAAGGGGGCGTGTCGCCGTGACCGTTACCGAGGCGTCGCAGGACGAGACCGTCGTCCACGTCCTTTGGATCAACGCAGGGCTGAGCTGCGACGGGGATTCCGTGGCGTTGACGGCCGCAACCCAGCCGACGATCGAGGAGATCGCCCTGGGCGCACTCCCGGGCCTACCCAAGATCGCGGTCCACTGGCCGCTCATCGACTTCGAATGCGGTCCGGTCGGCGGTGCCGACGACTTCATCGAGTGGTTCTTCAAGGCCGATCGGGGTGAGTTGGAGCCGTTCGTGCTGGTTGTCGAGGGCTCGATCCCCAACGAGGCCATCAAGCGCGAGGGCTACTGGTGCGGATTCGGCAACAATCCCGAGACCGACCAGCCGATGACGACCAGCGAGTGGCTCGACCGCCTCGCCCCGAAGGCGCTGGCCGTGCTCGCCGCCGGCACCTGCGCCTGCTATGGCGGCATCCACGCCATGGCGGGCAATCCCACCGGCGCCATGGGGGTGCCCGACTACCTGGGCTGGGCCTGGAGGTCGAAGGCGGACATCCCGATCGTGTGCGTGCCCGGCTGCCCGACGCACCCCGACAACCTCTCCGAGACGATCCTGTACCTGCTGTACCAGGCCACCGGGCAGGCACCACCAATCCCGCTCGACGACGCCCTCCGGCCCCAATGGCTCTTCGGGGCAACGGTGCACGAGGGCTGCGACCGCGCCGGCTACTACGAGCAGGGCGACTTCGCCGACGAGTACGGCTCACCGAAATGCATCGTGAAGCTGGGCTGCTGGGGCCCAGTGGTCAAGTGCAACGTGCCGAAGCGCGGCTGGGTCAACGGCGTCGGCGGCTGCCCCAACGTGGGGGGCATCTGCATCGGCTGCACCATGCCTGGCTTCCCCGACAAGTTCATGCCGTTCATGGACGAACCACCCGGTGCCCGGGTGTCGACCCTGGCCAGCGGCGTGTTGGGCTCCGCGGTCCGGGGCCTCCGGAAGATCACCCAGAGGACGGTCGACGACGAACCGAAGTGGCGATCACCCGGCAAGGAATTGCTCACCGGGTACAAGGGCGACTGGAGGTAGGTCATGGCCACGAGGACCAAGGACGCCGACGGCCTCGTCGAGATGGCGTGGGACCCCATCACGCGCATCGTCGGGAGCCTCGGCATCTACACCAAGATCGACTTCGGCAAGGGCAAGGTGGCGGAGTGCCACAGCACCTCGTCGATCTTCCGTGGCTACAGCATCTTCATGAAGGGCAAGGACCCGCGCGACGCCCACTTCATCACCAGCCGCATCTGCGGGATCTGTGGCGACAACCACGCCACGTGCTCGTGTTACACGCAGAACATGGCCTACGGGGTCCACCCACCGGCGCTCGGTGAGCAGATCGTCAACCTCGGCGAGGCGGCCGAGTACATGTTCGACCACAACATCTTCCAGGAGAACCTGGTCGGCGTTGACTTCTGCGAGAAGATGGTCGCCGAGACCAACCCGGGCGTGCTCGAGCGGGCCAACGGCACCGAGGCGCCCCATGCCGCCGACCATGGGTACCGGACCATCGGCGACATCATGCGGTCGCTCAACCCCTTCAGCGGCGAGTTCTACCGCGAGGCCCTCCAGGTCAGCCGCTACACGCGGGAGATGTTCTCCCTCATGGAGGGGCGCCACGTGCATCCGTCCACGCTGTACCCGGGCGGCGTGGGCACCACGGCCACAATCCAGCTCTTCACCGACTACTACACGCGCCTCATGCGCTACGTGGAGTTCATGAAGCGCGTCGTGCCGATGCACGACGACCTGTTCGACTTCTTCTACGAGGCGTTGCCCGGTTACGAGGAGGTGGGCCGACGCCGCGTCCTGCTCGGCTGCTGGGGTGCCTTCCAGGACCCCGAGGTCTGCAACTTCGACTACCGCGACATGACCGCGTGGGGCCGCGCCATGGGGGTCACTCCGGGCGTGATCGTCGACGGCGCGCTGATCACGAACGACCTGGTCGACATCAACCTGGGCATCCGCATCCTGCTCGGCAGCTCGTTCTACGACGACTGGGAAGGCCAGGAGATGTTCGTGACCCACGACCCTCTCGGCAACCCGGTCGACCGTCGCCACCCCTGGAACCAGCACACCAACCCCCAGCCCCAGAAGCGTGACTTCGACGACAAGTACAGCTGGGTCATGTCGCCGCGCTGGTTCGACGGCACCGATCACCTGGCGCTCGACACCGGTGGCGGGCCGCTTGCCCGGCTGTGGTCGACGGCCCTCTCGGGCCTCGTGAACACCGACTTCATCAAGGCAACGGGCAACAGCGTCGAGATCCACTTGCCGAAGACGGCGCTGAAGCCCGAGGTCAACCTCGAGTGGAAGATCCCCCAGTGGTCGAACACCATCGAGCGTGACCGGGCGCGCACGTACTTCCAGGCCTACGCGGCAGCCGCAGCCCTCGGCTTCATCGAAAAGGCGCTCGCCGACGTCCGGGCGGGAAAGACCAAGACATGGGAGCCGTTCGACGTACCCGACGAGGGCATCGGCTGCGGCTTCACCGAGGCGGTCCGCGGGGTCCTGTCGCACCACATGGTGATCCGTGACGGGAAGATCGCGAACTACCACCCGTACCCACCCACGCCCTGGAACGCCAATCCCCGTGACGTGTACGGCACGGCCGGCCCGTACGAGGACGCCGTCATCGACTCGCCGATCTTCGAGGAGAACGATCTCGACAACTTCAAGGGCATCGACATCATGCGGTCCGTCCGCAGCTTCGATCCCTGCCTGCCCTGTGGCGTGCACATGTACCTCGGCAAGGGCAAGGTGCTGAAGAAGCTGCATTCCCCGACCCAGGTGCCCGACTCCGCCGTCGCCCCCTGACCGCCGCGGATGGCCCCACCGCAGAACCTCCGTGCCACCGGTGACCGGATCGAGCGGTTGCTCGACGAGCTGCGTGTCGCCGCCGATCCGCGGTCGTATCAGATCGCCGAGGAGCTGCTGCGCGCGGTCACCGACCTGTATGGCGGCGGCCTAGCCCGCGTCGTGGACTTGGTCGGCGACGGCGCCCCTGAGGTGATGGCCCGACTGGTCGACGACGAGCTCGTGGCCAGCCTGCTGATCGTCCACGGCCTCCATCCCGAACACGTGACGGCGCGTGTCGAGCGGGCTCTCGAGGGTGTCCGGCCGTTCCTGGCCCAGCACGACGGCGACGTCGAGCTACTCGACATCGACGCCGATGCCGGGGCCGTCCTGCTCCGCCTGCTCGGGAGCTGCGATGGGTGCCCTTCCTCCCCGGTCACCCTGCAGCACGCCGTGGAACAGGCGATCTTCGAGGCGGCCCCGGAGATCACGACGATCGACGTCGAGGAACCCCGGACACCCTCCACCAGCGTGCCGGTGGCGTTCGGCCGCAAGCCCGTCTACGAGAGCTGCCCCTCCGAGGTGCTGTCGTGAAGGACGCCTTGGCCGTGCTCCAACGCCTGCGCGACGCACGTCCTCGGGATCCGGCGCGGGCGGGAGAGCGGTGCGAGCTGTGCACCGAGCCGATCCCGGACGAGCACGGCCACCTGGTCGACGTCGGGGCGCGTCGGCTGCTGTGCGCCTGCCGGGGCTGCTACCTGCTCTTCACGCCCGACGGAGCAGGTGGCGGGCACTACCGGGCCGTCCCCGACCGCTACCTCGCACTCACCGCCGTCCGGTTGTCGCCCGCTCAGTGGGATGCGCTCCAGATCCCGGTGGGGGTGGCCTTCTTCTTCGTCAACTCGACGCTGGCCCGGGTGGCCGCCTTCTACCCGAGCCCGGCCGGAGCGACCGAGTCGCTCCTGCCGCTCGACACCTGGGAGGAGCTGGTAGGCGCGCACCCGGCGCTGTCGACGCTGCAACCCGACGTCGAAGCGCTCCTCGTGCGGGTCGACCCCGACCGGGCGTCTGCAGAGTGCTACCTCGTTCCCATCGACGCCTGCTACGAGCTGGTCGGCCACCTCCGCCGGTTGTGGCGCGGCTTCGACGGGGGCCGCGAGGCGCACGACGCGCTCGACAGCTTCTTCGATCGCGTCCGGGCCAGGGCCGGATGAGCGAGCGTCCGTCCGCGGCGAGGCGAGCCGAGCGAGGCCCGGCGAAGCGTGGCCCGAGCGGCCCGCTGCGAAGCCGCAGGAGCGGGAGGCCATGACCACGCTCACCTTCGAGGTGCTGGGCGCCCGGCCCGAGCCCCACGCCGCGGTCCCGACGGTCGTGCTCCGCCTGAGGATCGCCGAGACCACGGGCGCCGCCGTCCACGCCCTGGCCCTGCGCTGCCAGATCCGCATCGAGCCCCAGCGCCGCCGCTACAGCGCCGACGAAGAGGCCCGCCTGTACGAGCTGTTCGGCGAGACGCCGCAGTGGGGCGACTCGCTGCGCCCGTTCCTGTGGACACACGTCGGGACCACTGTCGGTGGCTTCACAGGCTCGATCGAGGTCGACCTGCCGGTCGAATGCAGCTACGACTTCGAGGTGGCGGGGGCCAAGTACCTCCACGCGCTGGGCGACGGCGAGATACCGCTGTTGCTCCTGTTCTCCGGCACCGTGTTCACGCGCGGCGACGTGGGATTCGCCGCAGAGCCCGTCGCGTGGGACACGGACGCGTCGTTCCGCCTGCCCGTCGCCGTGTGGCGGGGCGTGATGGACCTGTACTTCCCGGGTGGCGGGTGGCTCCGCCTCGGTCGCGACACGCTCGACGCTCTGCAGCGCTACAAGGCCGCCCACGCGCTGCCCACCTGGGACCAAGCGCTCGAGCGCTTGCTGAAGGATGCGGGCGAGGACTCGCCGTGACGAAGGCTCCGGCGCCGGTGACCGACCGCTTCGCCGCGGCCCGCACCGTCGCCGACGCGGTCCTCTACGAGGGCTACTTGCTCTACCCCTACCGCGCCTCGGCCCAAAAGAACCAGGTGCGCTGGCAGTTCGGTGTGCTGGCCCCCAGGGCATTCAGTGAGGCCGACGGGTCGGAGCGCTGGTCCGCTCGGACGGAGTGCATCGTCGATCCGGGGTCCGCACCCACGCTCACGGTGCGGGTCCGCTGCCTCCAGGTAGAGCGCCGCACGGTGGAGGCGGCCACCGGTCCCGGGTTCGTCGAGACCGATGCGCTCGACGTCGGAGGGACCCCGCTCGTGCCCTGGGACGAGGCGGTGGAGCGCACCGTCGACCTGCCGCCGGTGCCGCTGCTTCCGCCCGCCGCGGCGGCGCACGACGAGGCGTTCCGGTTCCCGCCCGGCGAGACGGTCGAGCTGGTCCGGTCGGCCGACGGCGCCGTGGCCGGCCGGGTCGTGCGGCTCCGAGCAGCGGTGGACGGCCGGGTGCGAGTGACCGCTACGTCGGCCGACGGGTCCGGCGCGCTGGTGAAGGTGACGGTGGTCGTGGAGAACACGAGCGACTGGTCCTCCCCAACTGGGTGTAGCTATGCGGGATATGACCGCATAGCTACACCCAGAATCGTCGAGCGCGGGGTTCGGCGGGAGGGCGCGCTCCTCCGGTCCGCCGTTGCGGTGCACACCATGCTGGCGGTCGACGACGGCGCGTTCGTGTCCCTGCTCGACCCGCCGTCCGCGGCCGCGGACGCCGTGGCCGGTTGCGTGAACGAGGGCACCTTCCCAGTGCTGATCGCATCGGACGTGGTGCTCTCCTCGCCGATCATCCTGTACGACCACCCGGCGGTCGCTCCGGAGAGCCCCGGCGACCTCTACGACGCCACGGAGATCGACGAGATCCTCGCCCTGCGCGTGCTGACCCTGACCGACGACGAGAAGGCCGAGGCCCGCGCCACCGATCCCCGCGCCGCCGCGATCATCGACCGCTGCGACACGATGCCGCCCGAGGTGTGGCAGCGGCTCCACGGCGCGGTCCGAACGCTCGAGCCCGCTGGGGCGGCGCCGGAACCCGACGCCACGGTCCCCTGGTGGGACCCGGGCGCCGACAGCTCCGTCGACCCGGGAACCGACAGCGTCACCATCAGCGGCGTCGAGGTCGCCCACGGCGGTGCGGTGCGGCTCCACCCGTCGCACCGCGCCGACGCCCAGGACCTGTTTCTGGCCGGGCTCACCGCCACCGTGGCGGGGGTGTTCCGCGACGTCGACGGCAACGTGCACATCGCTGTCACCGTCGACGGCGATCCCGCCACCGACGCCCTCGCATGGCAGGGTCGCTACCTGTACTTCCATCCCGACGAGGTCGAACCCCTCGGCGACGGGGAGGTTGCACCGTGAGCCGGCGCGTGCTCCTGGCCGGGATCGGCAACATCTTCCTGGGCGACGACGGCTTCGGCGTCGAGGTTGCCACGCGCTTGGGACGTCAGGCCGTGCCCGACGGCGTGCAGGTCGCCGACTACGGCATCCGCGGTGTTCACCTGGCCTACGAACTGCTCGACGGCTACGACACCCTCGTGCTCGTCGACGCCGTGCCCATGGGCGAGACCCCCGGCACGCTGGCGGTGATCGAGCCCGAGGCCCCCGCCGCTCCCGCCGGCGGCGACGATGTCGCACCGGTCATCGATGCGCACAGCATGAGCCCGGGCGTCGTGTTGGGGATGCTCGCCGGGCTCGGCGGCAGCGTCGACCGCGTCGTCGTCGTCGGCTGCGAGCCGGCGACCCTCGACGAGGGCATCGGCCTCTCGCCAGCGGTCGCGGCCGCCGTCGAGCCGGCCGTCGAGTTGTGCCGCGGGCTGTTGACCGCGATGACCGAACCCCTAGCAAAGGATGCTCCAGGATGATTCGTCGCTTGATGTGGTCGCTGGTGTTCGCCCTGCTGGCCGGTCTGGTCGTGAAGTCGCTTCCCGACGTTGCCCGGTACCTCAAGATCCGCGAGATGTGACGATGAGCAAGGCAGGCTTTACCGCCAAGGTCGTGGCGGCCGCGTTGCTCGTAGTCGGCGTGGTGCTGATCGTCCGATCGGTCCCCGACGCGAACCGGTACGTCAAGATCCGCAGGATGTGACCGCCGGTGGCCCGGTACCAGATCGTTCCAGAGCGGTCCCGGGTCTGGATCGACGCGCGGTCGAGCGTGCACCCGATCCACTCGACCACCGATGGCCTCGAGGGCTTCGTCGACGTCGAGACGCAGGCCGAGGACGGCTTGGACCTGTCCGTGGAACCGGCCGGGAAGCTGTCCCTCCGGGTAGACCGGCTGTCGTCCGGAAATCGCCTGGAGGAGCGGGAGCTGCAGAGGCGCATCGACGGTCGGCGATTTCCGACCATCGACGGCGTGCTGACTCGGATCGAGCCCGCCGGCGACGACAGCCGCTACCGCGTGACCGGCGACCTCGCCTTCCGTGGCGTGGTGCGGCGCTGCGATGACGAGATGACCATCAGCGTCGTCGACGACCGGACGTTGCGGCTCGAGGGCCGATCGACCTTCGACATCCGCGACTTCGGCATGGACCCGCCCCGCATCCTCATGCTCCGGGTTCACCCCGAGGTCGCCGTCCGGGTCGAGATCGTCGCTGAGAGAGCAGCAGAAGGAAGGGAGTAGCGATGCACGAGCTCGGGCTCTGCAGCTCGATCGTCGACGCCATCGAGCGGCGAGCCGGTGACCGCCCGGTGGCTCGGGTCCGGGTACAGGTCGGCCGACTCCACCACGTGCATGCCGACGCGTTCGACCAATCGTTCGCCGTGGCTGCGCTGGGCACGGTCGCAGAGGACGCTGCCGCCGAGCTCGTGCTGCTACCGGTGCGCAGCCGCTGCGCCGGCTGTGGCACGACGTGGACCGGCGACGACGTACCCGTCGCGTGCCCGAGCTGCGGTGGGGTGGAGATCGAGCTGGTCGGCGGCGACGAGCTGACGCTCGAGTCGATCGAATACCGGGCGTGAGAGGACGGAGGAGCCGCGATGTGCCTCGGGATACCAGGCCAGGTGGTGGAGCTGCTCGAAAGCCACGAGCACCTGGCGGCGGTCGACGTCTCGGGCGTCAGCCGCACGGTCAACATCGGGCTGCTCGAGGACGAGGACGTCCAGCCCGGCGACTGGGTGCTCATCCACGTCGGCTTCGCCCTGTCGAAGATCGACGAGCGAGAGGCGTCGCTGGCCTTGGCCTCGCTGCAACTCCTGGGACAGGCGTACGACGACGAGCTCGAGGCGTTCTGGTCGTCGAACATCACCACAGACAGCCCCGGAGCCTGACGTGCGGGCGAACCCAGCGCTTCAGGCCGGGGGCGCGAGGAGGTACTGACATGGGCGCGATCGTGGGGGTTGTCATGGGCTCCGAGGCCGCGTAGGAGCCGGGCTGTGCGCTTCGTCGACGAGTACCGCGACCCCGCTGCCGCGCGCGCCCTCGTGTCACAGATCACGGAGCTTGCCGCGAGCGACCACGTCAAGCTGATGGAGGTGTGCGGGGGCCACACCCACACCATCTACCGGCATGGGATCGAGCACATCCTCCCCACGGGCGTCGAGCTCGTGCACGGCCCGGGGTGTCCCGTCTGTGTCATCCCGATGGGCCGGATCGACGATGCCATCGCGGTGGCCGAGACGCCCGGCGTCACTTTCACGTCGTTCGGCGACATGATGCGCGTCCCGGGAAGCAACGGGAACCTGCTCGAGGCGAAGGCACGTGGGGCCGACGTCCGCTTCGTGTACTCGCCGCTCGATGCCCTGCGCATCGCCCACGAGAACCCCGACCGCCAGGTGGTGTTCTTCGCAGTCGGCTTCGAGACGACGGCACCGTCGACGGCGCTGACCGTGCTGCAGGCGCGTGAACGGCAGGTGTCCAACTTCAGCGTGTTCTCCAACCACGTCACGATCGTCCCGCCGATCAAGGCGATCCTCGAGTCTCCCGACCTCCGCCTCGACGGGTTCATCGGCCCCGGCCATGTGTCGACCGTCATCGGCCAGCGGCCGTACCGGTTCATCCCCACCCACTACGGCAAGCCCGTCGTCACTGCCGGCTTCGAGCCCCTCGACATCCTGCAGGCGATCGCGATGCTGCTCACCCAGATCCGCGAGGGGCGGTGCGAGGTCGAGAACCAGTACACGCGCGTGGTGCGCGATGGAGGAAACCCCCGGGCCCTCGAGCTGCTGGCGCAGGTGTTCGAGCTGCGGCCCCACTTCGAATGGCGGGGCCTCGGGTTCATCTCGCAGAGCGCTCTCGCGCTGCGACCCGAGTTTGCGGACCTCGACGCGGAGTTGCGGTACCAGGTTCCCGGCGTGCGGGTCGCGGACCCCAAGGCGTGCCAGTGCGGCGAGGTCCTGAAGGGCGTCATCAAGCCGTGGGAGTGCAAGGTGTTCGGCACCGCATGCACGCCGGAGACCCCCATCGGCACGTGCATGGTGTCGTCCGAGGGCGCCTGCGCTGCCTACTACAACTACGGCCGCTTGCACCGGGAGGCGGCCGTCACGCTCGGTCGGTCGGCGGCGCCATGACGGCCGTCGTCGCCGATGTGGGTGCGCGGGTGAGGCGGCGGCTCCGGGTTCACGGAGTGGTCCAAGGCGTGGGCTTTCGGCCCCATGCGCACCGGCTGGCCACCGAACTGCGGCTGGCGGGCCACGTCGGCAACGACACGGCCGGTGTGTTCATCGAGGTCGAGGGCGACGAGCTGGCGGCCGATGCCTTCGAGCGACGGCTCGCCGCGGAGGCACCGCGCCACGCTCGCATCGACGCCGTCGACGTGACGGCGATCGTTCCGACCGGCGAACGGACGTTTCGCATCGCCGAGAGCGTGGCCGCGTCGCGGGTTCGCACCTTCGCGGCTCCCGACATCGCCGTATGCGACGACTGCCTCCGCGAGTTGTTCGATCGCGACGACCGCCGATACCGCTACCCGTTCATCAACTGCACGAACTGTGGACCGCGCTTCACGATCACGGTCCGGCTCCCATACGACCGGCCCAACACGACGATGGCGGGGTTCGCCATGTGCCGGGCCTGCACCCACGAGTACCACGATCCCGGTGACCGACGATTCCATGCCCAACCGCTGGCCTGTCCGGCGTGTGGACCCCGGATCTGGTTCGACGACTCGACCGCGATCACGCACGGCACCGATGACGCCATCGCGGCGACGCAGCGAGCTCTGGCGGGCGGCGCCGTCGTTGCGATCAAGGGCGTCGGCGGCTTCCACCTGGCCTGCGACGCGAGATCCCACGCCGCGGTCGCGTTGCTGCGACAGCGCAAGCACCGGGCTGCCAAGCCATTCGCCGTCATGGTCCGCGACCTCGACGCCGCGAAACGACTCGCCGAGATCGATGGCCAGGAGGCTGCGCTTCTGGCCAGCCCGCAGCGACCCATCGTCCTGATGCCCCGCCGGGTGGATGACGAGCTGTCGCCGCTCGTCGCCCCCCGCAACCCATTCGTCGGCATCCTGCTGCCGTACGCGCCGCTCCACCACCTGCTGTTCCGGGCCGTACCGGGCGCCGGCGCCCCAGTCCCGGACGTGCTGGTCATGACCAGTGGAAACCTCAGCGACGAGCCGATCTGCCATGAAGACGTCGACGCGCGGCGGCGCCTCGGCCCCATCGCGGGCGCCTGGCTGGTCCACGACCGTCCGATCCATGCCCCCTGCGACGACTCCGTGCTGCGCGTGGTCGACGGCGAGGTCCTGCCCATTCGGCGCAGCCGGGGCTACGCCCCGCTCCCCGTGCGCCTCCCCTTCGATGCCGACCCCAGCATCGCCGTCGGTGGCGAGCTGAAGAACACCTTCTGCCTGGCATCCGGGCGCGACGCCTGGATGAGCCAGCACATCGGCGACATGGGCAGCGTCGAGACGCTCGGCACCTTCGGACGAACGACCAAGCAGTTCGCCGAGATGTACGGCGTCGGTGATGCCGGCGTGGTCGCCGACATGCACCCCGGCTACCAGACGCGCCGCTGGGCCGAGGACCATGCCCTCGGTTCCAACGCGCCCCCGGTCGCCCTCGCCCAGCATCACCATGCGCACATCGCCGCAGTGATGGCCGAGCACGGGGTGCCCGACGGCGAGCGGGTCATCGGCTGCGCGTTCGATGGCACCGGGTACGGCACGGACGGCGCGATCTGGGGCGGCGAGGTGCTGGTCGCCGGCTACAAGTCGTTCCGGCGCGCGGCGCATCTCGGGTACGTGCCGCTGGCCGGCGGGGACGCCAGCGTGCGCCGCCCGTACCGGATGGCCCTGGCCCAGCTGCACGCGGCCGGCGTGCCGTGGCACCCGGATCTGCCACCGGTCGCCGCCTGCCCGCCGACCGAACGCGGCGTGCTCGCCCGGCAGCTGGACACCGGATTCGGCTGCGTGCCGACCTCCAGCATGGGCCGGCTGTTCGACGCCGTCGCGTCGCTGGCCGGCGTCCGGCACCTCGCCGAGTACGAGGCGGAGGCGGCGATCGTGCTGGAGGGCGCGGCCCGCGGGCACGGCCCGTCGGCGGACGGCTACCCGTTCGCGCTCGACGGCGAGGACCCCGGGTGGTACTACGTCGCCGACTGGCACCGCACCGACATCGACGACCTGCTCGAACTATCCCTCCGGCTGGCAACCACCCCGCTGGGCCCGCTCTACCGCCGCCACATCAGCCCGGACCGCGAACTCACCGCCCTGATCAACCACCGCCAACGGCAGCCAACCGAAGGCCGCCAACCTGCACCGCAAGAATCGCCACACCACCGAGGAAACCCGACCCGAACCTCAAATCGCCGCAGAGTTGCTGACTCCAACAGGTGAGATCACCTCCTCGCAGCCGCCATGGGAAGGTCGCTCCTCGTCCCCGGGCCATGCATGCCGTCCTGGAAGCAGGGGGTCAGGTGATGGCCGAGGCCACCGACGTGCACTTCTAGGTCGAGGAGATGATCACCTCCGACCATCGGGTCGTCGTGCTCTTGTCGTCAGCGAGCGTGACGTCACGCGCGACGTGTGGGACGACAAGATCAAGGGCGTCCTGGGTTCCCGCACGCTGTTCAGCGGCGGGACCACACCGACCGGTGTCCGCCGGAACCGCCGTCTACATCCCAGGCCA
>Ga0081455_10005074_pt1 | contig 14537 bp, 10 predicted proteins | sample TabmetS3T2R1_FD_70207 | JGI IMG/M metagenome (GOLD analysis project Ga0081455, IMG submission 70207) | Tabebuia heterophylla rhizosphere microbial communities from the University of Puerto Rico - S3T2R1 | ecosystem: Host-associated > Plants > Roots > Rhizosphere ... | reverse complement strand
TCCCCGGTGAGAGGTACCCCGACGGCGCGGCGCACGGCTCCGGCTGCACGCACTCGTCCGCGCTGGCCGCGTACCTGGCGCTCGGATTCACGCCGCTGGAGGCCGCGCGCGCGGCCAAGGAGATCGCGAGCGAGGCCGTGCGGAACGGCATTCGCGGCCTCGGAGCGGGCCCTGGACCGGTCGACGTCTTCGCTCTGACCGAGCGTCCACGTGCCGGGCTCACGGGCACCCGGGCAGGCAGCGGCCCTCTGCCATAATCGGCGGCGATGAAGTTCCTGCGCATGCGCCCGGGGCATGGCGAGCAGCTGATCGCCGAGGGAGATCCAGACGTCGCCGAAGACGCTGAGCGTCTCGTGGAGGAGTTCCGGCGCCAGCTCGATCAGGGCATGTGGGCGGCGGTGCCGGTGACGACCGAGACGGGTCGCCGCGAGGCCGAGCTCATCCGGGCGTTCGAGGAGATCCCGAGCACCACCGATCGCGTCATCTTCTTCCCGCGCGCAGCGGGCGGGGCGGCGTGAGCGCGACGTGATCGTCGCGCTCTGTGTCACGGCGATCGTCGTCATTGCGCTGCTCTCGGACATCACCTGGCCGTACATCGATCGCCGCCTCGAGGCACGCCGTGAGCGGCGCGAGGCGCCGTTCGGCCCCGAGCAGTGCCCGCACCGAGGGTCGGTGCCGTAGCGCTGCGGATTCCTCCGAGCGCAGATGGGCGATCCGGCGCCAGTTCTCGGCCGCCGCCCGCTCGGCATCGAGCTGCTTACGCAGCTCCGCCAGCTCGGCATCGCGGGCCGCGGGCCGGGAGGACATCAGCCGAGTATGCACCGGCGCCGGTGCAGGATGCCGCTCGACCGGCCCGTTGCGCGGGGGCCACCCGATGAAGCCCGCCAACTGGGCCGGTCGGCGCACCGCGCTGCTACTGTGCGCGTTCCTGGCCCGGTTGGGGAGTTGTCGGGAAGCGGAGCTGAACCATGTTCCCCCTGTGGGACGTCGCCATCGCACCAGTGCTCCATGCCGCACGGGCCCGCCGCGTCGTCGAGATCGGGGCGCTGCGCGGCGAGACGACCGAGCGGATGCTGGCAGACCTCGGCCCCGACGCCGAGCTGGATGTCGTCGATCCGGAGCCGGGCTTCGACCCGGCGGACCACGAGCGCCGCTTCGCGGGGCGGTACCGGTTCCACCGGGGGCTGAGCCTCGACGTCCTCCCCACCCTCGGCCCCGTCGATGCAGCCCTGATCGACGGGGACCACAACTGGTACACGGTCTACAACGAGCTGCGCTTGTTGGCGGAGGGGGCGCGGCGCCACTGCAGGGCTCTCCCCATCCTCGTCCTCCACGACGTGCTGTGGCCCTACGGCCGGCGGGACCTGTACTACGCCCCCGAGCGCATCCCGGCCGAGTTTCGCAACCCGTATGCCCGAGCGGGCATGAACCCCGGCCGGCCGGGCCTACACCCGGCCAAGGGCCTGAACCCCAGGATGTTCAACGCCGAGCAGGAGGGCGGACCCCGCAACGGGGTGATGACGGCGCTGGAGGACTTCGTGGCCGGGCATCCGCGGCCCGTACGAATGCTGGTCATCCCGATCTACTTCGGGCTTGCGATCGTGGTGGAACAGGATCGGCTTGCCGACGAGCCGGAGCTCGACCGGGTCCTCGACCACCTCGAGAGCCGGGGGGGCCGCAAGGAGCTGCTCGAGGTCGCCGAGGCCACGCGCCTGCGGGCCATGATCTTCCAGCACACCGACCACTTCAGGCGGGACGCCCGCACGGAGCGGGCGGTCGCCCGTCACCTGGCGCTTCTCAAGGACGCGCTGCTCGACCGCCACTACCTGGAGAACGAGCTCCGTCTGGAGCTGCTCACCGCCAAGGGCGACAGCCAACGACCGCATGCGATCGAGCTCCGCGACCCGGCGCGCAACGCGCAGGAGCCCTACCGCGCGCTCGAGCGCCAGCGGTTCGCCGCCGCCGGCCCAGACGACGCCGCGGCAGCGTCGTTCCTGCCGTACGCGCCCATGGGCGAGAGCCAGCTGGACCGGTTGGAGGCCGCGCTCGACGAGGTTCGCCGCAACGGCGTTGACGGCGACCTCGTCGAATGTGGAACGGGCCGGGGGGGCGGGGCGATCTTCATGCGGGCCTACCTGGACGCGCACGAGATCGACGGCACGCGCGTCTGGGTGGCGGACCACTTCCGCGCCAGCCCCGATCCCCAGACCACCCCGAGCCTGCCCAACCGGGGCGTCGCCGGATTCCAGGCGGACCTCAACCTCGTGCGTGACGGGTTCTCCCGCTTCGGCGTTCTCGACGACCGGGTGCGGTTCGTACAGGGACCCCCCACTGCGCTCGACCACGACCGGCCCGACCGCATCGCGCTCCTGCGGATCGGGCGCTCCGGGGCCCGCGACGCCGGTGCGATCCTCGAGTCGCTCTATGACCGGGTCAGCGATGGCGGCGTCGTCATCGTCGACTGCGGCATCCGATCCGGCGCCAGGCCGACGGTCGATCGATTCCGCGCCGACCGGAAGATCCAGGCGCCACTCGAACCCGTCGACGCCTCCGCCGTCGCCTGGCGCAAGTCGGTCGGCGATGCGCCGGCCGACGGTCGGACGGCGGGGACGGCAGGGGCGGCGACGGCGACCGCTCACTCCCACGCCCCGCTTGCTCCGTCGCTGCCCGCCGGTCCCGTCGACCTGTCGGTCGTGGTCGTCTTCTACAACATGCGGCGCGAGGCGCGCCGCACGCTCCATTCGCTGAGCCGCGCCTACCAGGAGGAACTAGGGCGGACCTCCTACGAGGTCATCGTCCTGGAGAACGGGTCCGACAACGACCAGAAGCTCGGGGATGCCTTCGTGCGCGACTTCGGCCCCGAGTTCCGGTACGTGGACCTCGGAATGGACGCACGCCCGTCACCGGTCGGTGCCCTCAACCACGGCGTCGGGCTGAGCCGCGGACGGGCCCTCGCCCTGATGATCGACGGGGCCCACGTGCTCACCCCTGGTGTGTTGCGCTTCGGCCTGCGGGCGCTGTCCGCGTACGACCCGGCGATCGTGGCGACCCAGCAGTGGTACGTGGGCCCGGGCCAGCAGGGCGAGTCCATGGACGACGGCTATGACCAGGCCTACGAGGACCGCCTGTTCGATCGGATCCAGTGGCCGGCCAACGGCTATCGCCTATTCGAGATCGGGCACTTCGTGGGCGACCGCGACTGGCTCGACGGGGTCTGGGAGAGCAACTGCCTGTTCGTCACCCGCGCCCAGGTCCAGCAGGTCGGCGCCTTCGAGGAGCGCTTCTCGACGGCCGGTGGCGGCTATGCCAACCTCGAGCTGTACGAGCGGCTGGGTTCGTCACCGGACATCACCGTGTGCTCGATCCTGGGAGAAGGGTCGTTCCACCAGGTCCACGGTGGCACCACGACCAACCAGACCGACGCCGCAGAGCGGCGGTCCCGGGTTTTCGGCTACGGCCGGCACTATGCCGAGCTCAGGGGCCGCGCGTTCCGTGGCCCGGGCAAGCCGCTCCACTTCGTGGGCCGCATACCCACCGGCGCCGCGCGGCGGACCAAGCCCCGGAGGCTGTCGACCCGCGTCTTCGGCGAAAGCGCAGAAGCCATCGACGGTCGGCCGGTTCAACCGACGCCAGTCCCCGACGACCTGCGCTGGGCTTTCACCGAGGCCGCCTGGCGAAACTTGCCGTGGCGCGACACGACATGGCTGGGCAGTCCCATCCACACCGCCCCCACGGACCTTCTCGCATACCAGGAGATCGTGAGCCGAGTCCGGCCCGACTGGATCATCGACATCGGGGCCAACGACCCGGGCCGCGCCACCTTCATGGCCTCGATGTGCGAACTCATCGGTCACGGGCAGGTGATCTCCATCCGGGACGGCGACGACGGTGAAGGGCCAACGCCGCACCCGAGGCTGCGGTGCTGCATCGCCGCGCCGCTCGATGCAGGGGTTCGTGATCGGGTGCACGCCCTGGTCAGCACGGAGAGTGCCGTCGTTGTGCTCGGTGCGTGCGCGGATCGCGCGACGACCGCCGCCCAGTTCGAAGCGTACGCCGACCTCGTCGGCGTGGGGTCCTACGTGATTGTCACCGACACCATCGTTAACGGCCGCCCCGTCTGGCCCTCTCACGGCCCCGGCCCAGGTGACGCCGTCAAGCAGATCCTCACTCGCCACGGCGAATTCGTGGCGGACCCCGGGATGGAGAAGTACGCCCTGTCCTTCAACCCTGGCGGATTCCTCCGCCGGGTGGGGTGACCGAGGCAGCCAGGTCGAGCACCCGACTTCGAGGACTGCTACGTGTTCCGGGCGATCAAGGCGCGGGCGGTGTCGCTGTAGATCCCCGACACGTCGAACGCATCGGGGTCGAGGTCACGGTCTCCCCGCACGACGTGCGCCCAGCCGTTGGTGATCACGATCTCGGCAATGACGTCGGGCGCATAGGCGGACCCCAGGACCAGTTCGAGGAGCAGCACGCTCAGCGGGGTCGGGGTCGTGCCGAGCAGGGCATGCTCGGCAAGCTTCGTCCACATGACGTCGTCACGGTCGGCTCGGGCCTGCAGCCTCGCGTCGAGCCGATGGTGCCAAGACCAGTCCTCGATGACGAAGACGCCACCGGGGCGGAGATGAGGAAACAGCGCGTTGAATGAGGCCCGCGTCGGGCCCAACTGGTGCGACGCGTCGTCCACGACGAGATCCAGTGGCGCACCACCGAACTCTTTCGCCACGAGTCGATGGAGCGCCGACACGTCCGCCTGGTCCAGCGAGTAGTGCGTCCGCACGCGGTCGCGCAGGCCGCGCTCGCCGATGAAGCGCTCGAGGCCCACCACGGGGTCGTCGCTGATGTCGACCGCGACCAGCCGTTCCGGTTGGCACAGCAGGGCGAAGAACGCGGCGCTGCCCCCCTGGTAGATCCCCAACTCGAGGATGCGCTCGGGCCGCAAGGACGAGAGCAGCTCGCGGTAGCGCTCGACCATCCGTGGGGTCTTGACGAGCCAAAACCGCCCGCTGGGCGTTCTGAAGCGATCGATGTGCGACGCCCTGAAGGTGACGCCGGCGACATCGAACGTCTCGTCATCTCTCCATGCGAGCGTGGCGATGTCCCTCGTCTCCGGTTCCCGACTCACCAGACCAGGGGCACTTGGCCCGCGGGATACGAGCTGGGTGCAAAGAACCACGACTCGATGGCGTACCGGGGACGCGTCATGGTCGGGTTGATGGCCGTGCGGTGCAGGCAGAGGTCATCGAACAACATGGCATCTCCCATCTGGAACTGCGGGCACGCCACGGGAGCCGCGACCGCGAGACGCTCGACGACCGCCGGCCCGACAGCCCAGTCGAAGACCGCATCCTCGGTGCCCGTCTCGACGACGTGGTCGAGGCGCCGGGGGAGGAGATCCAGTCCCGGCGCGTCGACACCGCAATCCGAGAGCGCGACCCAGATGTTGAGCGCGCGGATCCCGCTGCCGAGAAAGGCGCCATCCTGGTGCCAGGCGGTGCTCGCCGTGAGTGGCGCCCTGCGCATAGTGCACTTGTTGGCCGACAACACCGGCCGCTCCCCGAGGTAGTCGTTGACCACGCGGCGAAGGCCGACGTCCTCGTACGTTTCGAGCATGTCAAACAAGAGCCTCGGCGAGTCGGCGGCGAGCACACCCCCCGATCCGGCCACCCAGTGGCGGCCCAACGACTCGGCCTGGTGGGCCGGCAACGGCAACGACGCAAACCAGGGGTGCTCCTTGCGCGACCCGCCCGGCCGCCGTTCCGCCCGGGCTGCGAGAGCCTTCTCGATGCCGGCAACGAATGCAGCGACCCGGTCGGGGTCGATCAGGCCCCGTACCAGAATGCTGCCGTGGGCGAGAATGCTCCGGCGGACGACGTCGGCATCTAGGCCCGTTGGCGTGACCTCCGGTATGTGCGCGGGGTGGCCTGCGTCCATATCGGCCACCATCACGGGCCACTGCTCGAACGAAGAACATGGCTCCAGCTGGTCGAAAGCGGCATAGCGGACCTCCGCCAGCCGGCGTTCGATGGCGGCATCGGGCGATTCACGGTTGGCGAACCGCAACGCCTCGATGGCGTCCAGGAGGTGCCCACTGGCGACCAGCCCGTCGGCTTGGGTCATCGCGTTCGTCATGTCATCCGCCACCCCCTCCGCGGGGTGTCGTCGTGGTCGTCGTGGTCGTCGTGGTCGTGGGCGAGCTCGGCGACGGCTGCGAGGCACCCGCGCCCGGCCCGGTGATCGTGATGCCGCTGTCGTTGGGCAGCACCCAGAAGGTGATCTTCCCCGATTCGATCGCCTTGAGGACGTCGTACTCCTGCCCCGTCAGGCCCAACGACCGGATCGCCCGGGCCTCGGCCTCGCGCTGACGAACCTCGTTCTCCTTGGTCTGGACCTGGATGTCGGACGTGCGGACGTCTTCGAACGCCCGCGCCACCGAGGTGGGGATGTCGACCCGCTTGACGACGAACGTGGGGTCGCCGCACTCCCCGCCGGGCTCGAAGGTCGGCGCACAGAAGAACTGCTGCCCGAGCGCCTCCTGGAGGCGTTGGGTGAGCTTCGCTTGCACGTTGTCCTGGAGCTGGACCAGCAGGTCGGCGTCGCCCACGAGATCGGCCACCGCGACCTTGCGCGTTTCCTCCTGAAGCGCGTTCTCGATCTGCTGGCGGAACGTGTCACGGATCAGCTTGTTCCATCCGTCGGTGGTGTAGGCGCGGTACCGCAGTCCGAGCTGCTCGTGGAAGTCGCGCAGCTCGTCGGTGTTCAGCTTGAAGTACACGGCAACCTGGTAGCTGGCCTGGACACGGTCACTCGTCGGTGCCACCACCACATCGGGGGACGCCTGCGCTCCCACGCCCTGCTGCTGGGAGACGATGTAGTTCACCTGGTCGGACGGATACATGTACAGCGAGTCGAAGAGCCCGTTGAAGAACAGGTTCGAGCCCGGTTGCACGATCTTCTGGAAGTGGACCCCCTCGAACGGTCCGCCGCCATAGCTGATCCCGACCCGGTCGCGTGGCGTCTTCTTGAGCGCCGACAAGAACGTGGGAGCCAAGGCGAGCCCGACCAGCACCACCGGGATGACCACGAGCCACCACCCTGCCCGCGGCAGCCGCGGACGCCGGCCCCGTCCTCCGTTTCCTGGTGCACGTCGGGTGTCTCCAGGCGCCGGCGCGCCCAGCGGCGCCGGGGCGCCGAGGTCGTCGGGTACGGCGTCGCCGTCCAGTTCATCCCCGCTGTCTTGCCGAGGTTCGACCACGCTGGAGTCTCCCGCTGCTCAAAGATGCAATGCGAACTCGCGCTCGCGCCTGAGGAAGAAGCGACCGCCGACTACGAGGAGGACGCCGGCCCACACGGCGCTCAATGCGACGAGTCCCGGACTTGGCATCCCCCCACCCAAGATGGCCTGGTAGCTGGCGAAGACCGGGTAGAGGGGTTGGAACTGTAGGACCGCCCGAGCCGCATCCGGCAGGAGGGTCACGGGATAGATGACCGGCGTTGCGAACAGGAGGATGCGGTTCGCGTACTGGACGACGTTGTGGCCGTCCGGGACGACCACCTCGTAGGCCGAGACACCGAGCGCAATGCCGATGTTCATCACGATCTGGATCGTGAACATCAGCGGCAGTGCGAACAGGCCGGGTCCGACCGTGCCCCCCGCGAGCGGAAAGACCACCAGCAGCACGCCCACGGCAGGCACGAACGCACGGAGGTTCTTGTAGATGGAGGTCAGTGGCAGCAGTGCGCGTGGGAACGTGGAGTTGAGCATGAGGCTCTTGCCACGCTTGATCGACGACCCGCCCTCCAACAGGGCGGACATGGTCAACCCGAACAGGAAGAAGTTGGTGATGAGCACGGGGAGAAACGCGTGGTTCGTGCCCGGCCGCAAGACGGTATAGAGGAAGTAGTAGATGGCGGCATTGAACAATGGGTTGAGGATGCCCCAGAGGTTCCCCAACACGGTGCGGGACCTCTCGCTGCGCATCTCGGCGTGCGCCAGAGCGTCCATGAACTGGCGGCGGTCCCAGAGCGCCTTCAGGTACAGCCTGATGTCGGGCATCGTGGACGAGTGGGGCTCGAACACGTACTCGACGTCGCTGTATTGGGTCACCGTGGACATGGGCACCGCGTCATATGTCGGAGAAGCCGATTGATTCGAGCCGGCAATACCGCATGTACTTGCTGACGACCTGTTCCGGGTCGCCGAAGTCCGCGACCTGGCCTTGGTGCAGCCACAGGGCCTCGGTCGCCATGAGCTTCACCGAGCTCAGCCCGTGGGTGACCAGAACGATCGTGCGACCCTGTCCGGTGAGCAGCGCCGTGCGCTCGGCGATGTGCTGCTGGAACGCGGCGTCGCCTCCGGTCAGCGCTTCGTCGATGAGGAGGATCTCGGGGTCGAGGAACACGGCGATCGATGAGGCCAACCGCATCCGCATGCCACTGGAGTACGAGTGCATCGGCATGTCGAGATAGCCGGCGAGCTGCGCGAATTCGCCGATGTCGTCGGCCACTTCGGCCAGACGCTCGGGTGACAGGCCGGCAGCCAAGCCCCCGAGCGAGATGTTCTCACGGCCGGTGAGGGCGGGACTGAATCCGATCCCGGGCGAAAGCAGGTTGAGCCTGCCGCGCACCGTCACGCGACCAGAGTCCGGCGGGAGGATTCCGGTGATGACCCGGCACAGGGTCGACTTGCCGGCACCGTTGCGCCCGATGACCGCGAGGACCGAGCCCTTGGGGACGTGGAACGACACGTTCCGGAGTGCGGGAATGATCCGGCCACCAGGGTCGTCACGCCCGAGGAGCCGCCTGACGTCGGACCGGATGTCCTTGGCGTCGATGCGGACGCGGTACGACGCCGAGACCCCATCGACGTCGATCGACGGCAGAGCCCGGCCTCGCGACTGCTCCAGCGGCACCACGGGTTCCGTGCCCGCACGACCATCGGGCGCCGATCGGTCGTCCCAGGCGGTTGCGCTCACTCAGCCCCCGACGGGCCCATCGCGCAGCCGCGCCAACACGCAGGGGGCCATTCCTCCACGTAGGGAACCATTCCTCCAGCCAGCCCCATGATTCCGCGCAGGGTAGTCGACACGGTCCGGCGGTCGTCCAGTGGGCGGCGTTGCGGACGGGAGGCGATGACCAGGGATGTTCGCGGCCGGCCACCACACCACGTGGCCAAACGCGCTAGAACGTGCCGTTGGGGCGACATCGAGCGGGGAACGCTGGCTTGTGCCCCTCACACTCACCAGTCCCAGCCACCAGCAGCCATGTACCAGTTCTGGAATGACGTCGTCGCACCGGTGATCGAGGCGGCCCGTGCCCGGCGCATCGTCGAGGTGGGCGCCCTGCGCGGTGAGAACACCGAGCAGATGCTCGAGCGCCTCGGCACAGGCGTCGAGCTTCACGTGATCGACCCTCTTCCCGACTTCGACCCCAAGAAACACGAGGCGCGCTTCGCTGGCCGTTACGTCTTCCACCTGGATCTCAGCGTCAACGTGATCGGTGACCTGCCGGCCATGGACGTCGCTCTCATCGACGGCGACCACAACTGGTACACGGTCCACACCGAGCTACGCCTGCTTGCCGAGGTCGCCAAGGCAGCCGGCGCGCCGTTCCCCGTCACGATCCTTCACGACGTCGGCTGGCCCTACGGGCGGCGCGACCTCTACTACGACCCCACCACGATCCCCGATGAGTACCGTCAGCCGTGGAGCCGCGCCGGAATCCGGCGGGGGCGATCAGAGCTCGTGCCGGGTGGGGGCGGCATCAACGCCCAACTGGCCAATGCCGACCACGAGGGCGGGCCCCGCAACGGCGTCATGACCGCAGTCGAGGACTTCGTAGCCGAGCACGACCGCCCACTACGCGTGGTGGTCCTGCCCATTTACTACGGGTTGGCCATCGTCGCCGAGGAGGCGCTCCTGGACGACCGCCCCGAGCTGGCCGACGCTCTCGACCGGCTCGAGAGCCCGGCGGGCAAGGACATGCTTCTGAGGCTGGGCGAAGAGGTCCGGCTCGACGGCGCTCAGTTCGAGCAGATCCTGCTCCGCCAGCGCGACGGTCTGATCGCCGATCTGAGGCGCCACTACCTCGACACGGTGAAGTCGGCCATCGTCAACGACCACCACCTGGACGCCGAGGCCCGGCTGCACCACGTGCTCGAGCGGGCACGGAGCGGGGCCGAGCCGAACGAAAACGTCATGGTCGACCCCGCCCGGCATGCGACCGGGTTGGTCCAACGCATCCAGGCCCAGCACCGGACCGGCGGCGATGTCAGCGAGGAGCCGCTCGCCGGACCGGGCCTGGCCCGGACCGGCCGTCTGGGGCTTGACCACGTCCACCGGCACCTCGATGCGATCCGGGCCGGCCACATCCCCGGTGACGTGACCGTCTGCGGCGTCGGGCACGGGGGATCAACCTTGCTGGCGGCGGCCTTCCTCCAGGCGCACGAGGAGGACCCGCGCCCAGCGCGTCAGCGCCGCTTGTGGGTCCTCGATCGGTTTCGGCGCTCCGACGGCGGCGCCGACCTCAACCTGGTGCGCGACAGGCTCCACTGCTTCGGGCTGCTCGACCAGCGTGTCCGGCTGCTCCAGGGCGACCCGGCAGCCGGCGCCTCCGAACTCGCCGGCCGTCAGTTGGCGCTCCTGGTCCTCGGACCCGACCTCAGCGTCGAGGACGCAGACCACGTCCTCGACCACCTCTACCCCCACCTGACCGAATGCGGCATCGTCGTCGTGGAGGGCGGCAACCGGTCGCTGCTCGATGCCGTCGAGCGCTATCGGGCCGGGCGTCGCGTTTCGGCGCCGGTGGAGTGGGACGCTTCGGGCGGCCTCGCCTGGTCGAAACGGAACCCCAAGGACGAACGGCTCGCCACCGTCAGACCACCCGGTGCGGGCGAGAGCCGAGCCCCACTCGTGGGTCGGGCGCCGCTCCGTGCCCCGGACCTGTCGGTGGTGATGGTGGTGCACAACATGTGCCGCGAGGCCGAGCGGTCATTGTGCTCGCTGTCGCCGGCATTCCAGGAGGGCCTGGACGGCCGCAGCTACGAGGTCATCGTGGTCGAGAACGGCTCCGATCCCGAACACTGCGTCGGACCGGATCTGGTCGAAGCATCGGGTGGCCAGTTCCGCTACATCGACATGGGCGGCGACGCGACGGCGTCGCCCGCCCCGGCCATGAACCGCGGACTGGCGGAGTCACGGGGCCGAGCGGTGGCGCTGATGATCGACGGCGCCCACATCCTCACCCCTCGGGTTCTGCACTACGGGCTGGTCGGCCTGGAAGCGTACGCGCCGGCAGTCGTGGCCACCCAGGCGTGGTATGTGGGGCCCGGCCAGCAGGGCGACGTCATGCGCATGGGCTACGACCAGTCGATCGAGGATGCGCTGTTCGAGCGCATCGGGTGGCCAGGGGATGGCTATCGCCTGTTCGAGATCGGCCACTTTGCGGGCGACCGTGATTGGTTCGATGGGCTGTGGGAGAGCAACTGCCTGTTCGTTCCCCGCACGCTGCTCGAGCAGGTAGGCGGCTTCGACGAGGCGTTCGCCATGCCCGGTGGCGGCTACACGAACCTGGACCTCTACGAGCGGCTGGCGTCGACGCCGGGGGCTCATGTGGTCACGATTCTCGGTGAAGGCTCCTTTCACCAGTTGCACGGTGGGACCACCACGAACCAGGCCGATCCCCTCGAGCGGCGTCGGCGGGTCCGCTCGTACACCGATCACTACGCAGACTTGCGTGGCCGACCGTTCATGGGCCCGGAGAAGCCGATCCAGTTCGTGGGCGGCTTCCATACCGATTTCGCCAAGAGGTCGCGGGGTCGCCGCATGACCGCCCGCGCGTTCGACATCGATCCTCGGCTCGAGGGCGAGGACGGGCCGGCGCCGGCCGCACCGGTGCCGGTCCCCGACGATCTGCGCGATGCATTCACGGTCGCGCACTTCCGGAGCCTGGCCTGGCGCGACACCCGCTGGCTCGGCCAGGCCGTCCCCAACGCTGCCACCGACCTCATGACGTACCAGGAAATCATCGCCGAGGTGCGGCCCGATTGGATCATTGAGACCGGATCCCAGCAGGGCGGGCGGGCCTGGTTCCTCGCCACGATCTGTGACCTGCTCGGCCACGGCCAGGTGATCTCGGTTGGGCAACGCCAGCGCGACGACCGCCCGACGCACCCACGCCTGCAGTATGTGGGGGCGGCTCCCCACACACCCGATGCCCGGGAGCGAGTGTGCAGGATCGTCGGGCCGGACCCACATGCCCTGGTCATCCTCGGGTCGAGGACTCGGCGGGACCCCACCCGACGCGAGTTCGAATCATTCGCTCCCCTGGTTCCCGTCGGGTCCTACCTGATCATCGAGCACACGGTGCTCAACGGATTTCCGGTTGACGCCAGCTTCGGGCCTGGCCCGCACGACGCCCTGCGCCGCCTGATGAACGTGCACGGCGAGTTCCTGGCGGACAGCGCCCGGGAGCGGCACGCCCTCACGTTCAACCAGGGCGGCTTCCTGCGGAGGATCGCGTGACCGCAGCGGATCACGACGCCCCGGTTCGGCGCTTCTTCGTCGCCCATATGCAGAAGACCGCGGGGACGACGCTGCGGGACCGGCTCCGCGCGAGCTTCACGGACAACGAGATCTACCCCAACGCCACCGATGGACCCGATCCGCGGATCTCGGTGATCTCGGTGTCCCACCTGCAGCAACGGTGGGCCCTGCGGGGCGACGAGATCCGCCTCCTGACCGGCCACTTCCCGGTGCGCACGGCCGAGCTACTGGGCGCGCCCTTCATCACCCTGACGGTGTTGCGCCATCCCGTCGACCGGACGCTCTCGTTCCTGAGGCACCAGGCGGAGCGAGGGCAACGGGGCGCCACCGCGGACACTCCGCTGGCGGAGATCTACGAGGACCCGTTCCGGTTCCGGCACATGATCCAGAACCACATGGTTCGGACCCTCTCGCTGTCCCCCGACGAGATGCTGGTGGACGACGGCGTGCTCACGCCGGTCCCGTACACCCGCGAGCGGCTGGAGCGCGCCAAGGAGGCCCTCGCCGGCCTCGACCTCTTCGGCCTCCAGGACCGGTTCGACGAGCTGTGCAACGAGCTGGTCGATCGGTACGGGCTGGACGTCGGCTCGCCGGCGCGGTCGAATACGACCGCGCCGGCGATCGTGCCCGATGGCCTCGCCGACCGGATCGCCGAGGACAACGCCTTGGACATGGAGCTGTACGACTACGCGTGCGACCTCTACCAGGACCGGCGAAGCTCGCCTGCGCCGTAGCAGCCGGCGAACCCTAACGGCCGCCCGAGTCGACAAACTCCGGGGTCACCCACCCGATCTCACGTGGCAGCCATCCTGTCCGACCAGCTGTCGCGCGAATCGGTAGAGGCGCGCATCGAGGTCGTTGTCGGTCGCGATCCGCTCCCTCAGCTCGTCGCTAACGCTGGTTGGTGGCGTGCGGTTGGCGAACTGACGCTTGCCCAGATCCCAACCGAACCTGATCGAAAGAGCATCACAGAAGGCGTCGAAGCGCTCCTGGAGCCCGACCACGTCGATGCGTCGTTCGAGTGCCTCCTGCGCGACCGCCAACCGATCCTCGTCGACGCTGATCGGCGTCAACGCACCATCCGTCATCTCCCCGGCGGAGAGGGACAGCATGCGCACCATGTGGTTGCGGATGAGCCCGTCGCGACACACCGGATCCTCATAGATCTCCTCGATCGTGGCGCCACGGAACTGCGGCTCTTCCTTGCGCTGGTGCCTGAGGAAGGACAGGGCCCGCTCGACCGGCTCACGCAACACCGTGAACGTGGTGAAGGGGACGCCGAGCCGATCGACCGTGCACAGGGGGAAATGACCCGTGATCACCCGGATCTCGTCGCAGTGTTGCGCGAACCGCTTTGCCAAGAGGTCGACATCCAGTACGGCCGCCGGCGTCCCCTGGTACTCCGGTAAGGGGTAGACGCCGGCGGTGCCGAACTGGTGGCGCAGCCGCCGGAACAACGCCGTGCCGCCTGTCTTCTGCAGGTGGACGAAGAACCAGCGCTCGTAGCTCCGCACGGTCAGACCATCCGCTCGAACCAGTTCGTGATCGCAAAGTCTGGGGTGTCGATCGGCGCCCGGCCACGCCGGACGACGATGACGTCCCAGACCAGCTCGATGCCGGCGATCAGGCCAGGGCCGCGGCCCGCCGCAGCCACGAGATCGGACACGAACCCCTCCATCGACTCTCCGGGCAGATCCAGTCCCTGGAGGTGCCAGGACCAGTCCTCGACGATGTACAGCCCATCGGGGCGGAGGCGAGGAAAGAGGGTCTCGAACGACGTCCGCGTCTGGGGACCGAGGTGTGATGCGTCGTCGACGACCAGATCGACCGGAGCCGTGCCGAATGCTTCGCCGACGATCCGCGCAACCTCGTCACGGTCGGCCTGATCCACGCCGTAGTGAGGACGACAATGGTCGTCCAAGTCCCAGCGGGAGAGATAGGTCTCCAAGGCCGCAACTGGTGCCGGTTCGTGGTCGATCGCGACCAGCATGTCGG
>Ga0081455_10005073_pt1 | contig 14541 bp, 17 predicted proteins | sample TabmetS3T2R1_FD_70207 | JGI IMG/M metagenome (GOLD analysis project Ga0081455, IMG submission 70207) | Tabebuia heterophylla rhizosphere microbial communities from the University of Puerto Rico - S3T2R1 | ecosystem: Host-associated > Plants > Roots > Rhizosphere ... | reverse complement strand
CACTCCTCGACGGAGAACTTGGGCGGCGGCCGCAGGTCCTCGTCGTCGGGGTCGAACTCCAGCTCGAGCTGCAGGGTCTCGGTGAAGTCCTTGATGGGGGAGATATCGGCGAACGTCTCCTTCAGGCCCTCCTGGAGGAACCAGTCGAAGGACTTCCGCTGGATCGCGATCAGATCGGGAAGCGGAAGCGCCTCCTCGATGTTCGCGAACGAATACCGATCCCGGATGCGAGTGGACAACGAATCGCTCCTCAATGGGTTCGGTCGGCCCTGTGAACCCCGTACGCAGCACGGAGCCATGACCAAGCCGGTGACGACGGTGAGCCGTGCGCGTGCGCGGGCGCGCCCCAACCACTCTCAGAGTCGCGAAAGCGGGACCGAAGACGCACGGCAACCGACCATGCTAGGGCAGGACGGGCGTCAACACAACCCGCGAGACGACACACCGTGCCGGGGGTGCGATGGACGTCACCCCGGACGGGCCGAAAGGCTGCGGGCAGGGTAAGCCCCCGGAACGGATTGGTCAAGGGTGACGGCCTGATGGGGCTCCACGAGGTGGTGGTCGAGCGACTGACGACCCTGGTCGGCGGCCCGGTGCGGGTCGTGAACACGCTGGTGGAGCACGACGAGCGGTGCGTGATCGAGGTGGACCTGCCCGACGGTCGCGCCGTCGTGGCGAAGTGCGTCGTCGACCCGGGCCGGGCCGACGTCGAGGCTCTGGCCCTGAACGCCGCCGCGGGCGCGGGCGTCCCGGTGCCACGCCTCATAGCCCACGACCGCGGGTCGCCGACGGTGTTGGTGCTGGAGCGGGTGGGCGGTCGTTGGCTGGCGCCGGAACGGCCGGCACGGGCCTGGGCCGCCACCGGGGCGGCCGTTCGCCGGCTCCACGGGGTCGCGGTGCCGGGGTTGCCGGCCTTCGCCGCCCGCGACGGCTGGGCGGCCGGGCTCCGTGAGCTGGCCCACCACTGGGGCCCTCGCGCCGCCAGCGCCGGGCTGGACCGGCGTGTCGTCGACGCCGGTCGCGTCGCCGCGGCCCGGCTGGTGCGGTCGGCTCCAGCCGAGCCCCGCATCGTGACCCTGCACGGCGACTGTGTGCCGATCCACGTGCGCCTGGACGGTGACGATCGGGTCGTCGGCCTGCTCGACCTCGGCGACGCCTGCCTGGGCGACCCCGCGTGGGACCTCGCCGTCCTCACGATGCGGTCCCCAGAGCGGCTGCCGGCGGTGCTCGACGGCTACGGGGCCGACCCCGACCTGAGCGCGTGGACCGCCCGGGCGTGGCCCGTCTACCGCGCCCTGCGGCTGGTGGCGGAGGTCGGCTGGCTCGCCGACCACGGCTTCGACCCGGCGGCGGCCATTCGCGAAGCGGCGACGTCGGCCGCGCCAACGACTCTTTGAAGATTTTCCGGGGTCTGACCCCCGAAAATCTTCAAAGAGGTCACAGTCAGCGGAAGCGGCTGGTGTCGTGGCAGGCTCTCGCCATGGCGGCGCCAGAGGCAACAACAGATCCGCCAATCACCGCCGACGACGTCCGAGTGATGAACAGGATGTGGGTCTCGCGGGCAGCGGGATTCGCGCGCTACGCGGGGGCGGCTCTCATCGTCGTGGGCGTGATCGGCGTGGTGGCGGCTGTGTGGCTGGGCGTGCGATCGCAGCTCTCTGCCGGGGACGCGTACGTCAGCCCGTTCGGTGGTGGTGACGAGTCCCCCACGCTCGCCGACCGGTTCGACCTCGTCGTGGCGCCGGTCGCGTACGCCGTTGCGGCGGCGCTCACGGGTGGCGCCGGAACGGCGCTTCGCTTGGCAGCGGACTACGCCGTCGCCCGCACTGGCGGGAGCCTGACGGGATACGAACCAGGCGACGTCTGGCCCGACGAAGGCGAGCCAGACGAGGCGGACTAGCCACCCCTTGATGTTCTTCCGGGGCGATACCCCGGAAGAACATCAAAGACGTCAGAGCTACTTGAGCTCGACGGTGGCGCCGGCGCCCTCGAGGGCCGCCCTGGCCTTCTCGGCCTCTTCCTTGTTGACCTTCTCGAGCACGGCCTTGGGGGCGGACTCGACCAGGTCCTTGGCCTCCTTGAGGCCGAGGCTGGTGAGGGACCGCACCTCCTTGATGACCGCGATCTTCTGGCCGCCGGCCTCGGTCAGGACGACGTCGAACTCGTCCTTCTCCTCCTCGGCCTCCGCCTCTGCCGCGCCACCACCGGCGGCGGGCGCGGCCACGGCGACGGGCGCAGCGGCGGTCACGCCGAAGCGCTCCTCGAAGTCCTTGAGCAGCTCGCTCAGCTCCAGGACCGTCATGTTCGAGATCGAATCGAGGATCTCTTCCTTGGTTGCCATGTCTCAGCTCTCCTCGGGGCTGGTGCCGTCAGTGTCGGGGGTGGGGGCCGGCGCTCACCGCTGGCGCCGGCACGATGCTGCGGCTGGCCGCCGACTACGCCGTCGCCCGTACGGGCGGGAGCCTGACGGGATACGAACCCGGCGACAACTGGCCCGGCGAAGACGAGCCGAACGAAACGGACTAGCCGCTCCAGCACGCGAGTCAGCCACCGCTTGGCGTCAGGCTGCCCTTGACGATGGTCACTCGCGTCACGCCCGGCTGATCCTGAAGGTCGGCGACCACCTGCCCCGCGGTCGCAGGGTCTGCGTGGGTGAGGGTGATCCGGAACGAGCTCGGAACCAGCCCGGGATCGCCCCGCGGGACGCTCGTGACCGGCATACGGCGTCCCTTCGCTGGGTATGGCAGGGGGCTGTATGCCTGACGACCTCCAGGGCTTGCAGCCCGAATTGCTCCGTGTCGAGGCGACATACGAGGGTGCCGAGGCGACCATCACCGTGGCGGGCGAGCTCGACGTGTCCACTGCCGGACGGTTCGTGGCATGTGTCCGCGATGCGCTCGAGACGCACCGGCGATCGATCACCGTGGACGCCCGCGCCCTCGAGTTCTCGGACTCGTCGGGCCTGGCGGCCCTGCTCCGTGCTCGTGGGCTGGCCCACGACGTCGGTGTGGCCTTCCGGATCAGCTCGCCGTCGCCCAAGCTTCGACGGCTCGTTGAGGTGAGCGGGACCGAGGATTACCTCCTTCCTGACGAGTAGCGCACAGGCGCCACTCAGGAATCACCCAGGTGAATCTTCGGGGCCTGCTTGCATGGCAGAGTCGGTGTGTCACCATGCGCTCGGCGGACCTGTCCACCGGTCGAACCTCCGCCCGCCCGGTTCGGCCGCCGCCCGGCCCCCGGACGCGACCCCCCTGTCCGGGGGCCGGTCCGCGTCGGTGTCACGGGCTGCCAAGCGGTGCAGGACAAGGTCTGGGTCGACGCGGCCGACCTGGGAGGTCGACACGGTGCTCGCCGACGCCGAGATGCCCGCCGCCGGCGTTCGGGGGGGTGGTCAGCGGCCGTCCGGCGAGCCAACCCGCTCGGCCAGGAAGTCCTCCCACGTTCGCCGGCCCACGGTGTGATCCGGCGTCAGGTTCGCGCCCTCCCGAAGCGCCCGGGCGGCCCGTCCCGGGACCGGGATCGGCACGAGCACCCGGCGCTTGCCGCGGGCCCGCAAGTACGCACGGACCAGGTCGGATGTCGCGTACACCCGTGGCCCACCGATGTCGGGGACGAGGCCGGCCGGCGCGTTTGCCGCCCTTGCAGGCGGATAGCCGAACGGCCAACGCCGCCGGGCCGCGAGTAGCCACACCCGCCGACGAGCCCGCATACGTGGGCTGATGGCGTCGAGCACCAGGCCGGCACGGGTGCGGATCACGGGTGACCTCTATCACCCCGTCGTGCCCGCCGGTGCCGTGCGGATCGCCAGGCCCGGCCGCTGGGGCAACCCACACAAGATTGGTCCCGACTGTCCCCCCGACGTCGCCGTTGCCCGCTTCCGCGCCGATCTGTTCGCCGGCCGCCTCCGCGTCACCGTCGACGACGTGCGCCGCGAACTGGCCGGCCGCGACCTCGCCTGCTGGTGCCCGCGCGATCGGCCCTGCCACGGAAATGTCCTCCTGGAGGTGGCCAACTGACGGCCCTCGGGCCCGCATCCGACCCACCGGCCAGGCCGCGGCGGTAGCGTCTCCCCGGTTCATCGACCCACGGAGGCGACATGGAAACCTTCGGTCAGGCATACCCGGCAACCTTCGAGGTCGACCGGGCCGAGCGGATCGCCAACTGGCGTCCGCTCGTGCAGTGGCTGCTGGCGATCCCCCACTTCCTGATCCTCTACGGCCTGCAACTCGTCGCCCGTGCCGCTGCGGTCATCGGCTGGTTCGCGATCCTGTTCACCGGCAAGCTGCCCGAGGGGCTCGCCAACCTGCTGTGCCTCTACATCCGTTACAACAACCGGGCCTCGGCGTACGCCGGCTTCCTGCGGGAGGAGTACCCCCCGTTCGTGTACGACACGGCCGCGCCGGAGCCCGGCAACTATCCGCCCGTGCGCAACGGCTTCGCGCCCGAGCTCGAGGACCGCAACCGCGTCACCGTCGGATTCCGCCTCATCCTGGCCATTCCTCAGATCATCGTCGTGGCGGTGCTCGCGATCGCCGCCATCGTGGTCTGGGTGATCGCGTTGTTCGCCGTGCTGTTCACAGGTCGCTGGCCCGAGGGCCTGCGCACGTTCATCGTCGGCTACATGCGCTGGGTCACCCGGCTCGAGGCCTACGTCGGGCTGCTCACCGATCGGTACCCGCCGTTCAGCCTGGAGTGAGCGACGCCCGGGTCGGGCTCAGGGTGGGGCTCAACGCGAGCAGTCGGTGCCGTCGCACACGTCGATGAGGCGCTTGGTCGACACGTCGCAGCGGATGCCCCGCGAGCGGCTGGCCGAGGTGGTGAGCGCCGCCGGCTACGGCAGCGTGCTGGTGCTCGCGGCGCTCAGCGTGATCGGCGTCTCCGATGTTGCGCTCGGCCACGGATCCGAATTGGTCGCCGGCGTCGGGCTGGCCACCTGGCTCGCCCACATCTTCGCCGAGCTCCTCGGAGGACACGCCCGGCACCCCGAACCCCTGCAGCGCAGCGAGGTCGTGCGCTCGCTGGTGGACGGGAGCCCGATCCTCGCGGCCACCGTGCTGCCGGCGTTCGTCCTCGGGTTCGGACGACTGGACCTGGTGAGCGACACGACGGCCCGGATCGGCGCGATCGTGGTCGCCATCCTCCAGTTGCTCGGGATCGGTGCCTTCGTCGCGCAGGTGGCGCCGACGCAACCGTCAACGAGATGGACGTTCGCAGCGGCCACGGTCGGCATCGGCCTCGCCGACGTCGCGCTCACGGTCCTCCTCGGCCACTGACGGACCGGTGTGCGGTACACCTAACCCAGCGCCATCCCCTCCGCGGAGCTCGACGACACCGGGTCCGGCAGGCGCATCATCCGGAACGAATTGAAGACGCCCACCAGGCCGGCGACGATCGGAATGAGCAGCGCCACCTGGAGGCCGATGGGTCGCGCGTCGGTGTTGATGCGGATGATCTCGTCCTGGATGTCCTCCGGCTGGTCCGCGAGCAGCTCCTCGAGCTGGGTGTTGCTCATCACCTCGGCGTCGTCCTCCAGCGCCTGGGCCACGCGCTCCTTGTCGTCCGGAGGGAGCACGCTGCTCGCATCCGCCTTGTTGGTGAACGTGAAGGAGAGCGTCGCCAACAGGATGGCGCCCGCGAACGCCAGCCCGAACGACAGTCCGAACGAGCCGGCCGCCGAGTTCACCCCGGCCGCCTCGCTCACTCGCTCCTCCGTGATCGGCGACAGCGTGTAGTTGTTGAGCTGCGACACCAGCAGGCCCAGGCCGGATCCCGTGATCACCAGCGGCGCAATGAGATACCAGCCGAAGTCCGCCGTCGGCACGAGCGGGACCAACACGATCACCCCGGCCGTCACCAGCACGAAACCCAGCCGGATGATGCCAGCCGGGCGCCGCTCCCCCGCCTTCCTCCCGGCGATCAGCGCCACCGCGAACATGCTCAGCGACAGCGGCGCGAGCGACAGGCCCGCCCGCATCGCGTTGTACTCGAGCACCATCTGCAGGAAGATCGGGAGGGCGATCATGATGCCGCCCAGGGCGATCTGCTGGAGCATCTGCTGGGTGATCCCGAACCTGAACAGCTTCGACGTGAACAGGTCGGGGTCGATCAGAGGCGGCCGCCCTTCGCGCTTGCGCCGCACGAGCCAGTACACGAGCCCCGCCAGCGCAATGGCGCCGATCGCGATGAGCGCGCCGACGGCTTCCCCGCCCTCCTGCCACACGAGGATGCCCAGCACGATGCCGCCCATGCCGAGGACCGAGAGCACCGCACCGACCACGTCGATGCCACGCGGGCCCGTGTACTCCACGTCGCGGACGAGATTGATGCCGGACAGCACGATCGCAATGACGACGACCTCGAGCAGGAACGCCACCCGCCACGACAGGTACGTGGTGATGAATCCGCCGAGGAGCGGCCCCACGGCCGCGGCGATGGCCGCCGCAGCCCCGACCAGCGCGTAGACACGCCTTTGCGCCGGGCCCTCGAAGTTGCCGTGGATGAGGGACTGCATGGAGGGCAGGAGGAGCGACGCCCCCAGCCCGCCCAGCACCGCCCAGAAGATGATGATCGCGGTCAGCCCCTGCGCGAGGGCCATCGCCAGCGCCCCGATGGCGTAGCCGAGCAGGCCCAGCACGTACGCGCGCTTGCGGCCGATGAGGTCGCCGACCTTGCCGCCGATCAGGATGAAGGCCGCGGACACCAGCGCCTCCAGCGCGATCGCCGACTGGACGCCGCTAACCGTCGTGCCGAGGTCCCGGACCACGGCCGAGATCGAGACGTTCATCAACGACGTGTCGACGACGAGCACGAACATGGCCATCGCCAGCAGGATGGCGAGCCGTTGATTGCCGGTTGTCTCCTCGGGAACGCCGATGCTCGCTCCCTCGATCATGGGAGAACCACCATCCGGTCTCCGGACAGATCCCGGTCCGCCCGCAGGTCGGACCGGGACGCGTCGCGGGGTTGCCTACCCGATCGCCTTCGCCTTTGCCTGCTGGAACTCTGCCTCGCTTATCACGCCCTTGTCACGAAGGTCGGCGAGCCGAGCGATCTCGTCGGCCGCACCGCCACCGCCTGAACCGGCGACGTTCTGGACGTATGACCGGAGCTGCGCTTCCTGCGCCTGCGCCTCCTTGATCGAGTGCTCCTGCATCTTGTGGCCCCGGGCGATCAGGTACACGAAGACGCCGAGGTAGGGCACCACGATGATGAAGATGCACCACAGGGCCTTGCTCCATCCCGACAGGTCGTCGCTGCGGAAGATGTCCCCGAAGACGACGATCAGCAGCCAGATCCAGATGAAGAAGAGAAAGAACCACAACATGGACCAGAACACCTGGCCCGTGCCGAACTCCGCTGCCAGCATGAATTCATACCTCCACGCATTTGGGTTGGACCGCGAGGACTCGCGGTGGATCGTGTCAGTCTGCTTCGGCCTCGAGCTCCAGTCGCGCCTTTGCGTTGGCGTCACGAGCCTCGTCCGAGACGGTCGGCCACTGGAGGTCGAGCGATCCGATGGCGTCGACGATGATGGCGGCCGCCATCGCCTGCATGACCCGCTTGTGGTCCGCAGGGAGCACATACCACGGCGCCCAGTCGGTGGACGTGGCGGAGATGGCGTCCTCGTAGGCCTGCATGTAGTGGTCCCAGCGCGCCCGCTCGGCGACGTCGGCGGCGTTGAACTTCCACTGCTTGTGGGGCTTGTCGAGGCGGGCCATGAAGCGCCGCTTCTGCTCGGCCTTGGAGACGTGCAGGAAGAACTTGACGATCCTCGTCCCGTTCCGATCGAGGTGTCGCTCCCAGGCGTTGATGTCGTCGTAGCGTGCCGCCCAGAAGTCCGGCCCGCGGTCGCCGCTCGGCAGCTTCTGCCGATCGAGCCACTCGGGATGGACCCGTAGCGCCACGACCTCCTCGTAGTGCGAGCGGTTGAAGATGCCGATCCGGCCGCGCTCGGGCAGCGCCTCCGAGATCCGCCACAGGAACGTGTGGTCGAGCTCCTCGCTCGACGGCTGCCTGAACGAGACGACCTGCACGCCCTGCGGGTTCACACCGGACATGACGTGCTTGATCGTCGAGTCCTTGCCGGCGGCGTCCATCGCCTGGAACACGAGCAGCAGGGCGTAGCGGTCGCTCGCCCACAGCAGCTCCTGCGCGTCGCTGAGCTGCTCGATGCCGCGGGCGAGGAGGGCCTTGGCGGTGGCGTCGAGCTCGTCGGTCGAGAGGGTGTCGTAGCCGCCGCCACCCGTCCAGGCCGTGTCTCGCCCGGCCAGGTTCGCGCCGGTGCCGGACCGGACCCGCAGCGCGTCGGCAATCCGCTGCCGCGTCTCAGGACCCGATGTCTGCGGTGGTGTCGGCTCGACCATCAGGGGCCTCGCGATCGATGCGGCGAAGGATGAACTTTCCCAGCTCGGCAAGCGCCAGGTAGGAGACGACGGCGATGAAGCAGGCCCGCCACTGGCTGCCGGACAGTTCGACGGTGTCGAAGATGCGCTCCAGGCCGTCCACGCTGGTGACCAGGAAGGTGAGCGCCAGGGCCACAAGCATGAGGATGTTGAAGCGGCCGTTGGCGATCGTGTCGCGGTTGAAGATGCTCCGCACGGGATCGCGCCACTCGAGGGCGGCGACGATGTGGAGGAGCGAGGTCGTGGCCAGGCCCATGGTCGTCGCTACGGCGAGCCCGTAGTTGTCCTCGGCCCACGCCACGACCGCCAGCGTGCCGATGGCGATGAGGAGGCCCGCGACGCCCAGCCGGACACCCAGCGCCGGTGGTATCACGGGCTCGTCTGGCGATCGCGGGCGTCGCGTCATCAGGCCCGGGGTCGGCGCGTCGAAGCCGAGGCCGATCGCGAGCAGGACGTCGATGGCGAAGTTGATCCACAGGATCTGGAGGGGCAGGAGGGGGGTCCCGTCGGCGATCGTGAAGATCCCCGCGCCCACGAACGTGAGGATGAAGCCGGCCAGCATGATCATCTGGACCCGGATGTACTTCATCAGGTTGTCGTAGAGCCCCCGGCCGCGCTCGACCGCCGCCACGATCGTGGCGAAGTTGTCGTCGGTGAGGATCATCTCGGCGGCGTCCTTGGTGACCTCCGTGCCGGTGATCCCCATGGCCACGCCGATGTCGGCGCGGGTGAGCGCCGGCGCGTCGTTCACGCCGTCGCCGGTCATGGCGACGATGTTGCCCTGCTCCTTGAGGATGCTGACCAGGCGGACCTTGTCCTCGGGCGCGACCCTGGCGACGACGCCGATGCCGTCGACCTGCGCGTGGAGCTCGTCGTCGGAAAGGGCAGCGAACTCGGCACCGGTGAGCGCACGGCCCTCGATGCCGAGCTGGCCCGCGATCGCCGAGGCCGTGGTGGCGTGGTCGCCGGTGATCATGCGGACCCGAATGCCGGCGTCCTTGCAGAGCGCGATCGCGTCCCTCGCCTCCTTGCGGGGCGGATCGACGATGCCGACGAGCGCGAGGAGTTCCAGGTCACTGACCAGCGCCAGCAGGTCGCCGTGGCGATCGAACGACGCCGGATCGAAGTCGCGGCGCGCGACGGCCAGGACCCTGAGGCCCTCGCCGGCCATGCGGTCGTTCTGTCCCAGGACGCGATCGCGGGCCTCGTCCGCCAAGGGGCGCGGCGACCCAGCCTCGTCGAGGTAGTTCGAGGACCGCGCGAGCAACACGTCAGGTGCACCCTTCACGAAGCACCGAACGACCCGGCGGCCGCGGTCCTCCATCTCGTGGAAGGTCGCCATGAGCTTGTACTCGGCGTCGAACGGCACCTCGGCGATCCGTGGGTAGGTGCGGCGGGTCTCCTCCACGTCCAGTCCGGCCTTTTCCGCGAGGACGACGAGCGCCCCTTCCGTCGGGTCGCCGATGCAGGCACCGTCACGGATCACGGCGTCGTTCGCGAGCGCCATCGGCAGCACGAACGGATCGAACCCGATGTCGCTGGTGCCCGCGACGCGCAGGATGCGGCCGGTCGTCGCATACCCCTCGCCGTCCACGCTGAAGCGGCGGCCGACGATCACCAGCTCGCGGGCGGTCATCTGGTTCAGGGTGAGGGTCCCGGTCTTGTCCGAGCAGATCGCGGATGTGGAACCGAGCGTCTCCACCGATCGCAATCGCTTGACTATGGCGCCCTGGTCCGCGAGCTCCCGTGTGCCGACGGATAGCAGCATCGTCACCACGGCGGGCAGGCCCGTCGGGATGGCGGCGATGGCGAGGCTGATGCCGACGAGGAACAGCGAATCGAAGTCTTCGCCCCGCGCCAGGCCGAGGATGACGATCAGTGCCAGCGCCGCCGCCGCCATGATCGTGATGAGCACGGTGATCTGGTCGAGTTGCTTGGTGAGCGGCGTCTTCTCCTGCTCGACGCCGCTCAACATCCCCGAGATGTGGCCCACCTCGGTCGACATGCCCGTGGTGGTGACCACGATCTCGCCCCTGCCGCGCGTGACCTGAGAGTTCATGTAGGCCATGTCGACGCGGTCGCCGAGTGGCACGTCGTCGCCGGCCACCGGATCGGTGCGCTTGGGGACCGGAGTGCTCTCGCCGGTCAGCCCGGCCTCCTCGATCTCGAGCGTGGCCGCCACCAGGACGCGGCCGTCGGCCGGGACCTTGTCGCCCGCCTCGAAGCTCACGATGTCCCCCGGGACGAGCTCCTCGGCCGGAACCTCCACGACCTGACCAGCGCGCCGCACGTTGGCCGTGATGATCAGCATCTGGCGCAGGGCGGCGACGCTCTCGGCCGCCTTGCCCTCCTGGTGCAGCCCCATCAGCGCATTGACGACCGTCAACCCCAGGACGACCACACCCGTCGAGATGTCCTGGAGGGCGACGATGCTGACGACCGCCGCACCGACCAGCACCAACTGCATGAGGTCGCGGTACTGCCGCAGCCACGCCTGCCAGGCGGGCTCCTTTGCCTCCTCGGCCAGCTTGTTCGGCCCGTACCGCTGCCTCCGCTCGGCGACCTGGGCGGCGCTCAGCCCGACGGCGGGGTCGACGTCCAGCCGCTCGCACGCGTCCTCGACGGGCAGTCGGTACCAGTCCGTGGCGTCCTCGGTCGCGAGGGCGGCGGTCTCCGTGGCCACGATCAGTCGCCGCCCCCGAGCTCGCCGGCGAAGAACTCGAGCGCCTTTCGCGTCTTGGTCTGCTGTTCCGCCGACAGGTCGATGCCGTGGCCGGCAAGGAATGCCCGCGCCTCCGCGGCGGCCTCGAACGCCTCCGTGGGCTCACACTTCGTGGAGAGCTCCAGGATCCGGGATCCGTCGGGGTAGGTCCACTGCTCGGCCACGAGCCGGCGCCCAAAGCCCTCCGGCGAGAACTTGAGCTTGAGCACGTTGATGGGCCCCAGCACCGACAGGTCGTCGAGCTGGACGCCGTCGGGAACGTGATCGGAGAGGAAGGCGCGCTGCGCCTTGGTGAAGAGCCTCCGCACGGGCTCGCGACCGGCAAGGGCGTCCTTGATCCGGGCGTCGTCGCGCTGCGCTTTCATCGAGCCCGAGCACACGAAGCCACCCGGCATCGCGTCCACCTCGACGCTCAGGTCACGCGACTTGCGCAACGCCGGCGGTAGCTCGTCCGGGACGAGCGGCCGGAGCTTCACGATCGAGTCACCGGGCTTGCGCTGGATCCTCCGGACCCTCACCACGACGCCGTGCTGGTCGAGCGTCAGGTCGGGCGTGTCGAGGAACACGACCTGGCGGATCTGGGCGTCGAGGGGGTCCATCCCCAGGGCCGCGACCGTCGACCGGCGGTCGGTGTCGGCCACGCTCAGCTTGAGCTCGACGGCGTCGACGCTGCGGAGCAGCCTGAGAAGCTGGGCGACCTGCTCCGTGGAGAGGGTCGGGGACCCCGTGTCAGGCACTCGCTGGCGTCCTCGGTTCGCGGGGGCCACCGTAGGCGGAGAGTGCGTGGATGACCGGTACCGCAGTGTCCCCGTCGTAGTCGCCCACTCGTCCTCCCTGCGTTTCGGCCTGGTCAGGGCCTGGCGTGCCGATGCGCGACAGACGACCAAGTCACCACGACGATCGCGCTCCCACGGGTGGGGGGGCGCCACCCGTGAGCGGGTGGAGCGGGTGGACCGGCTGGAGCGGCTGGAGCGGCGAAACCTACGCCGAGCCCTCGTACTCGGCGTCGGTGACGTGGTCGCCCCACTCGACCGCGCCTTCGCTGACGGCGAGGTGGGTCATGAGGTGGTCCACAGCGGCTCCGTGCCAGTGCCACTCGTCGGCGGGTGTGAACACGACGTCGCCGGGCCCGATGCTGACGACGGGTTCCCCGCGGGTCTGGACGCGGCCCTGGCCCTCGGTGACGTAGAGCGTCTGGCCGAGCGCGTGGGAGTGCCAGGCCGTGCGGGCCCCGGGAGTGAAGTGCACCAGGCCAACCGTGAGCGGTGAGCCTCCATGGCCCTGCGCGACGACGTCGATGTACACGTCGCCGGTAAACCAGTCCGGAGGTCCCGTGACCGTCGGCTTTCGCGGTTCGAGTTCCATCGCGCCTCCTCTGCTGGGCTGGAGTCTCACATGCGCACCGGCGACAAGCCGGCCATTGACCTCAAGTGGGCTTCAACTCGTAGCGTGGACGTGTGCAAGCAGACGCCCGAGGAGGCGCCATGAGCAACCAGGCAGGCGACCGGGCGGAGCGGATCCGCCGCGCCGTCACCGCATGGCCCGGGGTCGCAACCGCCACCGGAGACTATGGCGAGACGGAGTTCCGCGCGAACGGCCGCTCGATCGGGCACGTGCACGGCGGCCACCAGGCCGACATTCCGTTCCCCCGGAGAACCCGCGACGAGTTGGTGGCCGCCGGCCGGACCGGGCCCCACCATGTCCATCCGGACTCCGGCTGGACCACGTTGTACATCCGCACCGATGCCGACGCCGACGAGGCAGTCGAGCTCCTCCGGATCAACTACGACCGCGTCACGCAACGGGGCACGCAACGGGTCGAGGCCGGCGGTCCCTGACGCGCCCAATCAACACCGGGCCGTGACCGGAGGGCGGCACGCACGCCAGCCTCGAAGAGCCGGCCGGCGTGAGTTGAGATCACGCTCACCCGAGACATCCCCGACCCCCCCAGGACCGCTGACCGCGAACGGGGGTTGGCGCCGCCGCCGGCCACGTGTCGTGGCGCCGCGTCGAGCCGATCCAGCGGTCCGCCAGCTCTCCTCGCCACAGACCGGACACGTACACTCACGCAGCGCGGGAGGAGGCGACGTGGCAAAGGACGCTCGCAGGTCGGGTAGCCAGCTCGACCGACTCGCGTCCCCGTTGCTGCGGGCGAAGCTTCGCCCACCGTTGGTGCCGAAGCATCATGTGCGTCGCACCCGGCTGCTGCGGCTGCTGGACGAGGCGATCGCTGCCCCGCTCACGCTCGTCGTGGCGCCGGCGGGCGTCGGCAAGACCGTGCTGGTGTCGAGCTGGACCGCCGAGTCGGACGTGCCCACGTCGTGGCTGACCCTGGACGAGACCGACCGCGATGGCAGCGAGCTCTGGTCCGGCATGGTTGCGGCACTCGAGGTGCTGCGGCCGGGGTGCGGTGAGGGAGCGCTGACCGTGCTCCGTCGTTCCGGCCCCCTCTCCGCCGTCGTCCACCACCTGCTGGAGGACCTGGACACCGGAGCCGGCACACCCGGCGTGCTCGTGGTCGACGACCTGCACCTCGTCGACGACCAGGAGGCCCTCGATTCGCTGGCGCTGTTCCTCCAGCACCTACCGACGTGGCTCCACTTGGTGCTGTTGTCGCGCCGCGAGCTCGCGCTCCCGGTCGCCCGCCTCCATGCCCGCGGTCAGCTCGGGGAGGTTCGGTTCGCCGAGCTGAGGTTCTCGCACGAGGAAGCGCGCGACATGCTGTCCCGGCTGGTCCCTGCGCTGCCGGAGCGCGAGATCGACGCCGCCGCAACCCATGCGGCGGGATGGGCAGCGGGCCTCCAGCTGGCTGCGCTCGCGGCGCGTTCCAACCGGGCCCACCAGCCGCTGGACAACCCCGCGGCCCAGGCGGATCTCCTGGTCGACGACTACGTGTGGCGCGAGGTCCTCGCCGCCGAGGACAACGAGCTTGTCGACGCGCTGCGCGCCGTCGCCGTGGCGGACGTGATCGACCCGAGCCTGGCCCGGGCGCTCACCGGCCGGGACGATGCCGACGACATCCTCGCCCGAGCCGAGGCGCGCGGCCTCTTCGTCACCCGCCTCGGCACGGAGGGGTGGTTCTCCGTGCACTCCCTAGTCCGCTCGGCGCTGCTCGCCGAGCTCGGGAGGCGGTCACCCGTCCGGCTCGTCGAGCAGCACGCACGAGCTGCGCGCTGGTTCGAGGACGCCGGGGAGGTGGCGGCGGCTCTGGAGCACTGGCTCCTGGCCGGGCGGGGGCGGGATGCGCTGCGGCTGCTCGCGATGAAGCACGCCGAGCTGTACGACAACGGTCGCGAGACCACGATCAACCGCACGATCGCGGCGCTGCCCTCCGGGCTCGCCGGGTCCGGCATCGAGGCCATGCTCGACTTCGCCTGGTGCCACATGTTCGTCGATCGCCGCCGCTTCCTCGAGCTC
>Ga0081455_10005072_pt1 | contig 14541 bp, 13 predicted proteins | sample TabmetS3T2R1_FD_70207 | JGI IMG/M metagenome (GOLD analysis project Ga0081455, IMG submission 70207) | Tabebuia heterophylla rhizosphere microbial communities from the University of Puerto Rico - S3T2R1 | ecosystem: Host-associated > Plants > Roots > Rhizosphere ... | reverse complement strand
GAATCGGGCTGCGGCAAGAGTATCACCGCGCTTGCCGTCATGGGCCTGCTGCGCCGACCACTGTCGCTCGCCGGCGGCCGCATCGCGCTCGACGGCCAGGAGATCCAGGACGCGTCGGCAGCCGAATGGCGGAGGCTGCGCGGCAGCCGTATCGCCATGATCTTCCAGGAGCCGATGACGGCGCTCAATCCGCTCTCGCCCGTCGGCAAGCAGATCGCCGAGATGTTCGTGCTGCATCAGGGCGCGTCGTGGAGCGAGGCGATGGATCGCGCCGAGGAGGCGCTGCGCCAGGTGCGCGTGCCCTCGCCCGAACGTCGTATCCGCGATTACCCGCATCAGCTTTCGGGCGGCATGCGTCAGCGTGTCATGATCGCGATCGCCCTTGCCTGCGGACCGGATCTCCTGATCGCCGATGAGCCCACGACCGCGCTCGACGTCACGGTCCAGTCCGAGATCATCGACCTGATGGCCGAGCTTTGCGCCGCCAAGGGGACCGCCATCCTCATGATCAGCCACGACCTCGGCCTGGTCGCCAACATGTGCCGTCGAGTCGCCGTGATGTATGCCGGGCGCATCGTCGAGAGCCAGCCCGCCGGGGCGATCTTCGCCACGCCGCGCCATCCCTATACGCAAGGGCTGGTCGATTCCCTGCCGCGGCTGGGCGAGCGTGCGAAACGCGGCCGGCAACGGCTGCGCGAGATCTCCGGTGTCGTGCCGTCGATTGCCTCCTATCCGGCCGGCTGCCGCTTCAATCCGCGCTGCTTCGCGGCGACGGATATCTGTCGCAGCACGCCGCCGGCGAAGACGCCGCTGCCGGCGGACGGTCTCGTGCGGTGCCATCATCATGGCTGATACCCTGCTCAGCCTCGACGATCTCGCCGTGCACTTCATGGTCGGCAGCGCCCTTGCCGGCGGTATCAAGACGTTGAAAGCCGTCGAGGGCATTAGCCTCGACGTCAAGCCGGGCGAGTGCCTCGGCCTGGTCGGCGAATCAGGCTGCGGCAAGTCCACCCTGGCGCTTGCTATCATGGGCCTGATCGCGCCGACGCGTGGCCGCGTCGCGCTCAATGGCAGCGACGTCAAGCAACGCCCGCGGCTCGAGACGGCGCGCACGGTGCAGATGGTCTTCCAGGATCCCTATGCGTCGCTCAATCCTCGCCAAACCGTGCGCCGCACACTCGCCGATCCGCTGCGCCTGCAGGGCGTGGGCGACAAGGCTGAAGTCGACGGGCGCGTGATGGACATGCTGGCCAAGGTGGGGCTGCGGCCCGACCATGCCGACCGCTACCCGCATGAATTCTCCGGCGGCCAGCGCCAGCGCATCGGCATCGCCCGCGCTCTGATCCTGAAGCCCAAGCTCGTGATCTGCGACGAACCGGTGTCGGCGCTCGACGTGTCGATCCGCGCCCAGATCATCAATCTCCTGCTCGAGCTCAAGGACGAGATGGGGCTCGCCTACATCATGATCAGTCACGACCTCGGCGTGGTCGAGCATGTGAGCGACCGCGTGGCCGTGATGTATCTCGGCCGCATCGTCGAGCAGGGCGGCTGGCAGGAGATCTTCGAGAACCCGCGCCACCCCTATACGCGCGCCCTGATCGCGGCGATCCCCGACCCTTTCCATCGGGTCGATGCGACGGCCAACCGGACCAAGGCCAAAGGCGAGATCGCCAGCGCCCTGAATCCGCCATCCGGCTGCCCCTTTCATCCGCGCTGTCCGATCAAGGCCGACCGCTGCGTGAGCGAATTGCCCGCACTGGAGGACGTCGCGCCGGGCCATCGGGCCGCCTGCCATTTCCGGGATCGTACGGTCTAGCGCTCAGCGCGCCTTCGCCTACATTGGAGCGATGGATCCACTCGATATCGACCGCATCGCCGACTGGGTGACCCGCCGCGGCCTGGAAGGCGCTGGGGAAACCGATCTGCTGCGCGAGTTCTGTGAGAGGTGCAATGCAGCTGGATTGCCGATCTCGCGCGCCCTTGCGGTCATCGACACGCTCCATCCCGTGCACGAGGGCACCGTCTTCCGCTGGCGCGACGACGATGTCGTGGAGAAGGCGGCCGCCACCTACGGGCGCACGACCGATGGCGCGGCCGCAGACGCCTGGCACCGCAGCCCCTTCTATCACGTGCTGCAGACGGGCGGCGAGGAGCTGCGCCGGCGCCTGTGGCTGGGCGAACCCGCGGACTTTCCGGTCATCGAGGAGATGAAGGAGCTCGGCCATACCGAGTACGTCGTCTTCGTGCATCGCATTGCGCGGGAAGCCTGGATCGGCGAGATGGACTGCGTCTATTCCGGTTGGTCCACGCGTAGCCCCACAGGCTTCGGCGACGAAGGCATCGCTGCATTGCGACGGCTCGTGCCGGCGCTGGGGCTCGCCATCAAGAGCGCCGCCCTCGCCAAGGTCGCCGACACGCTGGTCGAGGTCTATCTCGGCCGCGATGCGGGCCGGCGTGTCATCAAGGGCCTCATCCAGCGCGGCACCGCCGACCGCATCGACGCCGTCCTGTGGTTCTCCGATCTACGCGGCTTCACGGCCATCACCGACACCGCCGCGCCCGACGAGATCATCCCGCTCCTGAACGACTATGCCGACGCAGTGATCACGGCGATCCACGAAGCGGGCGGTGAAGTGCTGAAGCTGATCGGCGATGGCACGCTGGCGATCTTCCGCGCCGAGGATCCCGCGCTGGCTTGCGCCAATGCGCTTCGCGCCGAGGCGGCGATGCGGCGCAACGTGCAGGCGCTGAATGCGCGGCGGGCAATGGAAGCTCACCCGACCACGACGGTTTACCTTGGCCTGCACATCGGCGAGGTGTTTTACGGCAACATCGGCAGCGTCGACCGGCTCGACTTCACCGTCGTGGGACCGGCCGTGAACGAGACCAGCCGCATCGCCTCGATGTGCCGCTCGGTCGACCGCCCGCTCCTGATTTCTTCAGCCTTTGCCGCCGCGCTGCCGGCCGAAAAGCGAGGGAAGCTCGTCTCGGTTGGCCGCTTTGCCTTGCGCGGCGTTGGGAAGGCGCAGGACCTGTTCACGCTCGACCCCGCCCTCGTCCAGATGCCGGACAACGGAATGTGAAATAACCATCCCGATTCGCTGAGAAAAATTCCGTGACTTGGCTTGCGCCCATTCCTTCCAGATGCGTACGATAACGCTAACAAATGCCGTCCAAAGAGACGGCCGTCTTCTGGGAGGAAGATCATATGGTTCAGGCGAAGCGTCGGAGCGTCATCAAGCTTGCCGGCAGCGCAGCTGCCGTTGCGTCCACGGGTATGGCCGGAATCCTGGCCTCAGGCCGCACGCCCGCCTATGCCCAGCAAAAGACCGTGCATTGGCTGCGATGGGTCGACTTCGTGCCAGCGTCCGACACGCTCCTGCGCAAGGAGCTGGTGCCTCAGGCCGAGAAGGAACTCGGCATGAAGATCAACCTCGAGACGGTGAACGGCAACGACCTGCAACCGCGCACCACGGCCGCAATCCAGTCGGGCTCGGGGCCCGACCTGATCCAGGCTTTCAACAACAACACCTACATCTACGCCAACAGCGTCGTCGATCTCACCGACCTGGCTGAAGACCTCGCAAAGCGCGAAGGCGGTCTCTACAAATATTGCCGGTCGCTCTGCAGCGACGGGAAGATGTTCATGAGCATGCCATGGGCGGTGATCGGCGCCATGATCGCCTACCGCACATCGTGGCTGAACGATGTGGGCGCGACCTCCTTTCCCAAGACCTGGGAGGAGTATCGTACCGTCGGCAAGAAGCTGAAGGCGGCCGGTCACCCGGTGGGGCAGACGCTCGGCCACACATTCGGCGACGCGCCGACTTTCACTTACCCTTATTTGTGGTCGTGGGGCGGCAAGGAGGTCGAGGCCGACGGCAAGACTGTCGCCATCAACTCCAAGGAGACGGTGGAGTCCGTCAAGTTCATGGCAGGCTTCTGGAAGGATGCCTGCGACGAGGGGGCGCTCGCCTGGGACGACACCAACAACAATCGTGCGTTCCTGTCGCAAACCATCGCGGCAACGTTGAACGGCGCCTCGATCTACATCGAGTCCATGCGTAAGCCCGATCAGTATCAGACTGAGAAGGGTACGCCCATGTTCAAGGACATCCAGCACTCGCCCTTGCCGGCGGGTCCCGCCGGGCAGTTTGGCATGCATCTCAATCAGTCAGACATGCTGATGAAGTATTCCAAGAACCAGGACGCGGCGAAGGAATTCCTGAAATGGATCCATGACGAGAAGAACTTCGAGAAGTGGTTCGTCTCGCAAAAAGGCTTCTGCACGCCACCCACCGAGAAATGGGAGGCCCATCCGCTGTGGAGCCAGGATCCGGTCATGGCGCCGTACAAGGTCGCGGCCAAGCTCGGCCAGGCCCCGGGCTATGCCGGCCTGCCGAACGGCAAGGCCGCCGAGGCACTCACGAAGTACCTCATCACAGACATGTACGCCAAGGCCGTGCAGGGCATGGCCGCTGAAGAAGCGGTCAAGTGGGTCGAGGGAGAACTGAAGAAGATCTATTCGGCCTGAACGACCACCGCCAGATACGGGTACGCAGCGATGGCAGTAACCGCCCTGGGAACCGCGGCAGCCGGACGGCCCGCCCTGCGGTTACGTCGACTGGAGGACGAGCGTTGGCTCGCCCTCGTTCTGCTGGCGCCGACAGCGATCCTGCTGGGTCTGTTCATCGCCTATCCGTTTTTCGAAGGCGTGCGGCTGTCGCTGAGCAGCGCGCGGGTCGGCGACCCGGGTGAGTTCACCGGGCTCGCCAACTTCGCCAAGCTCTGGAACGACGACATCTTCTGGACGTCGGTCTGGAACACCTTCTGGTACACGGGCGTCACCACGGTATTCAAGCTCGGCCTCGGCCTGTGGCTGGCGATGCTGCTCAACCGCCACTTCCGCGGCAAGGCGCTGGTGCGCGCCTTCATCCTGCTGCCCTTCATCATTCCGACGGTCCTCTCGACCTTCGCCTGGAAGTGGATGTTCGATCCCACCTTCAGCGTCATCAACTGGACGCTGTTCCATCTCGGTTTCATCACCCAGCGCATCAACTGGCTGGGCGACCCGACGCTCGCCATGTCCTCGATCATGGTCGTGAACATCTGGCGCGGCGTGCCGTTCTTCGCCATCAGCCTGCTGGCCGGCCTGCAGACCATCAGCCCCGAGCTGAATGAGGCGGCGGCCATCGACGGCGCGCGGCCATGGGCGCGGTTCTGGCTGATCACCTGGCCCTTGCTGTTGCCGGTGACGATGGTCGTGATGCTGTTCTCGGTGATCCAGACCTTTGCCGATTTCCAGCTCGTCTATGTCATGACTGGCGGCGGGCCGGCGAACGCCACCCACCTCTTCGCGACCTACGCCTACCAGATCGGTATCGGTACCGGGCTTCTGTCGCAGGGTGCGGCGGTATCGTTGGCCATGTTCCCGTTCCTGTTCGTGATCGTGGTGATCCAGCTTCTCTACATCCGCCGCGTGGAGGTCCGCTGACATGAGCGCCGGCAGGGAGACGCACAAATGATCGAAGGTGCGCTGTGGCGGCGATGGGTGTTCTACAACATCCCGCTCATCCTGTTTGTCTTCGTCCTCCTGTTCCCCTTCTACTGGATGATCATCACCAGCTTCCGGCCGGACGGCGAGCTCTACCGGCCATGGAACGCCGCGAACTACATGCCATTCTGGACAAACAAGCCGACGTTCGAGCACTTCCGCTACCTGTTCGAGGAGACCGATTTCGGCCGCTGGATGGTGAACACGATGTTCATCGCCGTCACTTCGACGCTGATCTCGCTGTTCTGCGGCGTGCTGGCCGGCTACGCGCTGGCGCGCCTCAACTTCCCCTTTGCGGGCAGCTTGGGCACGATGATCTTCATCACCTACCTCGTGCCGCAGACCCTGCTGTTCATCCCGCTTGCCGAGATCATTCGCAACTTCCGGCTTGGCGATACGCCGTGGTCGCTGATCCTCACCTATCCGACTTTCCTGATCCCCTTCTGCACCTGGCTGATGATGGGTTACTTCAAGGCCATCCCCAAGGAGCTGGAGGAATGCGCGCGCATCGACGGTGCCTCGCGCTGGAAGGCAATGCTCTACATCATCGTTCCGATCGCCGTACCCGGCATCCTGTCGTCGGGCATCATCGCCTTCACGCTGTCCTGGAATGAGTTCATCTACGCCCTCGTCTTCCTTTCCTCGCCCCAGGAAAAGACAGTGGCGGTGGGCGTCACTTCGGAGCTGATCCGCGGCGACGTGTTCTTCTGGGGGTCGCTGATGGCCGGCGCGTTGCTGGGCTCCGTTCCGGTGGCGATCGTCTATTCGTTCTTCGTCGAATACTACGTCTCGGGCCTCACTGGCTCGGTGAAGGGTTAGCGCCTATGGCCGAAGTCAGCCTGCACAAGCTCAACAAGCGGTTCGAGGCCTTCCATGCGGTGAAGGACGTCGACCTGCAGATCCGCGACAAGGAATTCATCGTCCTGGTCGGGCCCTCCGGCTGCGGCAAGACCACGACCTTGCGCATGATCGCCGGTCTCGAGGCGGTGAGCGACGGCGAGATCCGCATCGACGACACCGTGGTCAACGAAGTGCCGCCGATGGACCGCGACATCGCGATGGTGTTTCAGAACTATGCGCTCTATCCGCACATGAGCGTCGCCTCGAACATGGCGTTCGGGCTCAAGATGCGGAAGTTCCAGAAAGCCGAAATCAACGAACGCATCAAGCGCGCCGCCGGAATCCTGGGAATCGAAAGCCTGCTCGGCCGCAAACCGCGCCAGCTCTCGGGCGGCCAGCGCCAGCGCGTGGCCCTCGGCCGCGCCATCGTACGCGATCCCAAGGTGTTCCTGTTCGACGAACCGCTGTCCAACCTCGACGCCAAGCTGCGCGTGCAGATGCGCGTGGAGTTGAAGAAGCTGCACGAGCGGCTGGGAACCACGGCGATCTATGTCACGCACGACCAGGTCGAGGCCATGACGCTGGGCGACCGTGTCGTAGTGATGAAGGACGGCGTGGTCCAGCAGGTGGGCGAGCCGCTCGAACTTTACAACAACCCTGCCAACCGCTTCGTGGCGGGCTTCATCGGCTCGCCAGCCATGAATTTCGCCGATGTGACGTTGACCGAAAACGGCGGCAAGGTGACGGCGGAAGCCTCCGGTCTGAAGATCGCCTTGCCGCCAGATCTCGCAAATCGCGGCCGGCCGCATCTCGGCCGCAAGGCGACGCTCGGCATTCGCCCGGAGAACATCCACGTCGCGGGACCAGCGGATGACGCCGGGTACTGCTTCGATGCCGGCGTCGAGGTTGTGGAGCAGCTGGGCTCGGAGATCCTGCTCGACACACGGGTCGGATCGGCCCTGTTCGTCGCCAGCATCGACCCCACTGTACGCGTGCGGCCGCACGAAAAGCTCAGGCTCGCACTCAAGCCCGAGCGCCTCCACCTGTTCGACGCCGAAAGCGAAAAGGCGCTTTAGGACGACGGGCCGGAAGCCCGTAACGACACCTACTGCTTCGGGCCGCTCCAGCCCTCCAGCACGTCCCACTTTGCCTTGCGCTGGTCCTCGCGCGACTTCTTGAAATCGTGCCCAAAGGGCGCGGTGTCGAATGAACCGTAGGTCGGATTGGCAATCACCAGCCAGTCGCGCCCCCAGTGTGCCTTGTCCTCCTCGAAGACTTTCAGCCGTTCGGCCTCGCTGCTGCGGTAGCGATCGTCGAAGTCACCGAGATTGTCGCCGAAGTTCAGCAGGATGCGATAGTCCTTGGCGATGACGGTCCGGCGCGTGCCCTTCTGGCTGCCCCAATCGGGCTTCTCGTTCTGCATCATGAAGGTGTCGACGTTACCGCCCATGGGGAAGCCCAGCTTCTCCATGTTCTCGCGCGTATCCTTCTTGGTCTCGACACCGCGATTGCTGATGTAGAAGACCTTCACGCCCTTGGAATCGGCGTATTTCGTGAACTCCACGGCGCCCGGGATCGCCTTCGAGATCTGCGCCGCGCAGAACTGGTTCCAGGTCTTGGTGCTGAAGGTCTGGTTGGCCTTCATCATCCAGACTTCATAGGGCGAATTGTCGAGCACCGTCTCATCGACATCGAGGATGATCGCGGGCGGGAGGTTCGCGAAGTCACCCTTCTGCTCGACCGGCGCCGCCGTCCAGCTCTTGTCGGCCAGCGCCTCGTCGAGACGGATACGGGCCAGTGCATAGACGGTGAGCGCATTGCCCTTGTATTCGACCGATCGCTGGTTCCAGAGAGTCGCCAGCAATAGATCATCGGGCACGGGCTCCTCAGCCCACGCGACATTTCCCATGGCCATCGTACCGACGATGGCCACATACAAAATCCCCCGGCTCTTGATCATGGCGGCACTCCCTCCAGCAGTCGTTTCTTGATCGCCTCATCCACGAACGACACCTCGATTGCGGCGCGTGTAATTCGCCGAAGCGCCGCTTCGGGCAGACCCGCCTGTTCGTACTCGGTGCCGAGCGTCGTATGAAAGAATGGCGGATCGTCGGAGTTCAGCGTGACGCGTACGCCCGACGCGATCAACCGGTGAAGAGGATGAGCCGCACGATCGGGATAGATGCCGAGTGCGACATTGCTGCCGGGGCAGACCTCGAGCGCCGTGCCACGCCGCGCCAGTTCCTCGAGCAGCGCCGGGTCCTCGATCGACCGCACACCGTGCCCGATCCGGGTTACGGGCAGGGACTTGATTGCTGCCCAAACGCTTTCCGGTCCCAAAACCTCGCCGGCGTGGACCGTGCAGCCGTAGCCGTTTTGGTGCGCCAACCGATAGGCCGGTGCGAATTCAGCCGGGGTGAACTTCGCTTCATCGCCGCCCATGCCGAAACCGACAACATAGGGGTGCGGTTCGGCAACCATGCGCTCGACCATGGCGAGGGCGCGGTCCGGGCCGAGATGCCTGATGCAGATGATGATGACGCGACCGACGATCCCTGTCTCGCGGCTGGCCCGGTCGATGCCATCGGCCAGTGCCGCGACCCAGTCCGCATAGGAGATGCCCAAGGCCTTCGGCCGCTCAGGCGAGCAGAACATTTCGACATAGGCCGCCCCTTCGGCGGCAGCCCGGATGAGATAGGAATGGATCACGTCGCCGAAATCGCGCGGCGACTTCAATACGCTGCAGACCCGGTCATAGGCGGCAAGAAAGCTCAGGAAGTCTCGCCACACATAGGTGCCGTCGGGACCGAACAGCCCGTCAGGAAGTGCAAGTCCATTGCGCGCCGCCAACTCGCGCGCGAGCGCCGGCGGAATCGAACCTTCGAGATGGCAGTGCAGTTCAGCTTTGGGGATCACGCGAAACCTCGCAGCGGCAAGCCGGGACGCTGCAGCCAATTATCGTCGTCGTAGACGGCTTGACCATCGATCAGATGCAAAGAATAGGCATGGCGCGGCCGGTCCGAGCGATTGGCGGTGCTGGCGTGCGGCAGCAGCCCATGCAACACCACCAGCGAGCCGCGCGGCACTTCCAGCGCCACCGGCTCGATCTCGGGCCAGGGAGTCGTGTCGAGCTCGGTCGTGATCAAGTCGGCACCGACGCGATGGAAACGCTGCCGCAACGGGCCGCGATGCGCGCCGGGCAAAGCGAGCAGGCAGCCATTGTCCCGGTCGGCATCGTCCAGGGCGATCCAGAAACCGGTCACGGTCGAGGGCCGCGTGTGCAGGTAGGTCGCGTCCTGATGCCAACCAACTTCTGCGCCGATCCGCGGTTGCTTGAAGAGGTACATCGACTGCAGCAGCAATGGTTGGACGAACCCCAGCGCCGCGGCAAGCTCGGCCAGGAGCGGCTGGTGCGAAATCCGATCGAAGACAGGATCGAGGTCGTGCAACGCGTGGCCAACTTTGTTCAGGGCATGTTTGGTCAGCTCATCCGTCGCCTCTTCCTCGAAGAAGAACCGGATCGCTCCACCGGACTCCTGGAAGTAGCGATCGCGGGCATGACTCTGGTCGTGCGCAGAGAAGATCGAGCGCGCGGGGCCGGGATCGAATCCTGCCACCAGCTCCGTCATGCGCGCCTGCAGCGCATCGCAATCTTCGGCCGGCAGATATCGCTCCAGGACGAGGAAGCCGTCCCGGTCGTAAGCCGCGCGGTCGAGCCCGGTCATTTGGTCACCCGCCCGATCACCACGGGCCGCTCCGGAGGAGCCGCCTCGCCGATGCGGATGGCCGAATGCAGTGCAGCGACAGCGGCGTCCGCATCAGCTTCGGTCGCAGCATGAACCAGGCACAGTTGCTCACCGGCGCGGATAGGCGTCCCGACGTCGATCACGCCGGTTATGCCCACGGATGGATCAATCGCATCGTCGGCATGTTGGCGCCCACCGCCCAGCGTGACCACAGCAAGGCCGATCTGCCTCGCTTCCATGCCGACGACAAAGCCGTCTCGCTCGGCCAGGCACGGCTTCACGACTGGCGCTCGGGCAAGATACTGATCTGGCCGATCGACGAAGTCTCCAGGGCCGCCCAGGGCACGGACCATGCGGGCGAAGGTTTCGGTGGCACGGCCGTCGTTCAATACAGCCTCGGCGCGCGACCTACCTGCCGTCATGTCAGGCGCAAGACCAACCAAAGCGAGCATTTCCCCTGCCAGCGTCATGACTACCTCATGCAGGCGTCGGTCGCGCAGATCTTCACCCTTGAGATAGGCAACGGTCTCGGCCACTTCGAGGGCGTTGCCGACATTCCGACCCAGAACCCGGTCCATGTCGGTGACGAGCGCCACGGTCGGCAGGCCGGCGCGATTGGCGACGGCGACAATGCTTTGCGCCAGATCGCGGGCCATGGGCTCATTGTTGCAGAAAGCGCCCGAGCCGCATTTCACGTCCATTACCAGCCCTGCCAGGCCGGCCGCGATCTTCTTGCCAAGGATGGAGCTCACGATCAGCGGAATAGATTCCACGGTGGCCGTCACGTCACGCACGCCGTAGAGACGCCGGTCCGCCGGAGCAAGATCGTCGGTCTGGCCGATGATGGCGCAGCCCACTTCACGGACGACCCTGCGGAACGTCGCAACATCGGGCTCGGTATCGTAACCCGTGATTGAATCGAGCTTATCGAGCGTGCCGCCAGTGTGACCGAGACCACGCCCCGAGATCATCGGCACAAAGCCGCCACACGCCGCGACGATGGGTGCCAGCATCAGGCTCACCTTGTCGCCGACCCCACCGCTCGAATGCTTGTCGATGACCGGACCGGGCAAACGAAGATCCGACCAGTCGAGAGTCACGCCCGAGCGGGCAAGAGCCAGCGTGAGCGCCACCCGCTCCTCGAGTTCCATGTCACGGAAGAACACCGCCATGGCAAAGGCCGCCACCTGGCCCTCGCTCAAACTGCCGTCGGTGATGCCGCGCACGACATGATCGATCTCTTCGGTCGAAAGACCTTGGCCGTCGCGTTTCTTGCGGATGATCTCCTGAGGCAGCATGGCGCCTCAGCCGTAGCTTTCGAGAAAGCGACGCAGCAACAGCCGGAGCTGACCGGACGAAGCGTTCGCAACCGTGATCGTCTGGTCGTGGCCGATTGCTCCTGGCACCAGTCCGGCGGCGTAGTTGGTCAGCACCGACACGGCCGCGACCTTCAATCCGGCGTGCCGCGCTAAAATCGTCTCCGGCGCCGTCGACATACCGACGGCATCGGCGCCCAGCGTGACCGCGGCGCGGATTTCGGCCGGCGTCTCGAAGCTCGGTCCAGAGAACCAGATGTAGATTCCATCATGGCAGCGAATGCTTCCCGCCTTCGCGGCCGCCATCAGCCGCTGCACGAGCGCAGGGTCGTAGGCGTCGACCATGTCGACGAAGCGGCGGTTCGCGCCGAGGCCGAACAGTGGATTGACGCCAGTGAAGTTGATGTGGTCGGTGATCACCATCAGCGACCCCGGCGGCATGTCGAGCCGCAGGCTGCCTGCGGCATTGGTCTGCAGCAAGGTCTCGCACCCCAGCTCCGCCATCGTCTCGACGGGCACTCTCATCTCGTCCGCTCGGCCGAATTCGTAGTAATGCGCGCGACCCTGCAGCACCGCGACCGGCGTTGCGCCGACATGGCCAAGCACGAGCTGTCCCTCGTGTCCGCGTACAGTCGGCTTCGGAAAACCGGCAAGCTCCGCATAGGGAATCGCCGCGACCGCCTTCACCTCCTCGACGAAGCTGCCCAAGCCCGACCCCAGGAGTACGGCCACCTTCGGCTTGAAGCCGGGCGCGCGACGGGCGATCTCCTCGATCATGGCCGACCGAGGTGATGCGGGCCGAAGGACAGCGGAAACAGCTCGCCCACCGTCAAGGTCCGATGCAGGCCGTCAGGTCCGCAAAGATGGACCTTCACGTCATCAGCCGCGAACTCGCGCAGCTTCTGCCGGCAGCCGCCGCAGGGGGCGATGACCTCGGGACCTGGCCCGATCACGACGCATTCCAGGACACGACGCTTGCCTACCGCCACGAGAGCCGCAATGGCCGAAGCCTCGGCGCAGATACCCTCGGGATAGGCGGCATTCTCGACATTGCAGCCGCCATGAAGACCGCCGTCCTCGTCGCGCACCGCCGCGCCGACATGGAACCTGGAGTACGGCGCGTAGGCCCGCACCATCATGGTCCGCGCGAGACGGAGCAGGTCTTCCATGTCAGTGCTCCTTCTCATAGGGGACGCCGATTGCCTTGGGTGCCACGGCGCGCCCGATGAAGCCAGCCAGCAGAAACATCGTGAGAAGATAGGGCAAGGCCTGGATAAATTGCACCGGCACTTCGCCGACGCCCGGCACGCGGACGCCCTGCAGACGGATGGCGACGGCATCGAGCAGGCCGAAGATCAGGCAGGCGCCGAACGCCGGGAACGGACGCCATTTGCCGAAGATGATGGCGGCCAGCGCAATGAAGCCCTGACCTGCCGTCATGTCGCGGCTGAAACCCGCGTTCTGCGCGATCGAGAGATAGGCGCCGGCGAGACCCGAAAAAAAACCGCACAGCAGCACGGCCCGGTAGCGCAACCAGGGGACCGAGACGCCGGCCGCGTCGACCGCCAACGGCATCTCGCCGACGGCGCGCAGTCGCAGGCCAAAGCGCGTGTGCGCGATCAACCACCAGGTGAACGGCACGCTCGCCAGCGCCGCATAGACCAGGATGTTGTCGCCTGCGTGCGGAAAGAAGATCGGCAGCAGCCGTGCGCCCGCCTGTTCCAACGGCGGTGTCTGGCCGCCCTGGTGGAACCAGGCGTTGCCCAGCACCACGGTAAGGCCGGCGGCAAGGATATTGAGCGCAACGCCACTCACCACCTGGTTGCCGCGATAGGTGATGCAGGCAAAGCCGTGCAGCAGGGCCATGATCTCCGCGGCACCGACCGCAGCCGCCACGCCCCACCAGGCTGACCCGGTCAGCGTCGCGGCCGTTGCACCAAAGAAAGCCGCCATCAGCATCTTGCCTTCGAGCCCTACATCGACGATGCCGCTCTTTTCCGAGAACAGGCCACCCATGGCGCACAGGATCAGAGGCGTCGCGGTGCGCAGCGTCGCGGCAGCAGTGAGAAAGACGATGGCGGCGAGATCGTCCATGCGTCAGCCGCGCCGCGGCAGGAGGGCCGCGAGCCAGGGCCGCGGCAGATGCTCGAGCGCCCCCGAGAAGAGGATCACCAGCCCCTGGATCACGACCACCATCTCGCGCGTGATGGCGGGCTCGTCGAAGGCAAGCTCGGCGCCGCCCTGCTGCAGGGCCCCGAACAGCAGCGCCGCGAACACCACGCCGAGCGGATGGTTGCGGCCCATCAACGCGACGGCGATGCCGGCAAAACCGTAGCCCGCCGGAAAGTCGAGCACGATGCGATGGTGCACGCCCATCAGCTCGTTGACACCGACAAATCCCGCCAGCGCGCCCGAGAGGCACATGCCAAGCATCGTCATGCGCTTGAGATCGGTACCGGCATAGTGCGCGGCTTCGGGATTGTGACCCATGGCGCGCAGCGCGTAGCCCCAGCGCGTGTGCCACAGGAACAACCACACCAGCACGCAACAGGCCAAGGCCAGCAGAATGGACAGATTGAGCGCCGATCCCTGCACGGCCGGCAACTCGCCGGACGGCGCGAAGTCACGGCTCTGCGGCGTCATCGAACCGGGCGCGATCAGCACATTCACCAGGAGGTAGACCATCAACGCCGAGGCGACGAAGTTGAACATGATGGTGGTGATAACGATGTGGCTGCCGCGCCAGGCCTGCAGCCAGGCCGGCACTGCAGCCCAGGCGGCACCGAACAATGCAGCTGCGGCAATGGCGATGGGCGCCATCAGCCAGCCCGGCAGGTACCTGTCGAGCGCAAGGATCGCGAGCCCGCATCCCAGGCCGCCGATATAGGCCTGCCCCTCGCCTCCGATGTTGAACAGTCCACCGTGGAAGGCGACCGCCACGGCAAGGCCGGTGAAGATGAAATTGGTCGCGTAATAGAGCGTGTAGCCAATCGACTCAGGTGAACCCACAGCGCCCAGGACGAGCCGGTCCAGTGCATGGAACGGATCGACGCCGATGATGCGCACGATGATCCCGACGACCAGG
>Ga0081455_10005071_pt1 | contig 14542 bp, 12 predicted proteins | sample TabmetS3T2R1_FD_70207 | JGI IMG/M metagenome (GOLD analysis project Ga0081455, IMG submission 70207) | Tabebuia heterophylla rhizosphere microbial communities from the University of Puerto Rico - S3T2R1 | ecosystem: Host-associated > Plants > Roots > Rhizosphere ... | reverse complement strand
CGTCGGTCGTGACCATGTGGATGCACTTCCACGGGCAGATATCCACGCAGCCCTCGCACATGATGCACTCGGACTGGTCGATGTGGATGAACTGCTTGGGCTTGACCGCCTTCGAGAGCCACGCCGCGTCGACCTCCTGGAGGACGTAGTCGTCGCGGAACTCGGGCATGGGCGGGTTGGCGTCGCTCTTCGCCATTCCGTCAGCCCTTCCTCACCAGCGGACGGCCGTAGCGGGAGGCGGGCACCTCGACCGGGCGGGGCTTGGCCCGGTCGTTCCACCACGCCCAGACGCCCACCTGCAGGCCGATCCCGACGCCGTAGATGATGACCACGACGATGTCGCGGATCGCCTGCATGTCGATGGTCAACGGCTGCCAGCTGTTGGGCTCGATGAGGATGTTGTCGACCGTCCAGCCCAGTTCCGAGGTGGCCCAGGTGAGCCACTGGTGGGGGATCACCGCGTACCACCAGAACATCAGCAACATGGTGTACGTGGCCGCCAACATCGCCTGCCCCCAGGACAGCGGCGCGCCGACCTGCCTGCGCCGGCCGTACAGGATCACGGCCCCGACGCCAAGGAAGCCCAACACGAGCTCGGTTGTGAAGGCGACCACTTAGCTCGCGACTCCTCGTGAAATCGCTCACATAGAACAGTAACCGACGACCGGAGGCCGGCAACGTGGCCTGGTCTACCACGCCACCTCCGGCGCAATCACATTGGGGTCGCGCCCGGCGCGGGCTGCTCCCCGGCCTTGGTACCCGTCGTCCGGACCTGCATAGAGTGGCCCTTCGGAGCTCCCCGCGGAGGCTGCGTTGACCGAGATCCCCGAGCACCTTCTCAAGCGCTCTCGCGAGCGCCGGGCCGCCTTGGGCCTGGAGGGCGGCGAGACGCCGGCGAGCGCGTCGGGCCCCCCTGGTCAGGCCCCGGAGGCGGAGGGCACGGGGTCGGCGCCCGTGCCCGCAGCCGCCGCAGCCACCCCCGCGCCGGCGCCCACCGCTGCCGTGGAGGAGGCGAGGGCGGCACCCCCCAAGCCCGAGCCCGCCTACATCCGGGCGGCCAAGTCCCGCAAGCGCATCCCCTACTGGGCCATGCCGGTGTTGGCGGCGCTGCCGATCTGGGGCTACGTCTACGTCCGCACGCTCGAGCCTCCGCCCGCCGGAGAGACCGACCCGCTGGTCCTGGGCACGGAGCTGTTCGGCGCCAACTGCGCCTCCTGCCACGGCGCCAGCGGGCAGGGCGTGTCGGCACCCGCGTTCGTCGACGGTGCGGTGGTGGAGACCTGGCCCGACTGGCGGGACCACGTCATGTGGGTGAAGCTCGGCTCGGACGGGTGGCCGGCACCCACCTACGGCGCGACCGACAAGCCGGTCGGCGGGGGCGGCATGCCCGCATTCGGTGACGCGCTGACCGACCAGGAGATCGCCCAGATCGTGCTTCACGAGCGCGAGCTCGCCGGCGATGACGTGTCGCCGGACAACCCGCAGTACACCGGGCTGTTCGCGGTCGCCAACGGCGAGACGACGCTGGCCGAGGCGCCCGGCCCCGAGGACGCGCCGCCCGGGCTGGGGCCGATCTCCCAGGCGGCGGGCGTCGACGAGAGCGAGCTGGGCGGCTGACCGAGCCGATGACCGCCGAACGGCGAGACGTCCTCGTGGTGGGCGGGGGGCCGGCCGGCGCCGCGGCGGGGTTCTGGCTGGCGAAGGCCGGGCACGACGTGTGCGTGCTGGAGCGCAAGGCCTTTCCCCGTGACAAGACCTGTGGCGACGGGCTCACGCCCCGCGCCGTCCACCAGCTCCGGGAGATGGGGCTCGAGCCCGCCATCGCCGCCCGCCACCACCGCCACGACGGCCTGCGGGCCGAGGCGCACGGCATCACGCTGGAGCTGCCGTGGCCCGACCATCCGGTGTTCCCGAGCTACGGCTACGTCGTGCGCCGGCGCGACCTCGACGGGATGGTCGCCGAGCAGGCGGCCGCCGCGGGGGCGGAGCTACGGCAGTCCAGCGAGGCGTTGCGCCCGCTCACCCGCGACGGCCACGTGATCGGCGCCCTCGTGAAGGACAAGGCCAGCGGCGGGACCAGCGAGGTCCACGCCCGCTACGTGGTCGTGGCCGACGGTTCGCTGTCACGCTTCGGGCGGGCGCTGGGGACCGCCCGCAACAAGTCGTACCCGCAGGGCATCGCCATCCGTGGCTACTTCGAGAGCCCGCTGTCGGCGGACCCGTGGATCGAGTCCTGCCTCGACGTCCACGACCGCGACGGCCGGAGCCTGCCGGGCTACGGCTGGATCTTCCCCCTGGGCGACGGGACCATCAACGTGGGCATCGGCCTCCTGTCGACCTACAAGGGCTACCGCGACGTCAACACCACCCACCTGATGAACGAGTGGGCAGCCACCGCGCCCGAACGCTGGGGCATCGACCCCGACGCCATGCTCGCACCGCCGACCGGCGGGCGCCTGCCGATGGCCGGGTCGGTGAACCCGAAGGTGGGGCCCAACTGGCTGATCGTCGGCGACGCCGCCGGCTCGATCAACCCGTTCAACGGCGAGGGGATCGACTACGCGTACGAGACCGCACGCATGGCCGCCGACCTGATCGACGAGGCGATCGTCTCGGGCACCGGCCAGCCCCTGCAGCGCTACACCGCCATGCTCGACGACGAGTACGGCCTCTACTTCAAGGTCGCCCGCAGCTTCGCCCGGATCATCGGCCAGCCCGTCCTCATGCGGGAGCTGACCCGGGTGGGCATGCGGTCACAGAGCCTCATGGAGTGGGTGCTGCGGATCATGGCCAACCTGTTGCGCGACGACGAGCTGGGACCCGCTGAGGCCGCCTACCGCTCGGTGGCTCGCATAGCCCGCCTGGCACCGAGCCCAGCAGCGGCATAGCACCAGGGAGCGACCGGCCCCCCGGGCGAACTGGTTGTAGCTGTGCGGCACATGACCGCATAGCTACAACCAGAACGGATGGGCTAGCCCTCGGCCAGGGGCTCGACCCAGCCGCCGACGGGAGCCGCCAGCATCTCCGCGCTCGGCGGCCCCCACGTGCCGCGCCGGTAGAGCTGCACCGGCGGCGGGTGGTCGAGCACCGGCTGCACGATCCGCCACTGCTCCTCCACGCCGTCGGCGCGCCCGAAGCGGCGGTGGTCACCCTCGACGGCGTCCTCCAGCAAGCGTTGGTACGCCTCCTGCCGGTTGGGAAACACGCGCTCGTAGGACACCTCGAGGTCGACCGGCCGGCTCACGAGGTCCTCCCCCGGGGCCTTGGCCTGCACCTCCAGGGTCACGCCGTCGTCGCGTCCCAGCCGGAAGCGCAGCCGGTTGGGGTCGGGCCGTCGCAGCCCCGCCCTGGCGAACAGGAGCCGGGGCGGCTCGGCGAACGTGACGACCGCCTCGGTGGCGTGCACGGGCAGGTACTTGCCGGTGCGGACCAGCCACGGCACGCCCGCCCAGCGCCACGAGTCGATCTCCAGGCGGAGCGCAACGAACGTCTCGACGTCGCTGCCGGGCTCGACGCCCGTCTCGTCGGTGTAGCCCCGGTACTGCCCCCGCACCACGTCGGAGGGCTCGATCGCCCGTATCTGGCGCCACAGCCGAACCTTCTCGTCGCTGAGCGCGTTCTCGTCGGCCGACACCGGCGGCTCCATGGCCAGGAGCGCGATGACCTGCAGCAGGTGGTTCTCGAAGACGTCCCGGAGGGCGCCCACGGACTCGTAGAACCGGCCCCGCTGCTCGACGCCGAACGGCTCGGCCATGGTCACCTGCACGCTGGAGATGTAGTTGCGGTTCCAGAGCGGCTCCAGCATCGAGTTCGCGAACCGGAAGACCAGCAGGTCCTCGACCGACTCCTTGCCGAGGAAGTGGTCGATGCGGAAGATCGACTCCTCGGGGAACACCGCGTGCAGCACGTCGTTGAGCTGGGCGGCTGACGCTTGGTCACGACCGAACGGCTTCTCCACCACCACCCGCGAGCCCTTGCCCGCCAGCCCGACCTGCGCCAGGCCCTGCACCACGTCGTCGAACATGGCCGGCGGGATGGCCAGGTAGAAGATCGGCCGCTCGACGCCGGCGAGCTTCTCGGCCAGTGCCTCGAACGTGGAGTCCTCGCGGTAGTCGCCGCTGACGTAGCTGAGCCGCCCTGCCAGTTCCTTCCATGCGTCCTCGTCGACCTTGCCGCCCGTGGCGGCCGCGATCGACTGGTGGGCCCGGTCCCGCAGCATGTCGTCGTCCCACTCCCGGGAGGCGACGCCGATCACCGGGATGCCGCAGCGACCGGCGCGCTCCATCTCGTACACGGCGGGAAAGATCTTCTTGCTGGCCAGGTCTCCCGTGGCACCGAACAGCACGAGTGCGTCGCTACAGGGACGGTTCGCCATGGTGATCACGACTCCGTGGTTGCGTTGGCTGGGTCGCCGGCGCCCTCGGTCTCGGGCAGCACGGCGTGGCCGCCGAACTGGTTGCGCAGCGCGGCGATGGCCTTCATGGCGGTCGAGTCGTCTTGCTGCGACACGAACCGGGCGAACAGCGCGGCGCTGATCGCCGGTGTGGCCACGCCCCGCTCGATGGCCTCCGAGAGGGTCCAGCGCCCCTCACCCGAGTCCTGCGCGACGCCCGCGATGCCCTTCAGGTCGGGGTTCGCATCCAGCGCCCGCACCAGCAGGTCGAGCAGCCACGACCGCACGACCGAGCCATGCCGCCAGGCGTCGAGCGTGCCCAGCACGTCGATGTCGAGACCCGAGCGGTCCAGCAGCTCGTAGCCCTCGGCGTAGGCCTCCATGAGCCCGTACTCGATGCCGTTGTGGACCATCTTCGTGAAGTGCCCGGTGCCGACCCCGCCGGCGTGGACGAACCCACCCTCGGGCGGCGTGAGCGCATCGAAGATGGGTTGGGCCAGCTTCACGTGCTCCCGGGTCCCCCCGACCATCAGGCAGTACCCCTCGGTGCGGCCCCACACGCCGCCGCTGGTGCCGGCGTCGCAGAAGCCGATGCCGCGTCCCTGGAGCTCCTTGCCTCGCCGCACCGAGTCGCGCCAGTTGGAGTTGCCGCCATCGATCACCAGATCACCCGGCTTCAGCAGGCCCGCCAGCTCCGTGACGGCGCCCTCGGTGGGGTCGCCCGCCGGGATCATGAGCCACACCACACGCGGCGCGTCGAGCCGCTCCACCAGGTCGGCGAGCGACGCGACCTCGGACGCGTCGCTGAAGGCGTCGTAGCCCACCACCTCGTGACCGGCTTCCCGGATCCGGGCGGCCATGTTCCCGCCCATCTTCCCCAGCCCCACCATGCCGAGCCTCATTGTTCCCCGCTCATGCTGCTTCGCAGCGGGCCGCTCGGGCTCCGACGCGTTGCTGACCCGCTCCCACGGCCGCTCGGGCCGGGCTCGCTCTCTCGCCCTCCGGGACGCTCGCTCATGATTCCTCCAGCAGCTCGTCGATCCGGACACGGCCGGCCCGGCGCTTGCGCTCGTGCAGCGTCAGCAGGTCGCCGTCGGCCTGCGCCTGCTCCAGGGCCGCGAACCCGTAGTCCTCGCCCGGGATGGGCACGTCGACGGCCGCATCGCCCAGCACCTGCACGAACACCCCTCGGTTGGGACCACCCTTGTGCAGCTGACCCGTGGAGTGCAGGAAGCGGGGCCCGAGGCCGAACGTGGTGGCGACTCCCAGCCGGTCGCGCAGGGCCACCCGAGTGGCCTCGATGCCGGCCACGACCGGGCTGTCCGGATCGACGAACGCCTGGATCGCCAGGTAGTCACCGGCCGCCACCTGGCCGAGGAGCTCGGACAGCGGCGTCAGGGGCAGGTCGGGTCGTCCCTCGGCCAGCACCCGATTGGTGGCGGCCTTGGCCGCGGCCACGTCCGGCTGGTCGAACGGCTGGATGCCGAGCAGCGCTCCCGCCAGGGCCGTCGCGAGCTCCCACAGCAGCACCTGCTCCCCGAGGTCGGCGAACCCCCCGCCGTCGGGCAGAACGACGACGGGATGACCTGCGTCGGCGAGAGCGTCCAGCCGGCCGGCGGCGCCCGGTTCGGGCTCGCCGACGGCGACGAACAGCCGATCCTCGCCGTAAACGGCAGGGTCGCCCAGCGGCTCGCCGACAACGGGCACGATCCCGGTGCCGTCCTTGCCGGTCGACTCGGCGAGGAGCTGCTCGAGCCACAGCCCGAACGTGGCGAGAAGACCGGGAACGACCAGCGTCAGCTTGTCCCGGCCCGCCCGGACCGCGGCCGCCATCGTGGCGGCGAGCCGGGCCGCGGGGTTGGCGGCCGGGGCTGTCCGCAACGCCTCGGTGATGCCCGAGGCCGATGCCAGCAACCCGTCGACGTCGGCGCCGGCCAGGACCGCGGGCACCAGTCCGAACAGCGAAAGCGCGGAGTAGCGGCCGCCGATGTCGGGCGGGTTCTCGAAGACGGCGGCGAACCCCCGATCCCGGGCCAGCGCCACAAGCTCGCTACCTGGATCGGTGATCACCGCGAAGCGGGCCGGGTCGGGGTGGCGGTCCCAGGCCCATGCCAGGTGGCTCCGGGTCTCCAGTGTCGTGCCGGACTTCGACGCCGCGATGTGCAGCGTGCGGTCGGGTACGAGTTCGCCGGCCAGGCGGGCGATCGCAGCGGGATCGGTGGTGTCCAGCACGTGCAGCGTCGGCGCGTCGGCGGCCGGCGGTGACACACGCGCGACGACCTCGGGGAACAGGCTGGACCCGCCCATACCGGCCAGGAGCACGTCATCGAGCTTGGATGAGATGCGGGCGCAGGTGTCGCGGATCTGGTCGAGCCCGGTCACCATGTCGGGCACCACCGTGAGCCACCCGAGCCGACCGCTGATCTCGGTGGGGTCGTCACGCCACAGCGTGTAGTCCCGAGCCCAAGTGCGGGCCACGGCATCGCGTTCGGCCAGTTCGGCCAGGGCCGCCTCGACGGCTCCGGCAAGGGATCCGAGGCGGTCGGGGGTCTCGTCGAGGATCACGCCTCCCCTTGCTACCAGCGATGGGGCGGACTTGCGCCCACTACGTTGACGCGGCGATGTCATCCGCCGCCACCGATCCGCCGAGCGCCGCGGACCTCTGGGGCGACCCCGCCGCAGCCGCTCCCGCCACACCCGCGACGGCGGCGGATCGGACCGCGTCGCCCGGGCTCTCGGAGCGCACCCTCGTCGCGATCACGGCCGCGGTCACGCTCCCGATCTTCTGGCTGGGCTACGGCACCGACATCGACGTTGGCCAGGTGCTGATGGCGGGCGACCGCATCCGTAGCGGCGACTACGCCCCCTCCCGCAACCCGGGCGTCCCGGTGGTCGAGACGATCGTGGGCTTGCTCGACCCCGTGGGCGGGCACCTCCTGGTCAACCTGGCCACGGTCGGGGCGCTGGCGTTCACGGTGATCGGGATCGCGCGCCTGGTCCGGGCGTGGGGGCACGACAACGGCGATCTCGTCGCGCTGGCCTTCCTGGCGTCGCCGGTCACGCTCATCGCGGGCACGTCCACCGGGGATTTCATCTGGGCGCTGGCGTTCTTCGTCTGGGGGGCCCTGGCGCACCTGCGGGGCCGGACCGTGCCGGCCGGCGTGCTGTTCGCGCTCGCCATCGGGAGCCGCGCCACCACCCTGCTGCTCGTGGCCGCGTTCCTCCTGGCCGACGGCTGGGACCGGGCCCACCGGCGCCGCTGCCTCGCCACCGCGGCGTTGGCGTTTCCGCTCGGTGCCGCGTTCTTCATCCCGTCGTGGCTGTCGTACGACCGCACCTTCGAGTTCCTCACCGCCACCGAAGGCTGGCGTGGCTTCGGCAACAACCTCGGCCGCGTCGCGGTGAAGAACTACGCCGCCGCCGGCCTGGCGCTGGTGGTCGTCCTCGCAGTGGCCCTTCCCGCCCTCGTCCGGTCGCTGCGCCACTGGGGATCCGATCCGCTGCTGCGCTTCGCCGTGCTCGGCCTCGTGGTCACCGAAGCGCTGTTCCTTCTCGTGCCCTGGAAGCTGGCGCACCTGATCCCCTGCCTCATGGCACTGGTGCTGTGGGTCGCAGCCAGCGAGCGCAATCGGCGGCCCTTCCTGTGGCTGACGATCGGCGCGATCGCCCTCAACGGCATCGTCGCCTTCAGGCCGTTCATCGCCGATCAGCCGAACAACAGCACGACCGCAAGCTTCGAGCCCGCCATCGTGCTCGGCCTGCTGCTCAACGACATCGACTGCCGCATCGAGTTCATGGACGAGCCCCCGCGGCCCGGCACCGGCGCGTGGGACTGCACGCTCGAGCCGGTGCGCGGACCGAGCCGGGGCGTCGAGACCGGCCCGGGCGGCTGATCGACCCCGCGCCGCAGTCAGTGACCGGCCCGATTCCCGGGGCGAACGCTCGCGAGCGCGGCCGCGACCAGGGCGCGAACGTCGTCGTCGGACGTGCGCGTCCGGCGCAGCAGCTGGCGGTAGAAGACCGGGCCGGACAGCAGGTCGACGAGCAGCTCGGGGTCGGCGTCCGCGCTGATCTCCCCGTCTGCGATGGCCGCTCGGAGGCGGTCGACGATCGGCTGGCGACGGTCGCGCACGAACCGCATGTGCAGCGACGAGATGACCGGGTCGCGCTGCGCCGCCACCAGGAGCGCCGGCAGCGAGCGCCGCATCGTCGACGACTCGACCACGTCACGGACCGCCCGGAAGACGGCCACCAGATCGTCCTCGAGCTCGGCGGTGTTGGGCACGAGGTTCGATGGGGCCACCGTCGCCCACGCCTGCGAGATCAGCTCCGAGGGGTTCGACCAGTGGCGGTACAGCGTCGTACGCGACACACCGGTCTCCCGGCTCACCCGGCCGAACGTCACGCTCGCGAGACCCTCGGTCTCGAGCAGGTGATGGGCGGCGGCGAGCACCTTCGCCACCGTCCGCTCGACACGTGCGTCCCTGGGGGCGCCGATCGCCACCTCTTGCCCCTCCTCAGCTGGTGCCGACGGCGTCGGCGATCGCAGCCGACACCTCGTCGATCACCCCGTCGTCGTGGGCAAGGCCCGGGAACATGACCTCGTAGGCCCCGGGCGCGAGCGCCACGCCCCGGTCGAGCAGCCCGTGGAACAGCTTGGCGTAGGCGGCCTCGTCGGTGGACCGGGCGCCGTCGTAGTCGGTCGGGACCCCAGCGCCGAGGTGGACGCCAACCAGCGTGGATGCCACCGGCACGTGGGCGGCCACGCCCGCGGCGCCGAAGGCCGCCCGGAACGCGTCGGCGAGGGCGTCGGCCGTGTGCCGCAGGCCGTCGTAGGCGGCGGCGTCGAGCAGCTCGAGGACCGCCAGCCCGGCGGCGGTGGCCAGTGGGTTCCCCGACAGCGTGCCCGCCTGGTACACGGGGCCCAGTGGGGCGACGGCGCCCATCACGTCCGCCCGCCCGCCGTACGCGCCGATGTTGAGCCCGCCCCCGATGACCTTGCCCATGGTCGTGAGGTCCGGGGCCACGCCGAACAGCTCCTGCGCCCCACCCCGTGCCACCCGGAAGCCGGTGATCACCTCGTCGAAGACCAGCAGCGCGCCGACCCGGTCGCACTCGGCCCGCAACCCGGCCAGGAACCCCGCCTCGGGCGGGACGAGGCCCATGTTGGCGGCGATGGGCTCGACGATGACGCAGGCCGTCCGCTCGTCGAGCGTGGGCACTCGGTTGTACGGGACCACGGCGGTGTCCCGGACGGCCGCCTCGGTCACCCCGGCGGACCCCGGCAGGCCGAGCGCCGCCAGCCCGCTGCCCGCCTCGGCCAAGAGCAGGTCGCCATGGCCGTGGTAGTTGCCGGCGAACTTGACCACCCGGGGCCGCCCGGTGAAGCCGCGCGCAACCCGGATGGCGGACATCGTCGCCTCGGTGCCACTCGAGGTCAGCCGCACCATCTCGCACGACGGCACCCGGGCGCAGATCTCCTCCGCCAGCAGCACCTCGCGCTCGGTGGGCGCGCCGTAGCTGGTGCCACCCGCGGCGGCCCGCCGCACGGCCTCGACGATCGCCGGATGGGCGTGGCCGGCGATGATCGCCCCGTACGACTGCACCAGGTCGACGTAGCGGCGCCCCTCGACGTCCCACACGTGCGCGCCCTCGGCCCGGTCCACGAAGTAGGGCGTGCCGCCCACGGCCCGGAACGCCCGCACCGGGCTGTTCACGCCGCCGGGGATGACCCGCTCGGCCCGGGCGAACAGCTCGTGGTTGGTCGTCACCTCAGCCGGTCGGCGACGTCGCGCGCGGCGTAGGTGAGGATCATGTCGGCGCCGGCCCGGCGCACCGCGGTGAGGTGCTCGAGCATCACCGCAGGCCCGTCGATCCAGCCCCGCTCGTCGGCGGCCTTCACCATCGCGTACTCGCCCGACACGTGGTACGCCGCCAGCGGCACGTCGACCTCGGCCCGCACCGCCGCCAGCACGTCGAGGTACGCGACCGCCGGCTTGACCATGACCATGTCGGCCCCCTCGGCGAGGTCGGCCCGGATCTCCTCCAGCGCCTCGCGGGCGTTGCGCGGGTCCTGCTGGTACGCCTTGCGGTCCCCGCCCCCGGCGATGGTGACGTCCACGGCCTCCCGGAACGGCCCGTAGAGCGCCGAGGCGTACTTGGCGCCGTAGGCCAGGATCGCCACCTGCTCGAAGCCATCGCCGTCGAGGCCGCCGCGGATCGCCGCCACCTGGCCGTCCATCATCCCGCTGGGCGCCACCACGTCGGCGCCGGCCTCGGCCTGGGCGAGCGCGACCCGGGCGTAGAGGTCGATCGTGGCGTCGTTGTCGACCTGGCCGTGGGCGTCGACGACCCCGCAGTGCCCGTGGTCGGTGTACTCGTCCAGGCACAGGTCGGCCATGACGACCAGCGCGTCCCCGACGTCGCTTCGCAGATCGCGCAGCGCCAACTGGACGATGCCGCCGGGGTCCCAGGCGCCGGAGCCGGTGGCGTCCTTGGCGGCGGGAACGCCGAACAGGATCACCGCGGGCACGCCGAGCTCCGCGAGCTCGTGCACCTCCTTGCGCAACGACTCGCGGGTGTGCTGGACGACGCCCGGGAGCGACGTGATCGGCGCCGGCTCGTCGATGCCCTCGCGCACGAACAGCGGTGCGATCAGATCGTCGATCGCGAGGTGGGTCTCGGCCACCAGGCGGCGCATGGCGGGCGTGCGCCGCAGCCGGCGCAACCGGCGCTGAGGAAAGGTCACCCCGGGATGCTATGGCCCGGGGCACCCGAAACCCGAACCTGCGGCGGTTACCGACCCCAGAGGGGCCGTAACCGCCGCAGGTTGGTCAAGTGGGGTGGGGCTCAGCCCGTGACCAGATCCTCGGGTGTCAGGTCGAGGGTCTGGCCCTCGAAGTCGACCAGGTCGCCCTGCGGGACGAAGTGGTTGCGCTGGCCATCACCGATGAAGTCGTACTGCGCCAGCAGCAGCGACTCACCCATGAAGGGATCGTCCTCACCGGTCGTGATGCTGACGCCCGGCAGCAGCAGGCCGACGTCGCTGATGCCGTCCAGGTTGTGGAGCGACTCCATGATCGCCAGGCGGGTGGGCGCCTCGGCGGCCTTGAGCGCCTCGACGAACACGGCCGCCTGGGTGTAGCCGTAGCCGACGATGGCGTTCTCGGGATCGAAGCCATCGGGCCGGTACTGCTGCACGGTCTGGAGGTATTCCTGCATGGCGGGATCGTCATCCCAGTCGGGGTTGAGCGGGTCCTTGAGGTTCCCGGCGGAGTAGACGTCGGCAGCGGCCGCTCCCGCGAGCCCCATGAGCGTCTTCGAGATGCAGGTGCCCGACACCCACGTGATGGGCTTCCAGTTGGCCGCCGCCGCCTTGGTCAGCGCGTCGGGGCATGCCAGCAGCGTGCCGCCGTTGAAGAAGGCGTCGGCCCCCGAGGCTGCGAGGCTGGTGATCTGCGCCGACACCTCGCTGGCGCCCGTCGGGTAGCGCTCGGTGGCCACGACCTCGATGTCGGTGCCATCGATCGCCTGCTGGAAGCCCTCCTCGTACGCGCGGCCGAAGTCGTCGTCCTGCACCAACATGGCGACCTTGGCGTCGGGCTTCTGGTCCTGGAGCACCTGGGCGAACATCTGCCCCTCGAGCGTGTACGGCGACAGCGTCGAGCCGATCAGCCAGGGGAAGTCGGGGTTGCCCCACGCCGGCGACCCGGTGGCGGCGAACACGTTGGGCACGCACAGGTCACCGAGGAAGTCACGGATGGCGATGTTGTTGGCCGTGCCGACCACGCTGAACGTCCCGAACGCGCCGCTGCCGTCCTGACCAACCATCTCCTCGACGTTCTGCGCCGTCTCCGCCGCGTTGTACTGGTCGTCCATGTCGACGAACTCGAACGTGAAGGTGCGGTCGCCGATGTCCACGCCGCCCTCCGCGTTGACCTTCTCGAAGTACGACTCCCAGCCGCGGGCGATCTCCGAGAAGGCCGCGGTGAGGCCCGACTGCGGATAGCTCGACGCCAGTTTGATGACGTCGCCCTCGATCTCCTGTGTCGGATCGCTGGCGCAGTCCGCGGTGTCGATCGACGCGCTACCGCCGCCGCCCTCGCCCCCACCGGTCTCGGTCTGGGCGCCGCCGTCATCGTCGTCGCGGGAGCTGCACGCCGCGCCCACCAGGGCCAGCGCGAGCAGCGCCGCGAGCCATCGAGGTCTAGGTCCCCTCTTCATGTGAGCCTCCTGGATTGATGCTGTCGTTGGCCACGTCGCTAGCAGACGCGGGGGCGGGACGTGCCACCGACCCCGCCGAACGTCGTCCCAGGCGGGCCAGCAGGCGGCGCACGCCGCCGACCACCCCCTCGGGCAACACGTACACGATGGCGATGAGTGCGGCGCCGAAGATCGCGGGCGCCAGGATCTCCTTGCCCTCGATCAGGTCCTCGGTGTTGCGCCGGAGCCACACCAGCAGGAAGGCGCCCACCGCCGGGCCCAGGATGGTGGCGGCGCCGCCGATCACCATCGCCACCAGGAACTCGATGGAGCGCTGGAGGTAGAGAATGGGGTTGGTGGCGTCGGCGATGCGATCGATCATCACCGACAGCGAGCCGGCCACGCCGGCGTAGGCGGCGCTCAGGGCGAACGTGCCGACCTTGGTGCCCGCCAGGTTCACGCCGACGGTGGTGGCGGCGATCTCCTGGTCACGCACGGCCACCATCGCCCTGCCCATCCGCCCCCGGACCAGGTTCCAGGCCAGCACGAACAGCACGACGGCGATGACCAGGCACACGAAGTAGGCCCACTGGTCGTCGTCGAGCCCGTCGATCAGCGAGGCGAACTCCGACCGCCGCGGGCGCAGCAGGGGGACGCCGCCTGCGCCCTCGACATACTTCGACGCCAGCCGCGGGAACAGCACGGCCAGCGCCAGGGTCACCAGGGCCAGCTGCAACCCCCGAACCCGCAGGGCCGGGAAGCCGACCAGCATGCCGACCAGCCCGGACAGCAAGGCGGCGACGGGAATGGTGGCCTCGAAGGTCCAGCCGTGGTCGACCATCAGGATCGCCGTGGTGAAGGCGCCGACCCCGAAGAAGGCCCCGTGACCAATGGACACCTGACCGGTGAACCCGGTGAGCAGGTTCAGGCCCATGGCGGCGATCGCAAGGTAGATCGCCTGCGAGAGAATCCGGTTGGTCTCGGGCCTGAAGTAGAAGGGTGCGTAGAGCGCCACGACGGACAGGCCCACGCCGATGACCATGCGGGCAATGAGGACCGGCCTGGGTACCGGGGGCGAGAGCGGCGGGCGCTCACCGGGGGCGGCGGCGGGCGCGGCCAGCGTCTCGGGCAGCGTGCCGAGCGCCGGCTCGACCGTGGCGCCGGTTCCGTCGGACGGCATGCTCATGGGTCCCTGCGCCTCACACTCGTTCCACCGTCCGGCGGCCGAACAGGCCGTTGGGCAGTATGACCAACACGACGAGGATGAGCCCGAGCGGAACGACCACCTCGATGCCCTCGAACGCATCGACGTACTGGACGGTGAGCGCGTCGGCAATGCCCACTATGAGCCCGGCCACGACGGCGCCGATGAGACTGTCGAACCCGCCGAGGGCGGCGGCCGCGAAGGCGTACACGATGATGATCTGCATGAGGCTGCCGTCGAAGCCGGTGCGTTGCGACGCCACCAGCGAGCCGGCGAGGGCCCCGATCGCGGCCGCCATCCCCCACCCCACCATCAGCATCGTGCCGGCCCTGATGCCGTGGAGCCGGGCGGAGTCCGGGTTGGCCGCCACCGCCCGCAGCTTGAGCCCGAGGTTGGTCCGCTGCAGCAGGAACCACAGCAGGATGCACTCCGCCACCAACACGGCGATGAGGCCGATGGTCTCCTTGCTGATCACGACCGCGTCACCCCCGCTCGAGAACAGCTCGACGTTGCCCGCCGGGAACGGGGACGGCATGAGCTGGGGGTCAGTCCCGAAGATCAGCTGAGCCACCGAGTTGAGGCCCAGGAACAGGCCCAGGGTCACGATGACGACGTTGAGCGGGCTGCGGGCCTGCTCGACCGGGCGGATCAGCACCCGCTCGATCGCGGCACCGGCGACGAAGGCGATGGCCATGGACAGGCCGATTGCGGCGACGATCGGCAGGCCGAAGCCATCGCTCTCC
>Ga0081455_10005070_pt1 | contig 14543 bp, 18 predicted proteins | sample TabmetS3T2R1_FD_70207 | JGI IMG/M metagenome (GOLD analysis project Ga0081455, IMG submission 70207) | Tabebuia heterophylla rhizosphere microbial communities from the University of Puerto Rico - S3T2R1 | ecosystem: Host-associated > Plants > Roots > Rhizosphere ... | reverse complement strand
GGCAAGGACGTTCGCGAGAACGGGCCGCGCGATGAAAAAATCGGAAATCATAGCTGGTGCTATTTGCCGCCCGCGGCGGAACCCGGCGTCGCTGCCGCGGTCTGGAGCTGTGGATCGACCTTCTGACCCGGGACTGCGCGCAATATCCCGGCCACGACGACGCGATCATCCGGCTTGAGCCCGCTCTCGATCACGCGCAGATCGCCCACCCGAGGGCCGATCGTGACCTTGCGCTGCTCGACCGTGTTGTTCTTATCGAGCACGAGCAGGTATCGTCCGCCCTGATCGGTACCCAGCGCGTCATCGGGTACCAGCTGCTCGTTGATAATGAAGTTCTCGTAGATCGGCGCGGTGTGGCCTTATCTAATGATTGCGCGGGCTTGCGCTGACAAACTGCTCCTCGCGTGAGGTTTGGGCCGCAACGGTTATTTCCCGTGTTGGCAAACCTCCCCATCTTGAAATGGCGGGGCGGGACAGCTCCAGTCGGATAGCGCGGGGCTCGATGATAATCGAAAGACGTGCCAGCACGGCCCCGCGCGACGTGAACGCGCACCTTCCGCAACGCGAGCGAGCGCATCACCCCCGTCGCAATAAATTTGCCGTTTCGGTCGTTCTTGTTATGTTCCCTCCGCCGCGCACCCCGCATCGCACCGGCGGCCATGACGCGCGGCCGCGCGGCGGGGCGGCACCGTGAAGACCAAAACCTACTTCGCATTCCGCGTCGATGTCTGGGACGATGCCGGCGATAGCATCGTTGCGCACATCGCCGGTGTCGAAGATTTCGAGACGGCAGTTGCCACCTATAGGGCCGCATGTCTGCGATGGCCGAAAGCGAAGATTACGCTCAGGCAGGGCGCGCGCGTGGTGGTGAAAAATTGGAGGAATGGGAAATAAAGGCCGCGCGGGTAAGCACCGCGCAGGGGGGATCGCCGCAGGCGCCGACGGTTGAACCTTCCGGCGGCTCGCCGCGACTAATGACTGGGATGTCTTTCGGGGAGCGTGTCATGAACAATTTTTCGCTGCGCATAAAAACCTGTTTGGCGGGGCTGTGCCTTGCAGTGCTCGCTGCAACGGTGATTGACGTACCGCCGGTCGAGGCCCAGACGTACATTGCTCAGCCTCGCCCGCGGGCGCGGATTACCGTCGAGCCGCGGTCGTTCCTCGATGCCGGGACCGAAGTTCTGCCGGGCGAGCGGAAGTTCACCGATTATGCCTTCCCTGCGGGCTCGTATTCGATGCCTTTGAGCGTGGTGCAAAGCACTGGCGGGCGCGTGGGCTGGCACCAGTCGCCGCTGCCGGGGCCATTCGATCTTCCGAGCCGCTATAATCCGTACGGTTGGTAACCTAGGCCGCTCGAATTTCTCTCGCGCGCGACCTCGGAATAGAATATCCGACGTTGTGGCCACGTTTGATTATTTCTTGGCCTTGATCCAGGCATCCTCTTGCGCTTTGAGCCAGCTCGGCGTTCGCGACTCGGAAACCGCGGGAATTGCTTGAGCGGCTTTTTCGGTCCATGCGCCTTGCGCCACCGCAAATCATCCATGTCGATTGCCATCTGGTCACGCCGATCATCGACGTTTTCGCTCTCGGGTAGATGGGCGAGCCAACGGTCCCGCGCTTCCGCCCTTGGTTCAACCATGGGCAAGCGCTGCGCGTAAGCGAGCCACTCGTCGCCCGGACGCACCGTCCCGAAGTCAGGCGTAAAATTCCCCGGCCGAGCGGAAAATTGCGGTATATCGCTTATGCCAAGCTGATGGTACAGGGCCGGGACATCTGGTGGCGGCGGCGGCAAGTCATACGGCACGACGTTCCCTCCCTATCTGGGATGAAGACCTCAGGTCCTCTTGGCCCATCCAGGCACTTTGGGCGCGCGTGGTTCGCTTACCTGTGGGGCGACTGCCGTGACGACTAGGATACACTGACCACCTTGCCGGACGCCACTACATGAGCACACGACCGAAGCCGCCGCCGTATCCCAAGCCGCCGCGACCACCGCCCGAGCCGCCACGCCCGCAACCGGGGGTCTCGATGCTGCGCTCCATCCCATCGGCGACGAGAGCGTTCGATCGTCTCGATCAACTCGGTGCGGGGTTCGCCGCAGCACGGCCCGATGGCGTTCTGGCCGTAGCGGTCGGCGTGGACATGCGACACGGCGCTTGCCACGCCGCGCCGCGCTCGCGCCGCTTCGGCAACGCGACCATGTAGTTCACGGCATCATCAATCGTTCGGGCCGGCTACACAATGATTGCACGGGGGCTGGCCTCAGCGGCGGGAAGGGCGGCAGCACCACGGGCGGAATGTATTGAAACGTGAGTGTCACCCCGCCGGCCAGCGTGGCCACGGTGACGTTGACGGTTGTTTGGTCGGAAGGCATTAGGCTCGCCTCCTCCACCTCGTTTGAGGGGGTGCAGAGCCTTGCCTAAACCTCACTTCATCGGTTGCCCCTTTCTTTCTTGTGTCTATGATCTTTGTGGTGTGAATGTTTTGGACCCTATCCCGCGCGCCGCAGACAGTCCCCGCTTGATCCAGGCGTGCCAGTCCGCAGACATGATCTTGACGACGTTGGGCAGGTTCTTTGCCCCACGGCGCGGGCGCTCCATGATCTCGACGTGACCGAGCCTGCGCGCCTCGTGCATCGCATTCTGCACGGTAGTCCTACCCACACCCGCGTGATCGGCGATCTCGTCGATGGACAGGTCGCAGATGCCGTGACGCTTCACCTCGCCGGCCACGACGCACATCACCGCGCGCTCGCCTTCCGTGTAGTGATGGCGCATGGTGTCCGGCATCGCGCTCGACCCGCCGAGCATCCGCTTCCGGTGCCGTCGCTTGGCCCGCTCCTCGTCCGACATGCGCCTGCGGCACGGTCGCGGCGCGAACCTGCTGCCGATCCTAGGAAGCAATCGACCAATTGGCTTGTATGCGCTAAGGCCGCTTCGCGCCGGTCGGTGGAACGTGATAGGGCGCCGCCGGTTGATAGCGAGGGTCAGGAAGGTCGCTTCATCATCGGTGAAGGCGCCCTTTTCATAATGATGCCAGACGGCGCGGGCGAAGTTGTCGAGGATGTCTGCGGAGGTGGCGGCGTTGATGTTGTCGTACACCAGCGCCGCCGGAGACAGGGCGGTCAATACGCCCAGCGAGCCGCTTGACGGGTTCGGGAGGCCGGAATTATTCCCATTGTCGTTCAATGGGGCCGAATTCGCCCGCACCGGAACGGAAGTGCTTGAATGATCTTGGGAGTAAGCGTTCCTCTCCTGGGCACCAGATTTGTGCCATTGCTGGTCCATGCGCCGTGACCATCCGCTTGCACCGCGGCGACCTTCCTGATCTCTCGCGCTACCGCGGCCCTGCGGTCGCCATCGACACCGAAGCCATGGGCCTTGATCTGTACCGCGATCGGCTGTGCGTGGTGCAAGTCTCCCCGGGCGATGGCTCCGCCGACGTGCTTCAGTTCCCAATGGGCACAAACGAGGCGCCCAATTTGACCAAGCTTCTTGCCGACGGAACGATTCTCAAGATCTTTCATTTCGCCCGCTTCGATCTCGCTGTGCTGCACAAGCGCTTGGGTGTCATGCCCTCGCCGGTCTATTGCACCAAGATCGCCTCGCGGATCGCCCGCACCTATTCCGACAAACACGGTCTCAAGGACCTGGTGCGCGAGGTACTCGGTATCGACCTCTCAAAACAGCAACAGCTCTCCGATTGGGGCGCTGAGACGCTCACTGACGCACAGCTCGCCTATGCGGCGTCGGACGTGCTGCACCTGCATGCTCTCAAAGAGAAACTCGATGCCATCCTCATTCGAGAGGGGCGCGCGGATTTAGCGGCAGCGTGTTTTCGGTTCCTGCCCGATCGGGTGCGGCTCGATCTTGCCGGCTGGGCGGGTGAGGATATCTTTGCCCACTCGTAAGGCGCGGCGACCTCCGCAAGCGCATGGATTGGTAACTTATCCGCGCTATCCCCTTAAATGTGTGAGTTTTTCCGGCCAGGCCCGCTCCCCTGCTCTCGGGCCGGTCATGCCGCGCCGGGGCCATATTTCAGCGCAAAGATGGGGCGCCAAAAAGGGGCTACTATCGCCAGTGGGGCCGCCTGATTCTCTCGGCAGGCGGATGGGGCTCGGGGATGAACTCTCTAACCGCTATATCCGACGAGCGAGCGCCGCCCGCCCTTGCGCGATTCGGCCGCGCCGATAGCGAGCGGGCCTTCCGTGCCGCCGTGCGCCACAGCCGGCACGTGCGCATCCTGCGGGTCGCGATCCCACTTACCGCGATCATCGTGCTGGTGACGGGGGCCGCGTTTGCGCTTCTGCTCAACCCACTGCGGATGCTCTCCGGCGTGCCCGTCGATGTTGGACGCATGGTGGTCTCCGGCACCAAAATCATGATGCATCAGCCCCGCCTTGCCGGCGTCACTCGCGACAACCGCCGCTACGACATGGTCGCTCAGGCCGCCGCTCAAGATTTGACCAAACCCGACATGGTCGAGCTGCAGGGCATTGTTGCGACAATGGAGATGCGAGACAAGGTCACCTTCGAAACCACCGCGAAGGCTGGCCTGTACAACACGAAGACGGAGCAGTTGACGCTCAACCAGAACATCGTGGTCACGTCTTCGAGCGGCTATCAGGCATTCCTCAATGAAGCCTTGGTGGACGTTCGCGCCAGCAAGATCGCCTCCGACAAACCGGTCGAGGTGAAGACGGCGACGTGGACCATCAACGCCAATGGAATGGAGGTCAGCGAGGCCGGCGATCTCGTGCGCTTCGACCGTGGCGTGTTTGTCACGTTGCTGCTGGACAGCACGACGTCCGGCGCCGGTGGCGGGGCGCGCAAGCGATGAGCGCGCGGGCAACGCGACCTTGGCGCGCGCTGGTTGCGGCGACGGCGATTGCCTTTGCCGCGCTCTGCGCAGACGACGCGCGTGCGCAGAAAAGTCAGGGTCCGCCGAACGCGCTGCAAGGCTTCTCGCAGAATCGCGACGAACCGGTGAAGATCCGGGCGGCATCGCTTGAGCTTCGCGAAAAGGACAAGATGGCGACGTTCACCGGCGATGTACACGTGCTGCAGGGCGACACCGAAATGCATTGCAAGGTGCTCGTCGTCTTTTACGAAGAGGAAACGGGCGGCGGCACCGTCAAGGCGGCCGATCCAGGCCCGGGAGGCGACCGGCAAATCAGCCGCATCGAAGCCAAAGGCAACGTCGTCGTGGTGCAGAAGGATCAGAACGCGACCGGAGACAGAGCCACCTTCAACATGCGCGAGAACACGGTGACGCTTATCGGGAACGTCGTCGTGACGCGCGGCACAGACGTGCTGCGCGGGCAACGGCTGACGGTCGATCTCACCAGTGGCGTGTCGAAAATGGATGGCGGCCGGGTGGACGGCATATTTCAAGCGGGGCCGCGAAGTCCTCCTGATCCGCGCAACCCCGCGGAGAAAAGCAGCTCGGCGGAGAAAAGATGAGGATGCTGGCGCGCGCCGCCGTGCACGCGGACCTCTGGCATCTTGATCGGCGAGGCCGCCATCGCGCGAGGACATTGATAATCGGGCTTGGCCCATCCCAGTCGGCTCGATTTGGGAGTGGCCACGGACGGCGGCGTTGAACTGGGGACTTCGAGGGACAAAGGCGTGCTCAACATCCTCGCGTTGTTTCGACAGCGTCCCGCGCCGCGCCCTCGACGCAAGGTGGCCAATGGCGCTTGGCAGGACATCGATCTGACATCGCTAGGTGGACCGATGCCGGCAGGCCGCGCCAAGAAAGCGCCTCCAGGTCGGCCGGGGCCGCGCCGAGATGCGCCCCGGCAGCAAGCCCCTCGCGCTTATCTCGCAGCGCATAATCTCGAAAAGAGCTACGGCGGACGCCGGGTGGTCAACGGCGTGAACGTTTATGTCCGTCGTGGTGAGGCGGTCGGCTTGCTGGGCCCCAATGGCGCCGGCAAGACCACGGCCTTCTACATGATTACCGGCCTGATCAAGGCGGACCGCGGCCACATCGAGCTCGACGGGCACGAGGTGACCCATCTTCCCATGTACCAGCGGGCGCGGCTCGGAATCGGTTATCTGCCGCAGGAGGCTTCGATCTTTCGCGGCCTCAACGTGGAAGAGAATATCCGCGCGGTGCTCGAAGTCGTGGAGCCGGACCGTCGGCGTCGCGAGGCCGATCTCGATGCGCTCTTGGAGGAGTTCGAAATCACGCGGCATCGCAAAACCCCGTCGATCGCCCTGTCGGGCGGAGAGCGCCGCCGCGTGGAGATCGCCCGCGCACTTGCGAGCCGGCCGAATTACATGCTGCTGGACGAGCCGTTCGCCGGCATCGATCCCAAGGCCGTGGTCGAAATTCAGCGCCTCGTGCGCCGTTTGACCAACCGGGGCATTGGCGTGCTCATTACCGACCACAATGTTCGCGAGACGCTTGCTCTCACCGATCGCTCTTACATCATTTATTCAGGGCAGGTGCTGATGGAGGGGCGAAAGGACGATATCGTGAACGACCCTGAAGTCCGCCGCCTTTACCTAGGCGAAGAATTCCGCGTCTAGCCGTTGTCCCCGCTATTGTAGGGCCCTCGCGGCACTCTTAACGACAGCCCCGTAGGCCTGGTATATACCGGGCCAGAAAGCCGATAAGCAAGAATCGGACCAAACGAGGCTGCGCGCTTGCAGCTGAATGGTGAGCAGGAAAGCCGCACCATAACGGCCATGGCCCTTACCCAAAGACTCGAAATTCGGCAGAGCCATGCGCTCGTGATGACGCCGCAGCTGATGCAGGCCATCAAGCTGCTGCAGCTCTCCAATCTGGACCTTGCGGCCTACGTGGAAGGAGAGCTCGAGTGCAATCCTCTGCTCGAGCGCACGGGAGAGGGTGATGCAGAAGAGGCGCGCCCCGAACTCTCACCGCAGGCTGGAGATTGGGTGCAGGCAAGCCGCGACGGCAACGAGCCGCCACGGCAACGGGCCCTTGATGTTCACGAGGTTCCTGCCGCCGACTCTGCAGCCTTGCGCTCGGATAGCGAGGATCCGATCGGATACTCCGAGTGGGCTGGCATCGGGTCGGGTGGGCGCGACAGTAGCGATTACAATGTGGAAGCCTTTCTTCCGGTCGAGACCACGCTTGCCGATCATCTTGCCCGGCAGCTCGCGCTAACCGTGGCCGATCCTGCGCGTCGCATGATCGGACAATATCTGATCGATCTGGTGGATGAGGCCGGTTATCTCACCGGGGATCTGGCGCTGGTTGCCGAGAAGCTGGGCGCGCCGCTGAGCGAGGTCGACGCCGTTCTGGCAATTCTGCAGAGTTTCGATCCCCCAGGCGTCTGCGCGCGTGATCTCACGGAGTGCCTCGCCATCCAGCTCAAGGAGCGCGATCGCTTCGATCCCGCCATGCAGGCGCTTGTCGCGCACCTGGCTCTGCTGGCCAAGCGCGATCTTGCGGCCTTGCGTCGCATCTGCCGCGTGGGCGAGGAAGACTTGAGCGACATGATCGGTGAAATTCGCAAACTCAACCCCAAGCCGGGGCTTGCCTTCGGCTCAGCCCATGTGCAGCCGATCGTACCGGACGTGTTCGTGCGTCCCGGGCCGAACGGCGGGTTCACCGTCGAGCTCAATTCCGACACACTGCCCAAGGTGCTGGTCAACCAGACCTATCATGCCGAACTTGCCAAGACCGCGAAGAACGAGAAGGAAAAGACCTATCTTGCCAATTGTCTGCAGAACGCGACTTGGCTGTTGCGCGCACTCGACCAGCGCGCCAAAACCATTCTGAAAGTATCGACCGAGATCGTACGTCAGCAAGACGCGTTTTTCGTCCAGGGCGTCCAGCATCTGCGGCCGCTGAACCTCAAGACCATTGCCGACGCAATCGGTATGCACGAATCGACGGTCTCGCGTGTCACTGCCAACAAGTATATGGCGACAAACCGCGGCATCTTCGAGCTGAAGTATTTTTTCACCTCGGCCATCGCATCGGCGGACGGAGGGGAAGCCCATTCGGCAGAAGCAGTGCGCCACCGGATCAGGCAGCTGATCGACGCTGAAAGCCCCCAACACGTGCTGTCCGACGACACCATCGTAGAGAAGCTGCACGAGGCGGGAATCGACATCGCCCGCCGAACCGTCGCAAAATATCGCGAGGCGATGCGAATTGCCTCGTCGGTGCAGCGGCGGCGGGAGAAACAGGCCTCCTTGGGCGCGGCCTCCTGACGCACCCTTTATGATATTGTATTGCGGCGGCTTCTGCGGCGAACTGAGGTCGCCGGAAGTGCCCAGATCTGCATGCGCGTCGCGAGCCGTTCGTGCATACGGCCGGGATCGTCGATCATCTGAGGGCGATCATGCCACTTCGCGTCTCGGGCAAGAACATCAAGGTCGGCGAGGCGCTGCGCGGGCGCATCAACGCGCGTCTCGCGGGAGCCATGGCCAAATACTTCGATGGTGGTTTTTCCGGGCACGTCACCATAGGCAAAGAGGGATTCGGTTTCCGAACCGAGTGCGTGGTCCATCTCGACTCCGGCGTTGTGCTCGAGGCTGACGCGCTCGCTGCGGATGCCTATGCCAGCGCCGATCAGGCGGCGCTGCGCATCGAAAAGCGGTTGCGCCGTTACAAGCGTTGGCGCAAGGACCGCCAGGCGGTGCGCGCGGATGGGGAAACGTTCGCTCGCGATATGCTCGATCGCGGTCCAATCGACGCGCCGACCCCTCTGGTTTCCGGCCGAGCGCCCGGCGAGAATCCCGCGGAGGACCATCCGGCTGTCATTGCCGAATCGACGATAGCCCTCAAGCGTCTTTCGGTCAGCGAAGCGGTACTCGAACTCGATGTGACGGGCGCACCGCTCCTGGTGTTCCGTCACGCCGGACACGGTCGCGTCAATCTGGTTTACCGCCGCGCGGACGGCCACATCGGCTGGATCGATCCGCCAGCAATCGAAAAGGACGCCCATTGACGGGTCACCGGCGGGTACTTATGGTCCGCCGCCTTTGCTGAGCCCTGCCGAGCTTCAGATCTCCGGAAAGGTCCATGCTGCTCACCGATCTCGTTGCACCGAATGCCATCATTCCGGCACTGAAGGTCAACAGCAAGAAGCAGGTCTTGCAGGAGCTCGCCGCCAAGGCTGCCGAACTCTGCGGCCAAAACGAGCGGACGATCCTGGAGACGCTGCAGCAGCGCGAGAAGCTTGGTTCCACCGGTGTGGGTAACGGCATCGCCATTCCGCACGGCAAGCTACCCAAGCTCAATAAGCTGTTCGGATTGTTTGCACGGCTCGAAAGGCCCGTCGACTTCGACGCGCTCGACAGCCAACCGGTCGATCTCGTGTTTCTGCTGCTCGCGCCGGAAGCGGCTGGCGCCGACCATCTCAAGGCCCTGGCACGGGTTGCGCGCCTGTTGCGCGATGCAGATGTCGCGCGCAAATTGCGCCAGTCACGCGATGCCGAAGCGCTCTACGCGGTCTTGGCGATGCCGTCAGCTTCCGCCGCTTGAGCAGCGAGCGGTTAAGCACGCGCCTTCAAAATCATATACCGTTGCAGCAGCACGAGGCCGGCGATGCGCACGGCCAATCGATCCATTTTGACTTTGCGGAGCCGCTTCAACATGGCGGTTTTGAAGCGGCTGCCCTCGCGAAACATGAATTCGTCGGTTTCAACGAACTCGATCTCGACGCCGGCCGCGCGGGCAATCCTGCGCAACTTCGCCTTTGTGGGATAATTGTTGAAACGCATGATCTCGGTGTTGCTTCTGACGCGATGACGCCAATCCGTCTCGGTGCCGCGAAGCCAGCCGATCCAAGCGCAAAGGGTGAGATACGAGCGGTTGAAGCAAAGCCAGGGAATCGGAAGGCCGACGTGCCCTTCCATCAAGTTATTGGGTCCGGGAAAGTGATGGACCGAGATCGCACCCGGCTTGAGCACGCGCACGATCTCCGCCATGGTGGTCTCGTAGTCGAAAACGTGCTCGAAGACCTGATCGCTGAAGCAGAAGTCGAAGGTGCCGTTCTCGAACGGCAGCCGGTAATGGCCCATATCGAGCAGCTTCAGCCGGCGCGCGATTTCGGGCGGGGGCCGTTCCGCGACGTGCCAATACTTATCGAAATCGCGGCCCCAATATTCAAGCACGTCGACCCCGAAGGCGTCATAGCCACGCTCGAGCAAGGTGCGTACCGAGTCGCCAATTCCGCAGCCGAAGTCGAGAATTCTGGCGCCGGGAGAAAGACGTAGGCCGAGCCGTGCAGTGCCGAAGCGCAAATGGCGCTCTGCCGCTCGCGCGTGGTCGGCAGCATACGTGTTGATGATTTTTTCGCGCGCCGGGATCTCACCCGCGTAGGGGGAGTAGGTCATCCGGAAAGTTTAGCGACTTTCAACGCGCCTTCAACGCAGTTCAATGCAAGCTGACCGTTTCGATCTCGCGGTCTGCCGCATCCGCCAGCGCCGCTTCGCGGCTGTCGGCCAGCATGATCGGAGTGCCGTCCGCCGCGTACAGCACGAAGACGCGGTAGCCGGCCGGAAGCAGCGGGGCTTCCGCGGACAAGAATGCAACCTCTTCGGAGCGGATGGCCTTGATGTAGGCGACCCGATTCTCGCCGAGCGTCGCAAATCTCTCGTCTGACATCGCCGGACCCGGCATTGCGGACGGATCAAACATGACACGTGCTCCTCGCGCTTGGATCGCGCGTGAGCACTATCGTTCAATTCGGACGCTTTGGCTGTGCTCTGGATCACACAGTCGGAACCAAATGCTCCGCTCGGCCGGTTTGCGGCGCGATTATCGCAGTTTCCACTGTGTCCCAGATCACACAGTCGGGCTAAATCGGTTTTGCCCGAGCCTCAGTGCACGCTGACAGTCTCGAGCTCCTGGCTCCAAGCATTGGCGATGGCCGCTTCACGGCTATCCGTCAGCATAATGGGGGTGCCGTCGGCGGCGTGCAGGGCATAGAGCAACGTGCCCGGGGCGAGCTGCGGCGCTTGCGGGAATTGCTTCTGGACGTCCTCGGAGCGGACCATCTTCACGTAGGCAATTTTCCCGCCGCCCAGAAGCGCAAGCGCTTCCGGCGAGATCATAGGTCCTCGGGAGGTGATGTTGTTGTTCGTCATGGCACTCGACTCCTTATCAACTCAACGCGTCGAGCCCTGCTCCGGTTCAATCACGATCTGCGATGTCGATCGTCTTCACGATCCGTTCCGGTTGGGGGCGGAACAGATCGATCGACAACAGCCCGTTTTTCAAATCCGCGCCCAGCACCTCCATTCCATCCGCCAAGACGAACGTGCGCTGGAATTGGCGTGCGGCGATGCCGCGATGGAGATACTGGTGCTCCTTCTGCTCCTGCTGACGCCCGCGAATGATGAGCTGGCTCTCCTCGACCGTCACGTCGAGTTGATCGCGGGTAAACCCCGCGACGGCGAGCGTAATCCGCAGGCGCTCGGGCTGGCCGTTCTGGCAGGCAATCCGCTCGATATTGTATGGTGGATAGCCGTCCGCGGCCTTCGCGACGCGGTCGAGCGCACGCTCGATCTCGTCGAATCCGAGCAGGAATGGGCTGGATAGAGACGGAACTCGGGACATGGTCTCAAAGCCCTCGTAAGCGACTTTGACGGGGCCCTCGCGGCACCCCTTCGGCCGTCCGGTGCGCCAAGCCACGGGCGGTCGGTTCGAATATGGGGAGTTCCCGCCAAGCCTGCAAGCAGATGGAGGATGCTTCTCCTGGCCTGCCGCCACCCGCCCACCTCGAATCAGCCCGGCTTCGGCCGATTGAGCCGCGAGCGCCAGCACAGTATTGATCGCCCGCTTGCGCTTGGGAGGGCACGTTGCGAATTGCGATCATGGGGTCGGGAGGGGTCGGCGGGTACTTCGGCGCGCGGCTCGTTCAGGGCGGCGCCGAAGTTCATTTCATCGCGCGCGGGTCGCATCTTGCCGCCATGCGCGAGCGCGGTCTCGCGATCGAGGGCGGGCCGCAGCCGATCCATCTCCCCAACGTCAACGTGACGGACGATCCGAAGATTATCGGCTCGGTCGACATGGTGATGTTCTGCGTCAAGTTGTGGGACACCGAGACCGCCGCGCAGCAGATCCTGCCGCTTCTGCAACCGACGACCGGAGTCATCTCGTTTCAAAACGGTGTGCAGAAAGATGACATGCTGCGGCCGATCGTCGGCGACCAGGCGCTCGTCGGCGGCGTCGCCTATGTCGGCACCGCGATCGGCCGACCCGGCGTGATCGCGCAGACGGGCTCGGTGGAACGGCTCGTGTTCGGCGAATATGACGGGCGCCGCTCCGCGCGCGTCGAGGCGTTCTACGAGGCCTGTCGGCGCGGCGGGATCAATGCCGAGATCAGCGACGATATCCGTCGCTCGATATGGGAGAAGTACGTTTCGCTCGTGGCCATGTCCGGGGCAACCACCGCCATACGGCAGACCATCGGGCCGATCCGCGGCCATCCGCTCACGCGGCAATTCTTACTCGACCTCGCACGGGAGGTGGTCGCCGTCGGTCGCGCGCACGGGGTGGCCTTGCCCGAGGATTATGCCGAGCAACGCATGGGATTTTTCGACGCATGGCCGCCTGAAATGACGACCTCGATGCACCACGATCTGCAACACCACAGGCCGCTCGAACTGTCCTGGCTTGCGGGCGGCGTGGTCGACCTCGGTGCCGCGGTGGGCGTACCCACGCCAATGAACCGCGCCGTGCGCGACGTGCTCATTCTTTATACGGAAGGGGCGCGGAGCTGACCTCGGTTGTCACGCTCCCGGCAATTTGAACAGCTTCAGCGCATTCGTACGCCCGATCTTGCGGCGATCGGCTTCACTGATCTCCGCGCGATCAAACCAGTCGGCGGCGTCGCTGAAATCCTCGAACGGATAGTCGACCGAGAACATCACTCGCTCCGCCCCGATCTCGGCCACGGCATCGATCAGCGCGGGGGTACTGAAATGGCCGGACGTCGTGAGATGGAAGTTGGCACGAAAATAGCTCGCAACCGGCTTGCGCCCCGCATATTTGTGCGGCGCCTTCATCCAATTATTCCGGTTGTCGATGCGCCAGAGATAGTACGGCAAGCCCTCACCGAGGTGGCCGAGAATGATCTTGAGTCGGGGATATTCGTCGAACAGTCCGCTGCCGATCAGCCGCAAAGCGTGCACCGAGGTTTCTGCCGCGAAGCTCCAGGTCGGCCCGAGCAGCCATGAGTGACCTTCGTAAAGCGGCGATGGGACCGACGGCGGCCGCGGGTGCAGATAGAACGGAACATCGAGACTTTCGAGTGCGCGCCAGAACGGCCGATATGGCGGCAGATCGTAGTGCAGCACGCGGCTCGGGTCCTGCGTCTGCGAATACCCATTGACCAGCGCGCCTTTGAAGCCGAGGTCTTTGATGCAGCGTTGGAGCTCTCGCGTCGCGGTCTCCGGCTCCTGCATCGGCAGGGCGGCCACGCCGACAAAGCGGTCGGGACGCTTGGCGACCTCCGCCGCCAACACGTCATTGGCTCTGCGGGCGACCTCCGCGGCCTGTTTCACGTCCGCGATGCCCTGAATCGCCGGCGCATTGAGCGACGCGATCATGATCTCAACGCCCGATTGGTCCATCAGCCGCAGACGCTGATCCTGAAAGTCCAAAAGCCGGTGTCGCAGTTCGGACCAGACGTGGGATCCGAACGGCTGCGAGTCCCCAAGGGTCGCTTCGATCGCAAAGTGATCCTCGAGCGTCACTTTTCCCTGCATGCATTCTCCCGAACAACGATGATGCGCTCGGCGAGCCGCCAAACCGCGCGCACCGCACTATGCGTGTAATCGCCGGCTTGTGCCAGATCGCGGCCCCACTTTGCGGTTGCCCGTCGAGGCTCTTAACATGTCCATCATGACGCTGCCGCCGCTCAAAATTCATGCGGTTCACTCGATCGCAGTCGAAGTGCCGACGACGTACGCGCTTGGCACCAGCCGCGGCGTCATCACCAAGGCGCCGCTGCTGCTCATTGATCTCGAAACCGAGGAGGGCATCACCGGACGCTCCTATCTCTGGGGTTATTTTCCGGCCGCGGTTTCCGCGATCACGAAAATCCTCGAGGAGGTCGCGCGCACGGTCAAAGGCGCGCGCCTTGCGCCCATCAACCTTTGGAGCGCGCTGTCCGAGCGCTTTGCCCTCATCGGCGTTCAAGGCGTTGTCCGTATGGCCATGGCGGGGTTCGACGTGGCGGCCTGGGACGCTCTGGCGATCGCGGCTGGTTGCCCGCTTGCGACGCTCCTCGGCAGCACGCCCAAGCGGATTCGCGCCTATAATTCCTGCGGGCTCGGGCTGATGCGGCCGGAACAGCTGGCGGACGAGGCGGAGAAACTCCTTGCCGGCGGCTTCCGCGCGGTCAAGCTCAGGCTTGGCTATCCAACGCTCAAGGATGATCTCGTCGCCCTCGATGCGGTGAAGAAGCGCCTTGGCAGCGAGATCGCCGTGATGGTCGATTACAACCAGGCGCTCAGCCTCGCTCAGGCCCTCGAGCGCGGGCGCGCGCTCGATCAGCAAGGCATCTATTGGCTCGAAGAGCCGATCCGCCATGATGACTATGCCGG
>Ga0081455_10003105_pt1 | contig 14543 bp, 15 predicted proteins | sample TabmetS3T2R1_FD_70207 | JGI IMG/M metagenome (GOLD analysis project Ga0081455, IMG submission 70207) | Tabebuia heterophylla rhizosphere microbial communities from the University of Puerto Rico - S3T2R1 | ecosystem: Host-associated > Plants > Roots > Rhizosphere ... | reverse complement strand
CGGACTGTGGAAGATAGAGCGCATCAGCGTGAAGAGGAGGAAGGAGCCGTACATATAGAGCGACCCGTGGGCAAAGTTCAGCACCCCCAAGACACCAAAGACCAGCGACAGGCCGGAGGCAATCAGGTAGATCGTCATCGCGATCGTCACGCCGTTCAAAAACTGCACGAAGAATTCAGACATCCGTATGCCTCACCTTCCTTAATTCTTCGTCTTCTGGGCTTCTTGACGAATCCGTTCGACCTCCTCCTTGGTGTGGAGGACCTCTTGCCCTTCGGCACGCACAACATCCTTCAGACGCTTGAACGGGTAGTTGGGGTTTGTGTAGGTAAAACCAGTATAGTAGCCAAACGTCGCCTGGCCATCGAAGTCCCGGATCGTGACGTCACCCAGCAGGGTTTTAAACTGCCCACCGCGTAGGGCTTTAATGAGGGCTTCGGTGTCCGTGCTGCCGGCCTGCTCGATAGCATCGGCCATCATGTACGTGGAGACATAGCCGAGCAGGTCTCCAGACTTGGGCTCGTAGCCAGCACGCTGCTTGAACTTGGTGACAAAGGCCTCGTTCTCCTGCTCCTTCCCTTTGACAGGCATCTCAAAGGCATACATGAAGGTCGCCATGAGACCGTCCGGCATCTCAGCACCCAACGGTTTAAGGATATCGAGATCGCCAGCGCCGGTGGAGATGAACTGCACTTTGTTGAAGAAGCCATAGGTGTTGGCCTGCTTCACAAAGGCAATAAGGTCGCCGCCCCACAGCGAGCTAAACACGGCGTCCGGTTTGGCATTCAAGATCGTGGTGATGTGCGAGGAAAAGTCTCGTTCCCCGAGCTTCGGCCACAAGTCTCCGACCTTCTGCATCCCCTCTTTCTTTTGCTGTAAAAATTCCCAGAAATCGGCGTTGACGCGGTGCCCCCACTCATAGTCAGGGCCAATGAAGTAATAGGTCTTCCACGGTCCACGCGCCGCCGCCAGAGCTGCCGTACGGCCAATGATAGTGCTGTTGGTTGTGGTGCGCACCACGTACGGATGCCCTTGTTCCTCGGTGAGCGCCGCGGTCTGAGCGATGGTATCGACAAATAACACCTTCATTTCTTTAGCGACCTCGGAGACCGCCAGGGCCACGCCGCTACTGATGACGCCCATCACGAAGTCCACCTTGTCGCGCGTCACCATGCGGCGAAATTCCTTCACCGCTTCACCGGGTTTGAGCTTGTCATCACGTGTGACATACTCGATTTTGCGTCCGCCCAGCAGTCCGCCCCTGGCATTGATTTCCTCGGCAGCAATTTCGTGGGCGTACACCGTGCCTTCTGTGACCACGGCCGCCATACCGGACAGGCTGTACAGCAACCCGATCTTGATCGGCGGTTTGTCAGCCGCACCGGTCGTCGTGGTGGTGTAGAGTACCAGAGCGGCCACCACAACCGCCAACCTCCTCCACAGGCGTCCTTGCATAGCGTCTGCCTCCTTGTAAGCGTGAAATAGCCATACACTCTCTTCGGGGGCTAGTGCGTAGCATAGCGTGAGGGGCTTTGTCAATTGTCTTTTTTGTTGAGGTAAGGGCCCATGGCGCACTTCGCACCAGCAGGCTGTCCGTGATACTATAGCACGGCCCGTGGCGCAGTATACGGGCCGGTGATGGAGAAAAAAGCGTGAAAACGTATTGACTTCGTGCCGGAGAATCAGTAATCTTGTGGTCTGATAATGCAACTTGCATTAACAGAGGAAGCTCCTGTGGAATTTTACGATAGTCGCACTGTAGCCGCACAGCTTGGCATTCCGTACCGTACGCTCATGTACTGGGTCGAGACAGGTCTCGTGCATCCACATGACTACTCAGGCCGTCGTCGCACACCAGTGCTTTTTTCTGCCAAAGATGTCAAGGAAATAGGCCGTCTGGTGCAGCTGCGTAAATACTTGCGTGGTCAGTCGCTGCGCGATGTCCTGAATACGTTGCGGGCCATGGGGCACAACCCTCTGTCGCAAGGGGACTTCTTAGTACTCGAAAATCGGAAAGGGCAACGGAATGTGATCAAGATTATGCAAAATAACGAAGCAATCCAACTACTTCATGCGCAGCCTGACCGTCAGTTGCGGCTTATTCCTCTCACTGGAGATGAGGTGCAGGAGGCCATCTCTGCCGGCCATCAGGAGCTACTCTTTAGTACACGCGACACTGAGCCATCGCCGCGGGCCGAGCCACCGCGGACGGCTGATGAGGTAGCAGGGTAATAAGCTGTGGGAAGGGGAGGTGATATGATGCGGTTTATGGATGACGACAGCGTGGACAATGGCGCGTACATTAAAGTCATCGGTGTCGGTGGTGGCGGTGGCAATGCGATCAACACGATGATTACGTCCGGGTTGCAGGGGGTGGAATTTATCGCCGCCAACACGGATCTCCAGGCGCTCGAAACTGCCCAGGCAGACATCCGTCTGCAACTGGGGGCGAATTTGACGCGGGGTCTGGGGGCTGGAGCCAACCCGGAGATTGGCCGGAAGGCAGCGCAAGAAGACCGCGAGGCCATCATGAAGGCTCTGGAAGGGGCTGACATGGTGTTTATTACCGCCGGCATGGGTGGCGGCACGGGCACAGGGGCGGCGCCGGTCATCGCCAGCATGGCCCGTGAGAAAAACATTCTCACTGTCGCTGTCGTCACCAAGCCCTTTACGTTTGAGGGACGCCAACGTATGAAGCAGGCGGAGACGGGCATCCATGACTTGCGTGATCATGTCGATACGCTGATTGTGATCCCGAACCAGCGCCTCCTCGAGGTGGTTGATAAACGCACGCCACTGCGTGAAGCGTTTCAAGTGGCCGATGATGTGCTGCGGCAGGCCGTGCAAAGCATTTCGGACCTGATCCTGGTGCCAGGCCTGGTCAATCTGGACTTCGCGGACGTGCGCACGATCATGCAGAGCCAGGGCAAGGCCATCATGGGCACTGGCATCGCGCAGGGCGAATCGCGGGCCGTCGTGGCAGCGCAACGTGCCATCGAGAGCCCCTTGCTCGAGGCCTCGGTGCATGGCGCCCAGGGTGTGCTGATCAATATCACGGGTGGCTCCGACATGTCACTCTTCGAAGTACATGAAGCTTCGTCGGCAGTGCAACTGGCAGCGCATCCGGAGGCACAGATCATCTTTGGCGCTGTCATCGACGAGCACATGGGCGACGCACTCCGTGTCACGGTGATTGCCACGGGCTTCAGTGAGGTGGTGCTTGAGGAACCGGCCAAGGCGGTGCCCAGCGTGCGGCGTCGCGGCGAGATGCCGATGAGCAATGGCTATACAGAGCCGGCGAGTACGGCGGCGTATGAGGTACACGAAAAGTTTGACCCAGATGCCTACGCCCGCTGGCAAGCGTTTAGCAAGAGTGCGCCGCCCCTGGACCCGGATAGCGTGCCTGATGAACGGAACTTGGACGTGCCGGCGTTCTTCCGGCGTCGGTTACGTCGGCGCTCGTGAGCGGGATAAACCCCCTCTGCCGCCGCGAGCGTCGCGCTCAAGGATTCGGAAGCCGGCGCGTTATCCGAGCGTAGACAGGCTCGCAGCGGTGGTCTGGGCCGCGACATAATTGGCAATGGTCGTTTGGGCTTGATTATCCCCCCAGCCAACCCACCAGAACTCTGCACCAACCTGGTAATTGGCCCCGTATGGTTTGCACCATACGACCTTTGCCAGCGCCAGAATAGGGGCATTAAAATCGTCCGAACGGATGTCCAAGGCGACCAGGATGCCTTTCTGGAGGTTATCGGTCGCCTCGAAACATACCCCTCCACCGCTGATATTTAAAGCGAGGCCCTTGATAGGATCACGGTCAAACTTTTCCTGATCGACCATTCTGTACGTAATCTGGAAGTCTTTGCTCAGTCGGGGGAACCTTCTCCTCCAGAACATTGCTGTCTCCTTTTCCAAAGTCTCCTATTCCATTGATCTCCTTCCTAAGCAAACCTCATGCCAGACATCACAGGCCGATGCGGACCGTTTTTATGCCTGCATTGCTATGTCCTGCCAGGACTCAGACACAGGCGTATGTGTCAGGAGTCAGACGTCGCGAGTCAAAGCATTGACAGGGCAGAGATACCTTCAACGCAACTCGGTTGCGGACCGTTCCAGCAGCGGGTCGACCACACCGGCTTCGGTAAAACCGCGCGCGCGCAGCACACACGCAGGACACACCCCGCACGGGGGAAAAGTGCCCTCGTAGCACGTGTGCGAATATCTGAGCGCGGTCATGGCTCCTACTTCTTGCGCCAGGAAAACCGTCTGGGCTTTGGTCAGATGCATGAGTGGTGTGTGGATCTGCACGGCGTAGTCCATACCCAGATGCAGAGCCTGGGCCAGGGCGAGCATGGTCTGCTCGCGACAATCGGGGTAACCACTATAGTCCGTCTCACAAGCTCCAATGACGAGATCATGGATATCGTGTTGGTAAGCGAAAGCTGCCGCCACGGTCAGAAACAGGAGATTGCGTCCAGGGACGAAAGTGTTTGGCAACCCGCCGCGGCCACCGCTTGTCTGGAGTACGGTATGGCTCCCAATCAGCGCCGAGCCACCCAGGTCGCGCAGGATCATGAGCGGGAGCACCGTGAGGGGAACCCCCACGAGATCACAGACCACCTGGGCCGCCTCCAGTTCGATACGGTGTCGCTGGCCATAATCAAAGGCCAGTGCTAAAACTGGATCAAAGCGCTGTGTCGCCCAAAACAGACATGTGGTGGAATCCTGGCCACCGCTGGTTAAACAGACTGCACCTGGCATACCCTTACCTCTTTGGCGTATAAGAAATGCAAACGCTATTGTGTTACAGTCCCGTGGAGACTGCACCCTTGGGGCTCCTGACACCCTGACGCAGCCGCGTCTGATCGCTGAATGGTGGCTCCCCGCTGCTGGAGGCATCAGTGTCACCCAGGATGGCCGCTCGGCGGAAAGCTGCACCTTAACGGTATGTGATGCCCCCCTCCCGGCGCAAGCCGCAGTATAAGAGCACCTTGCATGAGCGCAGGCGGCAAGGATACATTCATCCTATAACAGACAGGTACCTCACCGCAGACGAGGGATAGGCTGCAAAGGAGAACGACCAATGGACGTGCGTGTCCTCCTGTTGACGAATGAATATCCACCGCATATCTATGGCGGCGCCGGGGTGCATGTGGAGTTTTTAGCCCGCGAGCTTGCCAAACTGACACCAGTGGAAGTCCGCACCTTTGGCACTGAGGACGAGGTGCAGGGGCAGCTACGGGTGCGCGGCTTTCAGCCACACAGTGCGCCTTTCGTCGCCAGCCCTCCGGGCTTCGCTTCGCCCCTCAACGCTCTGAGCACCTGCCTGGCCTTTGCCGGCCAGAGCCTCGAGGCTGACGTGGTGCATTGTCATACCTGGTACACCCACTTCGGAGGGGTCCTCACGAAGATCCTCTACGGGCTACCATTAGTCGTGACTGTGCATTCCCTGGAACCGTTGCGCCCCTGGAAGCGGGAGCAGCTCGGGCGCGGTTATGACCTCTCGGCATGGGTCGAGAAAACGACCCTGGAGATGGCGGATGGCATTATCGCCGTGTCGCAGAGTACCGCAGCCGATGTCGCCCGGCTCTTCGACTGCGACCCGGCCACTATCACAGTGATTCCGAACGGCATTGACACCGAGACCTACGCCCCGTATCCCAACCCTGCCTGCCTCACTACCTATGGCATCGATACGGCGTGCCCTTATGTGCTCTTCGTGGGCCGCATGACGCAGCAAAAGGGCCTGCGCCATCTGCTGGATGCGGTCCCGTATCTAGCCCCCGACGCCCAGGTGGTGCTGTGCGCTGGCGCCGCCGATACCCCCGACATGGCGCGGGAGTTCGAAGAGGCAGTGGCGCATTTGCAACAACAACGGACCGGGGTGATCTGGATTCCGACCATGGTACCACGCCAGACGACCATCGCTCTGTACTCCCACGCCGCGGTCTTCTGTTGCCCGTCGATCTACGAGCCCTTCGGACTCATCAACCTGGAAGCCATGGCCTGTGAAACGCCGGTGGTGGCGAGTGCCGTGGGTGGCATTCCCGAAGTCGTGGTGCACGGCGAGACTGGCTATCTGGTCGACCCCGACCTGTCCTCTGAACCCCCCTACGGGCCGCGCCACCCCGAGCAGTTTGCCCAGGAGCTGGCCGCGGCGCTCAACCGCCTTCTGGCTGATCCTGACCTGCGCCGCCGCATGGGCCAGCAGGGGCGGGAGCGGGTGGAACAGTACTACAGTTGGCGCGCCATCGCACAGCAGACCCTGGCACTGTACCAGCGCTTGTGCGGGCTGGGCTGACGCCTAGGCTTTCCTATCCTCAGTGTGGATTTAGAGGGAGTGGGGCGGCCTGGATAGGTGACGATGCAGAGAGTGGCGCGGCCTAGATAGGCGGTGCGGAGCGCAGAGAGAACGGCTAGAAACCCTAAGAAATCTGGCCAGGCCCCCACCACGGACAGCGCAGAAACGCGAGCATCCAGCAAGAGAGCGTGATCTATACGGCAAGGCCAATCATTGGCCTTTGGGTAGTCCTGGAGAAGAGTAACATGGCAAAACTGGTGCCGAATCAATATCTTCTTGATGGCCGCGACGACAGTGTGTTGTATCGCTCCAATACGGGAGGCGCCATCAGCGGCGGCATGGTCACCTACCAGGTCGGCGGCAAGCAATACGTGGTGCTCTTCTCGTTGCCCAAAATTGAGAACTCGCCTGGACTTCCAGGCTGATTGACAAGGAAATCCGCCCTTGGTGCAGCGCATGTGAACATTGCTTCACCGGCGGAAAAGTTTCATTCTCTAACTCCTCCCGATGGGGAGGAACATCTCTGCGTGCCCTGCTATGGCCTCTGGCTGGCGCACATGGCATCTCAGGCCACCAGGCGAAGGGGGAGGTTTGAGATGGAATTAGACATACCCTTTACAAAGCCCATGGTCGTGTCAAAAGCCATGGAGCAGTTGCGGCGTCTGCTGTGTGAACGCACCCTCCTTGTGCTGACCATCATGTTCGGCACTGGCGTGGTGATCATCCTGTGGCATGTCTACCGTTTACAGTCGAACCTCATCGAGTCGGTCACGCTGAACAATGCGTCACTGTACGCCCAAGCATTGGAGGAGTTTCGCACCCTCTACACCTCAGAAGTGGCGGTTCGCGCACGGATGAAAGGCGTCGAGGTGACGCATGACTACGACGCCAAGGAAGGAGCTATACCACTCCCCGCGACATTGAGCCTGCTGTTGGGTAAGCACATCGCCGCTAAGGGCACCGGGGGGCGACCCCGGCTGTATAGTGATTACCCGTTTCCGTGGCGTCAGAACAGCGGTCCACAGGACGACTTTGAACGACAGGCACTACAATACCTCCGTCAACACCCGGATCAGGTCTTTACGCGCTTTGAAGACTTCCAGGGCCGTCCATCACTACGCTATGCCAAGGCAGACCTGATGCGAGCCAGTTGTGTCAGTTGTCATAACACGCATCCCGACAGTCCCAAAACCACCTGGCAAGAAGGGGACGTACGAGGGGTGTTGGAGGTCATCCTACCCTTGGATGCAGCTGTCGCACAGACCCATGCCAACCTGCGAGGGACGTTCTATCTGATGACCACCATGACGGTCTTTGGGCTGTTAGGTTTGATGCTCGTGATTGGCGCGGTGCGCCGCTCTACAGCGGAAGCGCAGCGTCTGGCCGCGGAGGCAGCGCGAGCCCACGAGCTCACGCAGCTGAAGAGCGAGTTCGTGACGCTGGTCGCCCACGAGCTGCGGAGCCCACTCACGGCGAGCACGGGGTACGTCGAGCTCCTGCTCGAAGGGCACGGGGGCACTTTAACGGAGATACAACGGGAATCTTTGCAGATTGTGCAGCGCAACGGCGAGCAGCTGCTCGCCTTGATCGAAGACCTGCTGGATATCTCGCGTATGGAAGCCAGCAGGCTCGAACTGAAGCGCACGACGCTTGACCTGGCTCGTCTGGTCCGGGAGGTGGCCAGCTCGCTGCGCCCACAGATCGAGGCCAAAGGGCAGCGGCTCACCCTCGAGCTGGCCGCGGCGCTGCCGGCCGTCTCCGGCGATGCCGATCGCGTCACGCAGATCCTCACCAATCTGCTCTCAAACGCCCATAAGTATACGGCGTCCGGGGGAAGCGTTACCATCACCGCACGCGGGGAAGGGAGTGGCGTGCGCGTCAGCATCCGGGACACCGGGATTGGCCTCTCCCCCGACGACCAGGCGCGTCTCTTCACCAAATTCTTCCGCGCCCAGAATAGCGTGACCCAGGGAGTGCGCGGCACAGGGCTGGGACTGATGATCACGAGGGCACTGGTAGAGCTGCACGGCGGGGAAATCACAGTGACCAGCGCGCTGGGGCAAGGCTCGACGTTCAGCTTCACCTTGCCAGCGGCGCGGTAGGGCAGGGCACGCCGAAGGCGCCATTGGACGATGTCCATGGCACGGGCGAGGTCTGCATGCGTCTGGGTGTGAGGGGAAACCGCGGGCTCTTCTGTCTATCGTGCAGAGCTCTCAGAATCAATGATCTCCAACGCAAAGTCTCGAAACTGTTGGATAAGTCGAAAGTCCTGACCATTGCCTGTTACAACTCTGGCTCCAATAGAGCGACCGCTGAGGGCAATCAGGATATCATTGAGCAGGCCTGATGCGAGTTTGCTGCGAAACTGCGGTGTCTTTTCGAGCCCAACCGCAACGACGCTTCCTACCTCTTTCCAGACAAGATGGCTTGGAGTGATGATACGTCGGACATGCTCAAAGGGTTCGTAGAGAGCGGCAACATGTCGTCGCTGCCTGGGGGTACGGGCTCCAGCGAGGAGTTCCTGCACAACGACTGAACTGAAATAGGTGAGAGGGATGTCTCGCAGATAGCGTGGTCGAAACTCGGCAGCGAAGGCTGCGTTTCTGAAAATGGACACATAGACACTCGTGTCGAAAAGCAGGGGGGTAGTCACTGCTCTTCCCACATGTCCTGAAAGTCAGGAACTTTGCCGGCTACCTGATCAAACCCTTGCATGACCTGTTGGCGAAAAGCTACGAGGTTGAGCGCCTCGCGGATCGCCTCAGACTCACTCTGTGTACCCAGAATTTCTTGCGCTCGCCTGAGTACCTCGGGGTCGAGAAAGACATTTTTTCTGACCAGCTTGGCCATAGCAGTGCACCCCTTTCTGATGTATATTTCGAGCAAATATACGTATACTCACACCAGTGGTCAAGGTGTCTTAGCAATCGAGAGGAGGCAGCCATGGGCAGGCTCGATGGGAAAGTCGCGCTGATCAGTGGTGGAGCCCGGGGACAGGGGGCTACCGAGGCCCAGCTCTTTGTACGTGAAGGTGCCAAAGTCGTCTTTGGCGACATCCTGGATGAGGCAGGGAAACAGGTCGAGACCGAGATTCGAGCCACTGGGGGTGAGGCCACCTACGTGCATCTCGACGTGACCAATGAGAACAGTTGGCGTGCTGCAGTAGATACTGCGGTACGCCTCTATAGTAAGCTGAACATCCTGGTGAATAATGCCGGCATCTATATCCGCAAGCGCATTGAGGAGACCACCGAGGACGACCTGGACCAGATCATGGCTGTTAATGTCAAAGGCGTTTTTTTAGGGACCAAGCACGCGCTCCCAGCGATGCGGCGTGCTGGCGGCGGGTCAATCATCAACATCTCCTCGACCGCAGGACTCGTGGGCAATCCCAATGGTTCACCAGCATACACGGCCACAAAAGGTGCCGTACGGCTTTTCACCAAAGCCACGGCTGTACAGCATGCCAGAGACAACATCCGGTGCAACTCCGTCCATCCTGGCCCGATTGAGACTGATATGCTGAAAGAGGCCGCAGGAGGCCTGGAGGAAGCGTATCGCCAGCGTGTTCCCTTGGGTCGTTTTGGAACAACTAAGGACATCGCTTACGGGGTGTTATATCTCGCGTCAGACGAATCGTCCTTTGTCACTGGCAGCGAGTTAGTGATTGATGGCGGCTCGACGGCCCAGTAGGCCTATGCGGGTTATCTATAGGGTAGCCTTAAAAAGATAAAGTGGGAATGGAACTCCCAAACGGCGCGCACGCGATTCTCCCTATTGAGAAACTACGCGATTACTGTCTCAGAGCCGAATCCCCGTGGTCCCGTCAGACCACGGGTGCGTGAAGGTGTAGACGCCATCGCTGTTGGTGTCGTGCTCTTGCACAGAGGCCGCCGTGGTACTGGCGAGTTCCGGCGCACTGTCGAGCAGGGGATCATACCCCGTAGGGGCGGCGCCAAAAGGCCGTTTGAATGTCCTATACGCGCAACCCCAGCAGCGCAGGCTGCCCGTCCCCAGCCACCCGTCCTGTCCGTACCATGCTGCGCGGGCCTGTGGCCTGCCGGCTGCCGACAGGGCTGGCTATGGGTCCGGTTAGCTGGATGGATTGAGGGTACTGCTTGGCTCTCTTCGCAGCTCGGCTTCGATCTCGTCCGCGAGCTTCCGCAGATAGGCGACGGCCTCGCGCAGCTCGGTAAACTCTCCGTAGACAGTGCTGGTGTCTGTGGTGGTTGTGAGGGTGAGCACCACACGGAGCTTCTTGAGCGTCGGTTCCACGGGTTCTCCTTCGACAAGATGACCCTTGTGACGGTTCCAGCGGTGGGGGGTATTATACCACCTTCTTTTCTGCTCTACTCGCGGTGGTCATTGCACTTCTGGGATGTAGCTCGGGGCTGCGCCTTTTTTCTTGGGCAGGAGGGGAACCGGTACGCAGTTGTTTACTGGCTCGTCTGTGGCTTTGCTTGTTGCTGTAGGAGCTCCAGAAGACGCAGTCTGCGTCTCCGCGACAGCTCCCGCGCCGTCAGCCGCCCCTCCTTACTCCTCTTGAAGGGCGGCGTTTCTCCCTCCAGCTTTTTCCCGTGGCGCTCTCCTGGCTGCTCGCGGTAGACTGCTGGTGTGTGTCTGCGTTCACAGGATGGTGCTCCTTTGCCTAGGCTCAGGACATGGTGGTCGCCCAGGGTTGGGCATAGCTGCGGACCATGTCCTCCAGGATGTGCTTGGGAAAAATATAGTCTTTGATGAACGTGAGCAGCGCAGGGGCCACGCCGCGTAACATGGCTTCTACGTCAGCATTCGTGCACCGCCCCTGCTCATCAAAAACCTGTTGCACGCCCGCCACAGACACCGCCCCAGGGACCACAAGGGCGCCGATGTGGGCACAGACACTTTTCAGGTGTTCGAGGGCCTTGATGGCCCCAATACGGCCGGCGGCCACCCCGACAAGGGCCACCGGTTTACCCGCCAGCACCGAGGGGAATCCGAGATTCTCGATGATGAGCTTGGTCATCGCACAAAAGCTGCCATGGTATTCGGGGGTCGCCAGGATGACGCCAGGGGCCGCGGCAATCGCTGTGCGGAGGCGCTCCCCATCCCCTGGGTCTGGATGGCCAGGGAACGCAAGCGACAATGTGCGAGCATCGAACACGAGAGGCTCGATATGGCTTTGCCGTAAGGCATCCACCACGATGCCCAGCGCCCGCGCTGTATAATTGTCTGGTCGATTGGTTCCAGCGATGCAGACTATCCCTTCCATAGACACATCCTCGCTTGTTGCGCAGGGCACTCCGTCCGCCTGCTTGCCCTGCGGTGTGTTACCCGCCCGCGACCATCGGCGGGCTTGTCGGAGCGCTCGCTGCCAGAGCTGGCCGGACTTCCGCCCAGAAGCGCCCCAGTTGTTCGAGGGTCTCCTGCCGTCGCATCCCAGGCAGATGGGGGAAGATGACGAGGGCCTCGAGCCCGAGGACCTCTTGCATCTCGCGCAGCGTGTCGCGCGCCTGCTCGGGCGTGCCCACAATCCAGGACTGGCTTGCCATGCGTTCTTCGAGAGTGAAGGGCGGGCGGCTCGCCAGCGCTGGGGTGCGGCGGATGATGTTCGGCCAGAGCAGCTTGGTGAGCTCGTCGTGGCCAGGCCGTGCAGTGCGGATCGCAACCTCCGCCGAGTCGGCTATGTGGAGATACACCTGGAGCATGCGGTCTTCACCCGGTCGGAGCCGGAGGCCGTGGGCTTCCTCGACCATGGCGCCGTACCGGCGCCACCAGGACACCAACCGCTCCCAGGGATGGTTGGCGAACACGCCCACATGGCGCTGGCAGGCGGCGTAGCGCAGCGTCGCTTCGCTGCTGATGGGCTGGTAGACGCGCACCGGCGTGGTGAGCGGCCGCGGGACCAACGGCAATGCCGTGACGGGCTCCCCGCGGAACGTGAGGCCCTCCGGGGGGATCGTGTAATATCTACCGCGATAGGCGAACTGGTCGTGCGCGGTCGCGGCTTTGAAGATCGCCACTTGTTCCTCAAAGACGTCGCGGTTGTGGCGATCCGCGGCCGTGTCGTCGTAGCCAACATTGACGCCGAAGACGTGCGATTCGCGTTCTTCGGTGCCGCGACCGAGGCCACAGAGCAGCCGCCCGCCGGCAAGCACGTCGGCCAGAGCGTAGTCCTCGGCGAAGTGGAGCGGATGCCAGGTGGTCAGCACGTGAATCAGCGCGCCGAGGCGGATGTGGCGCGTGTGCTGGGCAAGCACTGCGTTCAAGAGCAGGACGTTCGGCACGACCTCGAACCCGTGGTGGTGGAAGTGGTGCTCGGCCGTCCACATGGAGTCGTACCCGAGGGTGTCGCAGTGCTGGGCATATGCGATGAGGTCCGCGTAGACCCGACGATAGTCGGCCTGGCTGTAGCGCCGCCGGTGCGCTGGCGGCCCGTTGACCCCGGCGTCTGGCATATCCACGGTCCCATAGAAAAATGCGCCGACATGCATCTCAACCTCCAGGGCTTGGGCACTGGTGAGCACCGGGGGCAGCCTCCCGTGCGGTGCCGTGGGTGACAGCGCCGTCGCTGGCGAGGCACGACACGAGCGATCGTGAGCCTGCCAACAGAGTAAGGGTACTGTGCTTCAAGCGGGGATACATGGCCGAGCGAAGCGCGCAACCATCTGTTTTGGTGGTAGGTTATCTGCTCGAGATTGACTGGCTCTCCACTTTGAGCACCCTACCCACGTAACTTCCCCTTTCATCCAGCGCTAAGGTTAGCCCGCGCTGTCAATCCAATGCCACGGAGCGATATAGCTCTCTAGTCGTATGCGCGGGTTTTGTGACCCCTCATATCACATGGTTGCCCTGGTGATGGTAGCATACTTAGGCAGATGCCACACGATGATGGGCGAAGGATGTCATGATAATATGGTGATGGCCTACTGTTGAACAAAATCATTTTGTTTACACAGGTGCGGATTTCCGATCGCTCCGCTCATCGTGGCCGGCAGCCCTGATGCGGGATAGCCAGATGACGCATGGGTTCACTGACGCATATGTGAAGGAGGCACCGTATGAGACGGATTGTTTGCGTGCTGGTGGCAGGTGTAGCGCTGGCCGGCGTGGTCGCCTACATGGCCCCCACATCTGGACAGGCCGATGGAGAGGCCGCCCCGATCTTCGTAACCGAAATTCCCCCCGGATACCGCGACTGGAGGTTGATCTCCGTGGCCCACGAAGAAGGCGACCTCAACGATTTGCGCGCCATTCTGGGCAACGATGTCGCAATCGAGGCCTATCGGGAAGGGAAGCTTCCGTTCCCGGATGGCACCATCATTGCCCGGCTCGCCTGGAGTTACGACCCGTCGGAGGAAAACAACAAAGTCTTTGGCCGTCCCCAATCTTTCGTGGCCGGCCCCCCCAAGAACGGGGTGCAGTTTATGGTCAAGGACGCAAAAAAATACGCTGCGACCGGCGGCTGGGGATTCGCGCATTTTAACGACGGCAAACCTGCCGATGAGGCAGTGCTCAAAACCTGCTTTCCCTGCCACCAGGCTATCAAAGATCGCGACTTGGTCTTCACCCGTTACGCCCCTTAATACCGAGCGCCATAGGATGCCACCTGCATACGATCATGGGAGAGAGATTATGGTGAACGTGACATACAACCAGCAGCTCACTGCACTTCTGGTGATCGATCCGTATAACGATTTCATTTCCGAGGGAGGCAAGCTCTGGGATCGCCTGAAGGCTGTTGCAGAAGCCAACAGTTGTGTCCCTCATATGTTGCAGGTGCTGCATGCGGCGCGGAAGGCGGGGCTTCGCGTCTTCTATGCGTTGCATCATCGGTACCGTCCCGGCGACTACGAGACCTGGCAGTACATCGCGCCGGTCCAGGAGGCAGCCTGGTCGCATAAGACCTTCGAACACGGGACGTGGGGCGGCGAGATCCGCCGCGAATTCGCACCGCAACCGGGCGACATTGTGGCCCTTGAGCATTGGTGTTCCAGTGGTTTTGCCAACACCGATCTGGATGTGCAGCTCAAGCAGCATGGCATTCATCAGCTCATTGTCATCGGACTCATAGCACACACCTGTGTGGAGTCCACCGTACGCTTTGCCGCTGAGCTTGGCTACCAGGTCACGATGGTGAAAGACGCGACCGCAAAAGCTCTCATCCGCTCGTCACGCGTCGCTTTTGATGTAAAAGAGGCCGGCCGTTTCGGGGTACAGGTGGAGGCGCCGGGCCAGGCCGATTTCCCGGCCGTGTTCGCAA
>Ga0081455_10005069_pt1 | contig 14544 bp, 19 predicted proteins | sample TabmetS3T2R1_FD_70207 | JGI IMG/M metagenome (GOLD analysis project Ga0081455, IMG submission 70207) | Tabebuia heterophylla rhizosphere microbial communities from the University of Puerto Rico - S3T2R1 | ecosystem: Host-associated > Plants > Roots > Rhizosphere ... | reverse complement strand
CGTCAAACATGGTGGCTTCGCGCAGCAGATACGGCGCGCCGTCGAGCGTGTAGCGATGTTCAATGGGTGGTCGCATGGATCATCCTCACTTCCGAGGTTGTTGTTGCATGGCATCCGGGCGACTGAACCAGTCGAGCCAGCCCAGGAGCTTTTGGCGTTCGGCGCGGGCAAAATCCATCGTCATACCGGGGAATGCTGTGCCCTCAGGGACCCCGGTACCCTGGACGGCGAGACCGGCCAGAAAGCCGGTGATCCCACCCGCTTGGCTAATGTTCTTGAGTTCGTTGACCAAATCTTGCGCGGCCTGCGCCAGTGGTCCCAGGAAGGGCATCCCTTTATTGATCTCCGTCGTCGCCGTGACCATGGCGTTGGTGAGGGCGAGTTGGCTGTCGAGCATGGCGCGCATAGCGGTCGTTTCGCTGATTTCTTCAGGCAGGGTCCGCGCTCGACGTTCTTCCAGACCGACTTGCCCACGTTCAGCGAGGCGGCGGCGTTCTAGGGCGGCCTCGGCTTCGACGGCGTTCAGCGGCTCTCTGAGTCCCCGTGCGACACTACCTCGCTCGCGGGCATACACCTCCATGCCCCGGAATTCACGGCGGGCACGTGTGGCACTCGCCCCGGCGGCGGCGCCATAGAGGAACCTCCCCAATGACGTGCGCCCCCCTGACGCGCCGCCGACGACCGTCTGTAAGGCGCCCAGGGCCTCGGGAATCGCCCCGAATTGTTCCTGTGCCACGCGAAAATCTTCCGGGTCATTGAGGTCGAGAGTTTCGCCCCCGACTTCAAGAAAGCGCTGGCGCCGCCGCAACTGATCCAGGGCTTGCACCTGGAGCACCTGCCCCAGGACGCCTCTCGGCTGTTGAAACCCCTGAAACTGCTCAAGAAAGGCTTGCGCCGGTTGCGTCGCGTAGCGCCCGCCAAACCCGGCCATATATTCCTGAAAGCGGTAGGCGAGGCCCTCGGGAATCGGCGGCGCCGCCAGTTCACCGGCCCCAGCAATGCGTGGCGCTTCCATGAGAAAGCGTTGCGCCGAGATGGCGCCAGGATAGCGAGCCGCGACGCGTTCACCGAGCAAGGCCCCCGTGGCCAGATTCGGATTGGTAATCCCGGCCATGCGGAAGGCGGTGAGCGTGTCGAAGGATTCGCCCGCGGTCATGCCATAGTAGCGCCCTACCCGAGCGGTCGCCATGGCAGTAGCGCGGTCGACGTGGCCGGTCGCACTGGCGAGGCCCTGCATGGCGCGGACGCCCTCGGACCCGAGAATCTGATATTCCCGGCGCATGGCGACCATGGTCTCGCGCACGTCCCCAAATTGCTGTTGCAGCGTATCGCCGAGGCGAAGGATATCCACTTCCCGCTCGGCACGGGCCGGCAGGGTCGCCGCCGCGCCTTTGATCCCCCGGTAGGCCATATAGCCCAGCGCGGCGCCAGGCACGCCGCCGATCGCGCCGCCGATCGCCCCGCCCAACCCGCCGCCGATAATATCCGCGAGGCCGCCGGTCACCGCGGCGCCGGCCGCACCCACCGCAGCGCCCCGGCCCACCCGATAGAGCCAGGAATGGCCTTGGGGTCCCATCTGCGCCATCAGGGAGACCAGTTGCGCTTGCTGGAGCCCGGCTTGGGCCTGCGCCGCCTGCTGGGCTTGGAGTTGAGCATGCGCCTGCTGCAGCGGTGTCACGGGCATACCGCCAAACTGCAGGCCATGGGCGGCTTGAAGTGGGGTCAGGCCAGGCGGGCCATAGGGGAGCCCATAACCGGGGTACCAAGGAGAAAAGGCACCCGTAGGCGGCGTCGCGCCTGCCGCTGGAGGCCCCTGCATCGGTCCATAGCCCGGATACCAGGGAGAAATCGGACCACGGGGGGTGGTCCAGCCAGGCGGTGTGGACGGCCCCCGCATCGGTCCATAGCCCGGATACCACGGGGTAAAGGGTCCCATCGGTCGAGGCGGACCACTAGGACCATACGCGAGACCATAGCCCGGATACCAGGGGCGGGTCTCCCCGATCACGTTCCCACTCAACACATTGCGGATAGTGCCCTGGAGCCCACCAAGCCCTGCCTGGTGCTCGGTCAAACGCCTGAGCACGCCTTCCGCCTGCGTGATCCGCAGCGCTGCACCTTCCCCCTTTTGCGTACTGGCTAAAGCAAGGCGCCCTTCCGCCCCCTGGCGCTGGAGTTCGAGCCGCTGCGCATGCTGCTCCCATTGCCGGATGCCCCGTTCCAGCGTCCGCTGATCAGCCTCGCCAAGAAAGCCCTGCTGCTGATAGCGTTGGGACAGTTCCTGGAGGGAGGCAAAAATGCGCCGGGCCTGCTGATTGACGCGGCCCAGGGCGAGGTTAAACTGATCGACCTCCTGCGCCGCCTTCTGGGCATTCGTGGTCAGATTAACATTGATGTTGAGCGGATTCTGCTCAGCCATGGTACGAGAGATTCCAATATGGTTCTAGCCAAACTTAGTTCAATTCTGACTCTGTTAGTAAACTGATGGCAATGCCCGAGACCCCGTTCACAAGCCGGGCTCGGCCCGTGGTCTCTATCGTATAGGTGTCCATCACCCCGCGATGAATAAGGGCGATTTCGCGCTGGGCGATCTGGTCGATGAGGCGCAAGAACATGGGTTGGTACTGCGGGATCGTGACGTCGCTCGGTACCAGGCCCTTGCTGATCAGGTCGTCGCCGGCCGTATGCGATTGGCCCCAACTAAACCGGGCCGAAATTCCATGGATCAAAATGTCCGCAAAGCGAAAGTTGCCTATTTCTACCACGCCCTCCGTCGTGTAGGCTTTCTCGAGCCTAACATTCTCCACGAGTCCCAATGGAAATGCTTGCCCCGCGCCGTTCACAGCCACGATACTGAGGGTGCTGGCGATATATATTCTATTTGCCACTAATTTAATTCCTACTATATATGCATAGCGTTAACTATGCAAACCTGGTATAATTAGATGTTGTGTGCGGCTAGGGAGTCGACCCCGAAACCACCTGCTACCTGGGCAGGTGTGCTGCACACGTCCTCTCATCCAGGGATACCAACAGGAGGTATCATCATGCCAGTGTTCCTTGTCTGCCAGATCTGTAACCAGCCTTTTCCAGTTGATCCGTATCGTCAAGACACTGCGTTGTATTGTTCGAACCGATGCCGCGGTCAGTCCCTGCGCAACCCAGAAGAAATGGCTCTGTGTGAGCAATGTGGAGGACCATTTATCGTGAAGCGAGGCGCACGGTTTTGTTCCACGCCATGTCGAAGACTGTCGCAAAGTGCTAAAAACATGGGAAAGTCGCTGCGAGACTTTTGGGGGCGACTCGACAGATGTACCCATGAATGGCCGTGCCCTTATTGTTGTGCTTGTTGGTGTGGCGGCGTGTATGAGACAGGCTATGGGGAGATCATGGTGAGGAAGGAACGCCTGTTGACACACCGAGTTGCCTGGGAACTGTGGAATGGACGGCGAATCCCAACCGGACTTGTTGTGGCGCATTACTGTCATACACGTGCCTGTTGCAATCCCATGCATCTTCATATCGCCACGCAAGCCGTGAACATAGAAGACTCTGTCCGTGATAGGCGCCATGCTTTTGGCGAGCGCCAAGGTCATAGTAAATTCACCGACCTCACCGCCACAGAAGCCTTGACGCTCTATGCAGCTGGGTGGTCTATACAACCTCTTGCAGACCATTTTGGCGTTACCTTCGCAACTGCCCAATCACTCTGTATGGGCAAGACATGGAAGCATCTTCCACGACCACCTATGTTTCCAAAGCTCAATCGCCCTCGATCTGTCAAGCGCCAGTTAGTGCTTCTATCTTAAGCGCTAGTAGATCTCCCCCCTTATTCCTTGGGCTCCGGCTCTGGCACATCCTCCTCCTCGTCAGGATCGGGCTCCACGATAGGGTGTTCGGGATGCGGCTCCTGGCCTGGGGGCACATGATCCGGGTCATGCCCTGGGGGCACATCAGGCCGGTTCCCGGGTTGCTCCCCGCCTTGCCCTGGAGGCGTGTCAGGACGTCCGCCGGGGTGGCCTTCCTCGTGTCCCGGTGGGGTCTCCGGTGGCCCCTGCCCCGGGGTATCGTCAGGTTTCTTCGTCGGCTCAGGATGCGGTGCTTGCTCTGCCATGATCGTTTCCTCCTGTTAGTTCATGCTGAGGCTGGTATCGTCAACTCGAATCTTTGGTACGAAATGGACCCATTTATGATGACATGGTCAATTTCGCCCCCTATGTAGACATGCACGACAATCTTGCAGACGCCTGCCTGAATGAAGACCTGCACCGGCAACCAGGCCGGCAGGATCTTCCCATTGGCATCCATCCCCTTGGAAATGATGCCGTCGACCTCCAAGCTACTCAGGGCATTAAACACGGCCCCCTTCACTGTTGGCAAAAAGTCCCACATAGCCCAGTGGGGAATCAGCGGCTCCACGTACACCTTGATGCGTTGCTCAATGACATCCCGCGCCATAGACTCCGACAGGATGCGATCGATGCGGTCCTGGCTGAGTGACGTCGTCACTGCGAGTGAGACGCGCACCCCCACCCCTTTCACCTCTTCGAGCACCGCCACGCCGTTACTCAGCAGGTCTTCGCGCAGGGCCTTGGAGAACTTGGAGCGCTGTGGCAGACTGCGACAGCGCACCACTAGGCGCGTCACTGACTGCGTCGGAATAGCGCCCGCCGCTGCCCCGCAGTAGCAGGCCGCCGGGTACAGCGGGGGTTGCTCAATGGTCCCCGAGGCCGCAACCACCGCCTGGGGAATCATCGCGGCAAAGGTAGAGTTGAGGCCAAGCGCTAAGGACTTCGCCTCTTCCGGGTCGGTGAGATCAGGCGGGGCATAAAACCCACGAAAGCTCTTCCCGCTATTGGTATGCTGCTCCGAGACCCAGGCGTTGATCGCGTCTTGCAGGATGGGGTTGGTGGTGACTGGAAAGAGCAGCGCACCCACCAGGTCTTCTTGCTCGATTACATCGAGGGCATCAAGCCAGTCACTCGTTGTCGGCGGCGGATTAGTTCCCCCGGCAAAAAACGTCTGCGCCCGGTTGGCCGGGACCGTAATCGCGGCGGGCAGCCGCGTGGCGGTCACCCGTGCCCCTTGCGTGTTAATGGCGTGGACGATACTTCCCAGGGCCGCATGCACGATGGTGTCCATACGTCCGGCCTGCGCCGTCAGGGAGTACGCAGCCGTACGAATATCCTGGCCCGTGACGACGGTGAAGAGGGTGGGGCACAGGGCTTCAGGGTCGGCATCCGGCCCCAGAGCACAGGTATAGCCGGGGAGCGCATCAATCGCTGCCACCAGTTGGCCCAGCGTGGCCGTGGCAGGGGCCGTCAGATCAAGGGCCAGATTCTCGCCACCGGGGCCACCCGTGACCGTCGTGGTCAGCGCGGTAGCGGTCGTACTCATAGTCGCCGCACTGCCAGCCCCTACATACCGGATGATCAGGGCGACTGGCGTACGAATGGTCCCCCCGGCCACCGTATCCAGTTCAGCACTGGGGAGCAGCGGATCGCCGTAGCGATCGAGCCGCGCCCGGTAGCCGTTCTGGCCATTGAGGTACGTGGCGAGCTGTTGCACGGTGCTGAAGCCTTCCTGGGTCAGGTCCAGGTCCTGCGCGATCGAGCCATCAGTGGCCCCGGTGATGGTTGTCTGGAGACGGACGGCCTTGTCACCGGTGCGGGTGATCGTGAGAGTCGCGGCCGTGGCGTTGCCGGTGTAGGCCAGGTGGAAACCATCGCGCAGGTTGTCCATGACGCTGGTTTCCTGGCGAAAGCGCAGGGTCACGCGTTTGCCCACGACGGTCCCAGTCGCCACTTCCACGGACACTTTGTTGGCATAGGTACCCGCATCAAGCGAATCGAGCTGGATGACCGGGGCGCTGGCGTCATCGAGCAGGGTCAGGGTCGCTGGGGTCGGCTGACCAAGGCGAATGACGTACACCCTATATGCCCCTCTGACATTTAAATCGAAACTCGGCGTCTTGAGATATGAAGCAAGGTCAACCCCCAGAATGCCTAGCGATTCCGGATCATACGTATCCCTGATGTCTTGCAACGCTATATAAGGCACTAACTGATTTGCTGGGCCTCCCTCCATATAGCTCAAGAGAATTACGTCATGCTGACTTACATAACGCGAGGTAGAACCTTGGTCAAAAACCCACCTCGAACTCACAGACGGAGAAATCCGTGGCTGGCTGTTGGCGTCGAGGACTAAAAGGGGATTACTTGAAGCCATATTTTTCCTTTCATACATGGATCAAATATGGTATAATATAAACCTCATCAAGATCTTGATGAGGGGTGCACCCTATGCGCATAGGGGCCGGGCTTACCACCCGGCGCGCACTCATTTCTCCCCGGTACTCCCTTGTGGTGAGGTGAGTTCTATGGCCTACGTAAGCACTCCGTCTGTCCGCGCATACCATCGTCAGTGGGCGGCAAATCGCCGCAAAGCTAAGCGCGAAGCTGAGCAACAAGCACATCCATTGGGGCCACTTGGCTGGCAGGGCGAGCGTCTCATTAAAAAATGGGTGCGCCATGGAGAGGCTCTGCTGCGCAGGATGATAAGGAGCCAACAAGTTGCCCGAGAGAATCGAGCAGAATTGCGAATATATTGGCGTGCTTGGTATGCCAAAAACAGAGAACGAGCGCTGGCCCAAAAAGCAGCTTGGCTGGAAAAACATCCCGAATTTAAGGAGTATCAGAAAAAATGGATGAGAGAGCATCCAGATGTTCGAAATATGGAAACTCACAAAAGACGGGCGCGCAAAGTCAACGCTCCTATCAATGATCTCACCGCTGCACAATGGCAGGAAATCAAAGAAGCGTTTGCGCATCGTTGTTCCTACTGTCCAGCTGATTGCCAGGCTTGTAAACGCAAGACACATAAGCTGACACCTGATCATGTTACACCCTATGCCAAAAACGGTTCTAATACACTCTGGAATGTTATTCCAGCTTGCAAATCCTGCAATTGTCGCAAGGGACCACGGCCACCACTCAAACCCGTTCAACCCTTGCTCCTTACTATTGCCCCCAGCAAGAAACCCAAAGTGACCCAAGAAAGGCTCTCCAATGTCTAGACTGACCTCTGAGCAACGTCATGCCGCCTCACAGGCTTACTATGCCACTCACCGCGAGGCCATCCAGGCCAAAGCCAAGGCCTTGCATCACTACCACGCCTACAAGCAACAGTGGCTCAGGCCGCGACCAACCAGTTTTGCCGTCGATCCTGAGGACATTGCCATGTCTCAACCTCATACGACCCAAGCGGCGACAGACTAGCGGGTGGCTCCCGTATCCGCCATCGTATCGCGATAAAACGTCTGCCACTGGTCCATGGTATAAAACCCGTTGGTATCATGACCGTGGCGCCGCATCCACCGGGCGAGCGCCGCCGCGGCCGCCGTGGTACTGGCAACACTCCGGCGCCGAGGGGCCATGGCGAGAAAGTCTCGCCAGCCGATAAGGGCCTCGACGCTTTGGGGCTCCTCGCTCTTGTGCCCTTCAGTCTCTGGGGGTTGGCCCTCGGACGCAGGCGCATCGCTTGGGTGAGGCCGTCTTTCACTCATGGGTGTGTCTCCTTATTCCATGGCCGGCATGATATGGAGGGGGATCTGTGCATAATGCGCGTATACTTTGATACAAAGATCACTGACCCATTCGACAGGACGCATCGTGACGGCGCGCTCAACGCGGGTCGTGGTGAGGAGCAGATGCCGCGTATACGTGCGTTCGGCGAGGTATTGCAGCGCCGGGTCGAGATCACTGCCGGCGACGCCGACGTCATAGAGTCCCCAGGTGGCAAACAGCGGCAGACTGTTGAGCACATAATTTTGCAGCCAGGCATATAAGTACAGCGTGGCCTCGCGGTTCTCGGTCCAGATACTGAGCAGATAGCTGGCCTGTAAGGCTTGCGACCGGATATCGAACTCGATCCCGTCCTCGCCATACTGGCGCAGGCTCTCGGCAAGGTAGGTTTGAGCCTGCTCTTCTTTTTCGAGACGGATGGTGATGGCGGGCATCGCCGTGGGGACCTGCGCAAAGCTACTGAGGACGGTGACGGGCTTGGCGCTGAGGAACGTCGTCAGGCGTGCCACGGCGGGCGGCACGATCTGATAACAGAAAGGCTCCTGGGGCACGGCCATGCTGGGGTCGCCACTCACCGTTAAGGTGTCTGCCGTATTGCTGAGGATCGGAAACGTCTCGCCGCCCCAGCGTACCATCCCTTGCACTCCATCTTCCGGCGCATACTCATTGGGTAGCCACAACTTCTCGGTATCGGTCAAGAGGCCAGGCCCGAGTACTGTAGGTGTGCCGACGTGGGAGGCATCGAAAAACACGAGCTCGAGCATCTGCGGCGTCGTGCGATAGCGCTCTAAGCCAGCGCGGATCCACGGGACAAGCTTCGCCTCAATGATCACGATGGCACTCCCGTCCTGATACTGGCGTGAATCAGCGTGACCATATCGGCCTCCGCCGCCGTGCGCAGGAGTTCTCCCACCCGGGGGGCAATCTCGCGGACCGTCTGCGCCGCAATGGCCTGTGGAGGCTTCGCGGGCATCCACCAGCCGGCACTGTGTTGCGTCATCGTCCGGAAGGTCAGGTAGCGCACGCCCCGACCGCTCCCACGCCGCTGCAGGCCTTCATAGATCGAAGCATGCGTATAGCCTGGGCGCACATTGCGCGGAGAGGCGGGCACATAGGGGGTCAGGCCGGGAGCATGCACAGCCCGTCCCTGCGTCTCACCTGCGGTGAGGTATTGGCCGCGCTGGAGACGACTCGCCACGTTATAGACCGGGCGTGGCATGGCGGCACTCCTCGCCATGGGGGAACTCGCCATGGCCCGCATCCCCCGTTGGGCGCTGTAATGGCGAAACGGCACAATGAGGTAATACTCGCCTGATTTGGAGCGTTTGGCCGTGGGGACAGCGGCCCAGTTGATGCGATCCGGGAGGTGATAGGCGCTATGGCCGGTCTCAATCCGGCGTGCCGTGGGGGACGTATTGGTAATGGTTGCCCGGATGGATGAGCCCTGGTCGACGACGGAGATACTCTCCGGAGTCTGAAGACCGCTGAGATAGGCATCGCGTTCGCCCGGAGTCGTGAGGGTCCGCTGGGCAACCGCCTGCCAGTGCTCGTGCACGAGACGGGCGGCGTCATGCATCGCCTGGAGGAGAAAGGGCAACCTGGTCTCAGCCATGCCTACAGCCCTTCCGCAAGGTAATCCAGCCGGGTCAACAGCACGACCTGGGATTGTGGAGTGCGATGTTCGACCCGCGAACGAGGATTATCAGGCGTACACAAGTAATCAGGCTGGGCACTATATTTAACACTGTACTGCTGCATGAAGGCGGGCGATTGCCCGCCAGCGACCCACGTCACCGTATTGGGCGGCGTGAGGATGTAATCGCGCCCAGGCTGATACACGCGGTCACGATCGGCGACCAGGTCGAGGGTCACACCGCTGGGAAAGCGCAGGGTCTCATCGAGCCCGCGCGTGAGGACTTCATCGGTAAAGGTTTCGGTAATGTCGAGGCGGCGGATTTTATCCCGGTCGCACAGGCGCACGCCGGGGAGAATCGAGGCTTGAATGGTGCCAGGAATCCAGGTACCGGGGTCGTTGAAGGTGCGGCGCGACGCCTCGCGCACCATGAGCAGTATCGTACTATAGGCGGTGTTCGGGGGATAGAAACGGCCGGTACCGTGGCACGCATAACAATTTGGATCGAACTGATGATCAGCGAGAAGGCAACTGCACTGAACAACCGGGAAAACGAGACACTGCTCGCCGTGGCCTTGAATAAAGGCACGCTGTTTCTCTAAACGAAAATGGGTTGTCCCAAGGAGGCCCGTGCCAGCCATAGAAACGTGTTCCAGGTACAGGAGGAGAACCTGCCCCGATACACGCGGCTACACTATAGGCATGTCTTTGAAAAAAAGTCAATTCCTGGGTGGCGACCCGTTCGTTTTCAGCCGCTCTACCTCGGCCTGGAGAGCGCCATTCTGTTGCCGCGCCAAGCGCAGTTGTTCGAGGAGTTGCGCGACATTCTGTTCGGCGAGTTCGGCTTGTTGCTTTTTGATGTCATATTGATGGCGGAGCGTGCGGACCTGGCTAGCGATGAGCGTCAGTTGGAGCGGCCATGGCACGTCGGGGGTCGTCGCGAGGAGTTGGTCTTTGACGAGGGCCTGATACTGTTCCTGCACCTGCGGTTCGCACTGCGGGGGCGGGGCCGGAGTCTGGGCCCAGACCGGTAGTGCGAGGAAGAGCATCGTAACCCCAGGAACCAAGCGCAACAGACGCATATGATCATCTCCGCGGGAGAGGGTTCGTCATAGGCTCTCACACCAGGCCGTCAGGAAGACGGTAGGGCTCATCGCCTCGCTGACCAAGTATAGATCATGGACCTGCGTACTGTCCATCGCCAGCGCCTGCCACTGGCCCGGCATGAGGATGGCACCGACGACAAAGGTACTCGCCGGCAGGACCCCGCCCTGGACGGGTGGAGGAATCGGGCCAGGCGTTGCATCCAGCGCATACCAGACCCGTTCCGTCGTTGTCCAGAGCCAGACCTGCCGGGCGCCGGTCGGCAGCGTGACCCGCAAGACGGCACTCGGGATATCGCTGAGTACAACGGTGGCGCTCTGCGGCGTCAGCCCGTCAAGGTTGTCCGCACCACTTCCTCCCGCAATCCCTGGGAGTCCGGCACCCATCCAGACGGTTTGCATCCTGCCTTCCTCTAGGGTGTTGGCGGTGGGGCATCGGGAACGATACCGGTAATTTGTTCGGTATTACTCCGGATATCGGCCGCCTGCTGATGGGCCGTATCTGCGGCGCTGGTGATCGAACTCAGGAGGTTGTCGAGTTGCTCCTGCGTAATATTCTGCGCGTTAAACTGCTGCATTTCCGCAACAATGGCCTCAAGCTGGGTTGCCAGGGCCTCGGTCTGCTGCGCTTGCCCATCCGCAAGCCGCGCCATTTCGTCTTTAATTGCTTGGACGCTATCCATAATCTGCTCCATAAGCGTATTGAGGGTATCAAGCTGCGGGATTTGAAAGGTGATAGTCCAGTCTATGTCTAAGGACATGAGACTATCCTTTCAGCCATAATTACGTTGAAATAAACACCATTCTGTACTACAATAGTAGACCTGCGGCTAGGTTTGGCCACCGAAAACCCGTTCTCACCGGGCCGTCGCAGGTTGTTCCACAGTGAGAATCTTTCAACCTTGTGAGAGGGTTGCTGCCTATGTTTTCGCAAGACATTCTTGATCATTTCTGGAGCAAAGTTGACAAGACATCTTCTCCTCATGGTCATTGGCTGTGGACTGGCTCCTTGACTAAGGATGGATATGGTCAGTTTTGCTATCGAGATGCCCATGGAAAATGGCATAACGTTAGAGCACATAGGTTTGCTTTGAGCTTGATTCATGGTCCATTGCCAAAAGAGGTTCATGCGCTCCACAAGCCACCATGCGTTGTAAGACATTGCGTCAGACATCTATATCCAGGCACTCCGAAAGAAAACGGACAGGACACGGTCGCTATGGGTCGTTCGCTTATGGGCGAAAAACATCATCAAGCCAAATTGACTGAAGATGATATACTTATTATTCGTCAGATTGGCCATAGCATGACCCAAAAAGCCATTGGCAAACAATTTCATGTTACTGAAAACACCATTGCCTTTGTTCAAAAAGGGTTGACGTGGCAACACGTTCCAGGAACCATTCTGCCCTCCAAACAAGGAAGAAGCGGTTTTGCTAAGTTAAGCGATGAGCAAGTACGAGAAATACGTTCTCTCTATACAGGAAAATATGGTCAAGCTTCTGAACTTGCACGTATCTATCATGTATCACGCCAAACTATCTGGACTACATGTTCGGGCAAATATTATCAAGATGTATAATCTCTACCCCTAGAAGAGCTGCGGAACACTTACTGTAATGTCCCACGTAATATCCATCGGCATACCTGTACTCCCAGGCATAAGACCAGTCTACCCAGAGACGCTTGCAGCACCGCTCCTCTCTCATGGTTAGAGGCATGGTCAAGGACGCACGGGCACAACGACCGGTGGTGGCAGGCCTGGCACCGGGCCATGACTGCCCTGATAGCGGAAGCGCAGTTTCACCAGATCAATGTCGTCGCGCTGATTTTGCAGCGCTGCCACCGTCCCGGCATAGATCCCGCCAGGGCGCCCTTGCGTGCCACTGCTCCCGTAATTCACTGACTCTTCAATACCGTCCATAAAGAGCCTCTCGCCGCTCAGGCCATGGCTGACGTCGCGGCCGGCACTGCCCATACTGAGCACCTGAATGGCCGCCCCCAGACTGCACCACTGAATGACGGAGAGCGGCAGGGCCCCGACGCCGATAATATAGTCGACGGCCCAGCCCAGGACCGTCTCGGGATCGGGCACGAGCGCGGTGGGAATATGGAGGGCCTCTTCTGGGAAATCATACGTGACTGTGTCCAGCGCCACCGGCGTATAGAGGGGCAGCGGCGGCACGTCTGTCGTGAGGCCCGTCCACAGGCGGATGCGCGTAATCGCCTGAACGTCGTGATGCCAGAGCGTCACCCGGTAAAAGTCTTCGCCCTCGCGTGCCGGCGCATAGGGCACGGAGGTATGCGCCACATCATAGTCGGTCCCGAGGACGGTGCCCGCATCTGGTGGTGCCGCAATCCGCCACCGGGGCCAGTGAATATTCATGAGTTCCTCGGCCCGGCTCAACTCGGTGAGGAGGAGGGCATTGAGCGCCGCATCACCCCCCGGCCCCGTCCACGCGACGCCCAGATCAATGCCACGCAGATAGGTATTACGCACCGCCTGCGCCGAGAGCGTGCCGACGAGGATCATCGTTAATCCTCCCGCGCATAGGAGATGGTATCGCCATGCCGACTGGCCTGCTCATGCAGATGCTTCGAGGCAAAGGGCTGCGTGAGACTGGTATCACGGCGCTCCGCTTCCTTCTCGCCGACGTCCAGACCTCCGGCATAGAGCGTCGTGGTGGCCAGCGACGCGTTATTACGGAGTTGCTTCGCCAGTGTGAGAAAGTGGTTGGCCATATCGGCATAGGAAACGGTGCGTTCGCCCCGCTTCACCGTCGAGGGCTTATAGAGAAACTCCATGCCCTTGCTCTCTGCAAGCATGGCGGCGGCAAGGTAGGTATTGCCCCGGTGCTCAGCCAGGGCAAAGGCGCACTCCTCGTCAGTCGCAATACAGTTTGATGGATCAGTATTTCCTAATCTAAAATGAACTTCATCAGTTAAACTTGAACTAGGATTGCCGCTGTAGGTGTAAGCCATCGTACAGGTCTTTCTCTGCTAGCTCCGCCGTCCGCGCTGGCGACTCTCTTCCTCCTGGGCATGGCGAGACGCCTCCGCCTCCGTGGCTTGCCGATGCCGTGCTTCTTCCTGGGCCTGCGTCGGCGCCCCAGCATCGCTAGGCGTGGCAGGTGTGACCGCGTTGCTCACCACCCGTGGATCCGTGAGGGGCGAGGGTGCCCCATCCTCTTTGCGCAACGCGGGCGGCCTGGTTGCCGCGTCCTGCGGTTTTTCGCGCTCGGCCACTGACATCGAGCTGCGCGGCACACGGGTTTCCTGCTTCACGGCCTCGGCGCGTGCTTCCAGCACCTTGGGTTCAGGATCTGGCTCACCTGTCGCTTCATAGGACGCCTGCACAAACGCCAGAAACTCGGCATAGGCGGCGGCCAGGACATCTGCGCCACTGCCCGCCGGGATACCGTGCTGGCTCAAGTAGCCGACAAACGCCTTTTCTTCTTCGCTATCCCGCCCATGCATGTCAAGAAACGCACTCCACCACAGATCGCTGGAGGGACTACTCATCAGAAGACCTTGATTCATGCTTGCCATAAGAAGATTCTCCTTTGCACAAGGGGTGAGAACATTGCTGCACTACCATCGTTGGCGAAAGAGTGTAACATGTAAGACGGCATCGGCGTTACTGCTGCGGATCGCACGGAAACCGAGCAGGGCCATGCGTCCACAGATCCAGGTGCCCCCGCCGACCGGGGCATTGCCGCCCGACGGGGGATCCACCAGATGGCCGTCGGTACTCGTGGGCACGCCAAACAGCATATACCGCACGGGGGCCTCTTCGAGCGTCATATAGGCCGCCGCAGCAGTCTTGCTCGCAATCGTGTCGGCACTAAAGCCCACGGGCGTACTACTCACGGTGACATTCTGATAGTCTACCGGCTCCAGGCCATTGCCGTGCTCCGGGCAGACGCTCGACTGGCCCCACGCCGCAGACGACAGGTAAAGGAGCAGGAAGCCCAACAGGCCCCAGCATAGCACGCTGGGATGATGCATACCACGCATCTTTACCTTTCCGGAGTTTGCTGGGACACTGGCCCCGGTTGTTGCTTTTGCAGTTCCGCTAAGGCCCGCTCGGCTTTCTCCGCCCGCACGAGGAGCGAGGCCGCTGCCCGCTCCACATGGTCACAACGACACGGGAGGTCTTGCTTGACACGAATCCAGGCTTCACAGTCGAGGAGTTGCTCATTGAGTGGTTTCATCTGCGCCCAGG
>Ga0081455_10005068_pt1 | contig 14544 bp, 13 predicted proteins | sample TabmetS3T2R1_FD_70207 | JGI IMG/M metagenome (GOLD analysis project Ga0081455, IMG submission 70207) | Tabebuia heterophylla rhizosphere microbial communities from the University of Puerto Rico - S3T2R1 | ecosystem: Host-associated > Plants > Roots > Rhizosphere ... | reverse complement strand
CGCGGCGTCGCTGGATCAGGGTTTCCCCCATTGTCCAATATTCCCCACTGCTGCCTCCCGTAGGAGTCTGGGCCGTGTCTCAGTCCCAGTGTGGCTGGTCGTCCTCTCAGACCAGCTACGGATCGTCGCCTTGGTAGGCCGTTACCCTACCAACTAGCTAATCCGACTTCGGCTCATCCATCGACGCAAGGTCTTGCGATCCCCTGCTTTCCCCCGAAGGGCGTATGCGGTATTAGCCAATCTTTCGACTGGTTATTCCCCATCATTGGGCAGATTCCGAAGCATTGCTCACCCGTTCGCCGCTCGTCAGCACGTATTGCTACGCCTGTTACCGCTCGACTTGCATGTGTTAGGCACGCCGCCAGCGTTCAATCTGAGCCAGGATCAAACTCTTCACTTAAAGATTGCGATCTTCAGTAAAGGAGTATCCATAAGGCCCATTGCTGGACTTTTTGGTACTCGGTTAATGCCTCCAAAAGAGTCATCGACGCGAGTCCCCACACAAATTACCTGCAAATTTTTAGACAGCACTTCGGTCGCTAGGGCCGAAGAAGGGGGCGGAATTATAGGCGTCAGCCTCATTCCGTCAACCTATGTATTCAGACACTTACTTACCCACCGCGAGAACCGCGGGGGCCATCGGTGCGTGAGGGGGCGCATTATAGGGAGCGAAATCCCTCTGTCAACGCGATGTCACATCCATTGTCAGAATAATCTCAAGTTACTGACAGACAACAGATTTTTCCCGCCTCGCCTGACGGGTCCATGGTCGAATCCTGACCAATCGGTCGTGTCAGCCGCCCTGCAACGTGACCCACCGGAATTTGTGCTTCCCGACCTGGATGAGATAGGTGCCGCCCGGAAGGAAGTGGTCCCGGCTGGTCACTTTATTGAGCCCCACGGGATCTGCGCCGACGCGGACGGCGCCCTGGTCGATCATGCGGTTTCCGTCCGAGGTGCTGGCGACGAGACCCGAGTTCTTGAGGACGTTTGCGAGCCGCTGGGCCGATCCGTCGGTAGTTAGACTCACGCGCTCGATGTTCTCGGGAACCTGCCCCTGCTGAAACCGCGCCACGAATGCGTCGCGCGCGCGCGCCCCCGCGCCCACACCGTGAAAGCGATCTACGATTTCGATTCCGAGCTCGAACTTCACGTCGCGCGGATTGCGCCCTTCGGTGACTGCACGCTGCAGTGCCGCTACATCGGTGAGCGGACGAAAGGACAGTAGTTCGAAGTAGCGCCACATCAGCTCGTCCGAGATCGACATGAGCTTGCCGAACTGCACGTCCGCCGCCTCGTTGATGCCGATGTAGTTGCCGAGAGACTTCGACATCTTGTTGACGCCGTCGAGACCCTCGAGCAGCGGCACCGTCATGACGATCTGCGGCTCCTGCCCGTAGGTTTCCTGCAGCTGGCGGCCCACCAGCAGGTTGAACTTCTGATCGGTTCCGCCGAGCTCTACGTCGCTCCTGAGCGCGACGGAGTCGTACCCCTGGACGAGTGGATAGAGAAACTCGTGAATCGCGATCGGCTGGTTGCCTTTGTAGCGCTTCGAGAAATCATCGCGCTCGAGCATGCGCGCCACGGTGTGGCGACCGGCGATCTCGATTAGTCCCGCGGCATTCATCGATCCGAACCAACGCGAATTGAAATCGATGCGAGTCTTCTCGCGATCGAGGATCTTGAAGATCTGCTCCTGGTAGGTCTTCGAGTTCGCTTCGACCTGGTCACGCGTGAGCGGCGGGCGCGTCGCATTGCGGCCCGTCGGATCGCCGATCATTCCGGTGAAGTCACCGATGAGGAATGTGACCTCGTGACCGAAAGACTGGAACTGCCGCATCTTGTTGATGAGTACGGTATGGCCCAGATGCAGGTCGGGAGCGGTAGGGTCGAATCCAGCCTTGATCCGCAGCGGCGAGCCGCGATTCAGCTTCTTTACGAGCTCGCTCTCGACGAGCACTTCCTGCGTGCCGCGCAGGAGTTCGGCGATCTGATCTTGCAGTTGGGTTTTCATTACTCGAAGTCGCTACTGGAAAAGAGGGATCGCGCTTTGGATCACATTCGATACCGTGGCCGGTTGACCCCTTATCGATCCGTCGGTTACGTTTTATAGATCGTGCCATTGTTCATCAAGTCCGCCATACCGGGCGTTTCCACGCGCGTCGCGACCGGCATGCAGATTGCGCTCTTCGTCGGCATCGGCGTCGTCGCCTGGCTGCCGCGCGCCCCGCTACCCGCCCCGCCTCCGCCCGCGCAGAGTGCACCGGCAGCCGTGCAGGTCGCGCCGACCGAAGCGAGCATCGGCTTCTCGACGATCGAAGTGGTCGTCAATCGCAACGACACCCTCGACCAGATCTTCCGCAAGTTCGAGCTCGACTTGAGCGACCTCGCGACGCTGCGCGATCTGCCGGAGCTGCGCAGTCAACTCGATCGCCTGCACCCGGGGGAGCTCCTGCGCTTCATGCATCGCGGCGGCGAGCTGGTCGGCCTCGAGCGCAAGCTTTCCGACAGCGAGACACTCAAGGTCACGCGCGACGAGAACGGTTTTACGTCCGACGTCCTGCAGAACCCGCTGGAGATCCACACGCGCACGGCGAGCGCGACGATCACCTCTTCGCTGTTCCAGGCCGCCGCCGATGCAAATCTTCCCGACCGCGTGGCGTTCGATCTCGCGGACATCTTCCAGTACGACATCGATTTCGTGCTCGACATCCAGCCCGGCGATCGCTTCACGGTCGTCTATGAAGAGGTGTCGCAGGACGGTGTGCCGCTGCGAACGGGAAATGTACTCGCCGCGAAATTCGTCAACGAAGGGCGCGAGTACCGAGCGGTGCGCTACACGGATGAACAAGGACACTCCGAATACTTCACGCCCGACGGACACAGCCTGCGCAAGGCCTTCATTCGCACACCGGTGCAGTTCTCGCGCGTGAGCTCGACGTTCAACTCGGCGCGCAAGCATCCCATCCTCAACCGCATCCGCGCTCACAAGGGCGTGGACTACGCGGCCCCGGTCGGTACTCCCGTGCGTGCCGCGGGCGCGGGCCGCGTGAAGTTCGTCGGCCAGCAAGGCGGCTACGGCAACGTCGTGGAGCTCGAGCATGGCTCGGGTGTGGTCACTGTCTACGGGCACCTGTCGCGTTTCGCCAAGGGTCTGCGCCGCGGTCAGCACGTGGACCTCGGCAACGTGATCGCTTATGTCGGCATGACGGGACTCGCCACCGGGCCGCATCTCCACTACGAATACCGCGTACGCGGCGTGCACAAGAATCCGCAGACCGTTCCCCTGCCGAACGCGGAGCCGATTCCGACTGGCGATACCGGCCATTTCCTGACGGCGACGGCGGATCTCATGAACATGATCGACCTTCCCGCCGGCCCGACACTCGTCGCACGCTGAAACGGCGCGTCAACTGTCACATTCCTCCGGCCGGGGGTGTGGTTTGATAGCGGTCGAACTAGTTTCGCGTCATGGACCAGCCCGATCTCCGCTCCGCAGAGCACTACATCAATCGCGAGCTCTCGCTGCTCGAATTCAACGAGCGCGTGCTCGCGCAGGCGCTCGATGAAAAAGTCCCGCTGCTCGAACGTCTCAAATTCCTCTGCATCTCGTCGAACAATCTCGACGAATTCTTCGAGATCCGCGTCGCGGGCCTGAAACAGCGACTCGAGCTCGGCTCGGACCAGCCCGGCCCGGACGGCCTCTCGATCACCGAACAGGTCGCCGCCATCCACGAGCGCACGACGCGCCTGGTCGACGCGCAGTATTCCTGTCTCAACGAAGTGCTGCTGCCGGCGCTGCGCAACCATGGCATCGAGTTGCTCGCGCGCGCCAACTGGGACCCGGCGACCCAGCAGTGGCTCGAGCAGTACTTCGAACGCGAGGTCGAGCCCGTGCTCTCGCCGCTCGGCCTCGATCCGGCCCGCCCGTTTCCACGCATCCAGAACAAGAGCCTCAACTTCATCGTGCGGCTCGCGGGCCAGGACGCGTTCGGACGCGACACCGGGCTCGCGGTCGTTCAGGCACCGCGCTCGCTGCCGCGCGTGGTCGCGCTGCCCGAAGCCGACGGGCGCAAGCGCTTCGTGCTGCTCACGGGCATCGTGCAGCAGTTCGTATCGAAGCTGTTTTCCGGCATGGAAGTGCTCGGCTGCTACCAGTTCCGCGTGACGCGCAACAGCGACTTGTTCGTCGACGATGAAGAAGTGGACGACCTGCGCCGAGCGCTCGAGGGCGAGCTCGCGCATCGTCGCTACGGCGCCGCAGTGCGCCTCGAAGTGTCGCGCGATTGTCCGCCCGATCTCGATGCGTTCCTCATGCGGCAATTCACGTTGGCCGAGGTCGACTTCTACGAAGTCTCGGGCCCCGTGAATCTCAACCGGCTCGCAGCCATTTACGACCTGGTGCAGCGGCCGGATCTCAAGTACCCGATCTTCACGCCCGGCATGCCGCGCCGGGTCGCGGGGTCGACCGATCTGCTCGCCGTCATCCGCCAGAAGGACGTGCTGCTCCACCACCCGTTCCACGCCTTCGGGCCCGTGCTCGATTTCCTGCGCGGCGCCGCCGCCGATCCGCGGGTGCTCGCGATCAAGCAGACGCTGTACCGCACGGGCAACGAATCACCGATCGTCGATGCGCTGGTCACGGCCGCGAATGCCGGCAAGGACGTCACGGTCATCGTCGAGCTGCGCGCGCGCTTCGACGAGGAAGCGAACATCGAGCTGTCGAACCGGCTCCAGGAAGCCGGCGCGCACGTCATGTACGGCGTCGTCGGCTTCAAGACGCACGCGAAGATGTCGATGGTCGTGCGGCGCGAGGCGGACGGACTGCGCCGCTACTGCCATCTCGGCACGGGCAACTACCATCCGCGCACCGCGCGCGGCTACACCGACTACAGTCTCTTCACCTGCGATCCCGAGATCGGCCAGGACGTGCACGAGCTGTTCCTGCAGCTCACGAGCCTCACGCAGACGCCGCGGCTCACCAAACTACTGCAGTCGCCGTTCGGACTGCACGAGGCGGTCGTCGAGAAGATCGGGCGCGAGGCGCAGCTCGCGGCCGAAGGCAAGCCGGGCCGCATCATCGCTAAGATGAATTCGCTCGTGGATCCGCAGGTCATCGAGGCGCTGTATCGCGCGTCGCGCGCGGGCGTCGACATCGACCTCATCATCCGCGGGTTGTGCGCGCTGCGCCCGGGAATCCCCGGGGTTTCCGAAAACATCCGCGTGCGCTCGATCGTCGGGCGCTTCCTCGAACACTCCCGCGTGTTCTTCTTCGGCAACGGCGGCGCGAGCGAGCTCTACCTCGCGAGCGCCGACTGGATGGAGCGCAATTTCTTCCGGCGCGTCGAGATCGCGTTTCCGGTGCGCGAGCAGACGCACCGCGATCGCATCCTGCGAGACCTCAATCTCTATCTTGCCGACGACACGCAGGCCTGGACTCTCGGGCGCGACGGCCGCTACGCGCGCTGCGCTCATGGCGCGGACCCGCACGATGCGCAGGCTGCATTGCTCGCGAAGTATTCCGCCGGCAGCGCACCCGTTATCGCGCCCTAGCGCCCTACTTCGCGGTGAACACCCGCAACCGGAATCCCACGGTCTTGAGGTTCTCGATTTCCGCCTGCAGGTCGGCGACCGTTAGCGGGTGATCGTCGAGCCATCCCGGCGGCAGCCGCATTTCGAGCGCGTCGGCACGCGGCGTGAGCCGGATGTCGGGCAACGCCACTGTGCTCCGGCCCCGATGCAACAGCACCGCGAGCCGCAACAGCAAGGTCATCGCCGGTGCGCGCTTGTCCCACGGCGGGATCAACTGGTCGCGCTCCTCGATCGCGGGCTTGCGGCGGTGACTGCCGACCATGAGCGACAGCAGTTTCTGCTCCTCTCGCGGGAACCCGGCCATGTCGGCGTTCGCGAGTAGATAGGCTCCGTGACGGTGATAACCGCTGTGTGCGACGTCGAGACCGATCTCGTGCAACCGCGCGGCCCAGCGCAGCACGAGCTCGATCGCGGGATCCGCGAGCGACCACTGCTCCTCGACCTGCTCGAGGAACTTCACGGCCGTGGCCTCGACGCGTTCGGCCTGCGCGCGGTCGACGTGGTAGCGCTCCTGCATGCTGCGCACGGTCCGTTCGCGGGCGTCCTCGTCGATGTAGCGGCCGATGAGGTCGTAGAGCAGGCCTTCGCGCATCGCGCCGTCGGCCACCTTCATCGTCTCGATGCCGAGCTGCTCGAACACCTCGGACAGGATCGCGACGCCGCCCGCGAACGACAGCTTGCGATCGTCGGTCAGCGCATTGAGCTTGAGGTCGCGGATGTGCTCGATTCGGCCGAGCTCGTGGATGATGCGTTCGAGCCCGTCGGCCCCGATCGCGACCGCATCCGGATCGATCTCGCGGATGCTGTCCCCGATGGCGCGGACGGTGCCCGAGCTCCCGACTGCCTCGTCCCACCCGCGGCGCCGGAACGACGCCTGGTAGGGCTCGATGGCCTGGCGCGCGGCGACGCGTGCGCGCTGCATGCGCTTCTGCGAGAGCCGGCCGTCCGCGAAGAACTCCTCGCTGATGCGCACGCAGCCAGTCTGCAGGCTCTCGAGCTCGAGGGGCTCGAGCCCCTCGCCGATGATGATCTCCGTGCTGCCGCCGCCGATGTCGCAGACGAGTCGCCGTCCCGGTCCCGCGGGCATCGTGTGCGAAACACCGGAGTAGATGAGGCGCGCCTCTTCGATGCCGGAGACGATTTCGATGGGATGACCGAGCGCTTCGCGCGCCCGCTCGACGAACGCTTCCTTGCGGCGCGCGCGGCGCAACGCGTTCGTGCCGACGACACGCACGCTGTCAGGACGCATGTCGCGCAACCGCTGGCCGAAGCGCTCGAGGCACTCGAGCGCGCGTGCCGCGACTTCCTTGTTGAGGCGGCCGTCGGCTTCGATGCCGGCACCGAGCCGCACCATTTCGCGCAGGCGATCGAGGATGACGAGCTGGCCGTGCGTATAACGCGCGACCACCATGTGAAAACTGTTGGATCCGAGATCGACGGCGGCGAGGACGTCCGGGACGGACTTCGGTGCGCGCCGCGCCACGGCTTAAGAGGCTCTGTGCGCGATCAGGCGGAGAAGGAGGAGCCGCAACCGCAGGTCGTCTGCGCGTTCGGGTTGCGAATGACGAACTGGGCGCCGTCGAGACCTTCGCGATAGTCGATCTCGGCGCCGGTGAGGTACTGGAAGCTCATCGGATCCACGAGCAGCTTCACGCCCTGGTTCTCGACGCAGGTGTCGCCGTCCTGCTCGTTCTCGTCGAACTCGAAGCCGTACTGCATGCCTGAGCAACCACCGCCCTGCACGAACACGCGCAACTTGAGGTTCGGGTTGCCCTCGCCGCGGATCAGATCGCCGACCTTGCGGGCGGCGGCATCGGTGAATACGAGTAAATCGGTTGCCGTTTCAGTCATGGACGCACACTACCCGCCGGTTTTCGCTGCCGCAACCGGCGTGTCGGCGGCGGACTGCGTTTCCGCGGATGCGGGCGCCTCGCCGTTGCCGATCGGGATGAGTTTTCCCGTAATGACGGCGCCGGGAGCCATTTCAATGACGCCATAGTGGACGTTGCCGTTCACGCGGGCCTTGCCGCCGAGCACGAGCCGCTCGCGCGCGTACATGTCGCCGTTGACCGTGCCGTTCATGACGATGTTCGTGACTTCGACGCTGCCCTCGATGAAGCCGCTCTCGCTCACCGACAACGCGCCGCCGTCCTCGGCGTTGCTGCGCACGTTGCCGTTGACGCGACCATCGAGATGGAGACCGCCCGAAAATTCGAGATCGCCGTTGAGATTCGCCGTCCTGCCCAGCAGCGTGTCGATGCGTGTCGAAGTCTGTTTTCGTCGGCCGAACATTGCTTCACTCCCGGACCGCGTCACTGCGGATCGACGCTCCACACGTAAGACTGCTGCACCGGCGAGGAACCGCGGCGGTTGGAACGTACTTCGACCAGCAACTGTTCGGGTTTCATGCCCGGCGGCATCGTGATTTCCTCTTCGAGATTCGCGTAGTAACGGAAATTGAAGGGTATCTCACGCTGCTTTCCGCCGGAGAGTGTCGCCAAATCCACGCGTCCCGGTTTGCCATCGAGCTCTCCATCGACCGACAGGACGAGCACGCCGCCGGCCGGCTCCGATTTCACGGGCTGGACCAGCGTTACCCGGATGCGAAACTTGTTTGGCGTGGCCGTGGCCACCATACGCGCCTGCTGGATTTTTACCTCGGCCGAGTTCGCATTTTGGGTGACGATCCCGCGGAAAAAGGCCAATTCCTGGTTGGCCCGGGCCACCTGGGCCTGCAGGTCCCCGATCGTGCGCTGCACTTCCTCGCGCTCCCGTGTCTGCCCGATGCCGGCCGATTCGAGCTGCGCCACCTTGGCGCGCAGGTCGGCGATCGTGGCCTCGCCGTCCGCGATCTGCTTCTGCAGTGCGCGGCGCTCGTTGAAGGCCGCGATCGCGTCGTGCCCGGCCCTGAACCGGCCGAATTCGAACATGCCGTAGACGCCGGCGACGACGAGCAGCACGAGCAACACGATCGTCACCCAGCGGCGCGTCGGCGCGTACGTTGTGACGACGAGTTTCGGCGGCAGTCCCGGCATCGCTTCAGGTCCCGGCCGGGCTCGCGACGCTCTCGGACTGCCACCAGTCCGGATGCACGGGCGCGCCGCTCGGAAACGCGATCGGCGCGAGCTCGGTCAGCATCTGCACGTACACGGGGCGCTTGAAGTAGATGACCTCGCGCACGGGCTCCCAGTAGTTTGCCCAGCGCCAGCCGTCGAATTCCGGCTCCGCCGTGTGCGCGAAGCTGAAGTCGACCTCGCTCTCGGGCACCGCGAGCCGCAACAGGAACCAGCGCTGCTTCTGTCCGATGCACGTGGGTCCGCGGCCGCGCCGCACGTAGCGCTTCGGCAAGTCGTAGCGGATCCAGTCGGACGTGGAGCCCGCGAGGTCGACGTGACGACGTTCGAGGCCGATCTCCTCGTGCAGCTCGCGGAAGAGCGCGCTCTCGATGGGCTCGCCCTGCCGCACGCCGCCCTGCGGAAACTGCCAGCCGCGACCGCCCGTGCGCTGGCCGAGGAACACCTCGCCCGTGTCGCGCATCAACACGATGCCGACATTGGCGCGATAACCCTGCGCGTCGATCCAGTCACCCATGACACACGTTTTACCGGGAGCCACGCGGCCGAACAAGGCAGTGTGTTTTATCGGAGAATGCGCCGTGATTTCGCCCCCGCCCACCTTCCGGTTCGCGATCCTCGTCGGCCTCGCGGCCGCGGTCTGCGCGCTCGCGCTGGTCGCGGGATCGACCGACATCGGCGTGAGCCGCGCACTGGCCGCGCTCGCGGGCGATCCCGCGGAGCCCGCCCGCACCGTCGTCATGGAGCTGCGCGCGCCGCGGCTGCTGTCCGCGTTCACGATCGGCGCCCTGCTCGCCCTCGCGGGTGTGCTGCTGCAGGCGCTGTTTCGCAATCCGCTCGCCGATTCGTACGTGCTCGGCGTGTCCGGTGGATCGGCCGTCGGCGCCCTGCTCGCGCTGCTCGCGGGTGGAGCGCTGTGGCTCGTGCAGGGCGCGGCCGCGGCGGGCGCGATGCTGGCCACGTTGCTCGTGCTCGCGCTGTCGCGCGGCGGCGGCACGGTGCGCGTGCTGCTCACCGGGGTCGTGCTCGCGAGTGCCTGCGGCGCGCTCGTCACGCTGGTGCTCGTGCTCGCCGACAATGGCCAGCTGCGCGGGATGATGTTCTGGCTCGCGGGCGACCTCGGCTGGGCGGCGCATCCGCGGATCATGGCGGCGACCGCGTTGCTGGCGACGGCCGGCGTCGCATCGATCTCGCGACCACTCGACGTGCTCGCCACGGGCGAGACGACGGCGCAGGCGCTCGGACTCGACCTCGGCCGCTGGCGTATTGCGATCGTGATCCTCGCGGGCGCGCTCACCGCGGGCGCAGTGATACAGGGTGGCACGATCGGCTTCATCGGCCTCGTGATACCGCACCTCGTGCGGCTCGCGTTCGGCACCGCGTCGCATCGCGTCGTCGTGCCGGCAGCCGCGCTAGCCGGCGGCACGCTGCTCGCCGCCGCGGACCTCGCGGCGCGCACCGTGGCCGCGCCCCGGCAGCTGCCCGTCGGTGCCGTGATGGCCTTGTTAGGTGTGCCGGTATTCCTGGTACTGCTGAGGCGCGTCGAAACGCGCAGCTGAAATGGGGACATTCATCGTTTCCTGGAAAACGGGGACAGGCCTGAGCGCATCTGTCGCCCCCGCTTCCCGGTTCGAAGGATTTTCGGCCCGCGGGTCGAGCGCGCTTCAAGAATGTCCAGACGGACATTCTTGGCGTTCGCTCGTCGTTCGCTGCGCGCCTTGACGTCTTAAAAAATGGCGAGTCGATGAGCACTACAGCGGCGCGCGGCCGCTCACTCCTCGCCGCTCTCTACGCGGGCCGAAAATCCTTCGAACCGGGAAGCTGCGTCACCACAAGAAACCAGGCCTGTCCCCGTTTTCCAGGAAACGATGAATGTCCCCATTTCAGCCGATGACGTGCGAGGAAACCTCGACGCGGTTCCGGCCTGCGCTCTTCGCGCGATACAGCGCGGCGTCCGCTTCGGCGATGAGGCGCTCGGCGAGCGCCTTGTATTCGTGCGAACGCGGCTGGGGCTTCGCCGTGGCGACCCCGAGTGACAGCGTGACGGTGACGTGCGCGCCGCCGTGTACGCGGATCGGGGTCGCGCCGACGACGTGATGGATTCGCTCGGCGAGCTTGGCGGCCGCCGGCGCCTCGGCACCGGCGAGCAGGATCGCGAATTCGTCGCCGCCGAAGCGCGCGCCCGTGTCCCCCGCGCGGATCTCCGCCTCCGCGCGCCGCGCGACTTCCTTCAACGCCTCGTCACCCGCGAGGTGACCGAAACGGTCGTTGATCTCCTTGAAGTGGTCGATGTCGACCATGAGGCACGCGAGCGCCTTGCCCGTGCGCTCGGCGCGCGCGAGCTCTTCGCGCAGGCGATTGTGGAAATAGCGCCGGTTGTGCCAGCCCGTGAGGAAATCGGTGACGCCGCTGCGCACGAGGCGTGCGCGGTTCACCGCGTTCTCGAGACTGATCGCGACCACGACCCCGAGGTGCGCGAGGAAATCCGCCGCGAGATCGCTCGTGAAGCGCCGGGCATCGCGGCTGCCGAACGTGATGACACCGATCGCACGGTTGTCGCGCGGCAGCGGGATCAGCGCGACGCTGCCGAGCTTGAGCGAGCCCGAGACGAGCAGATCGTGATCGGCGGGGTTGAAAGCTCCGAGCCACGGACGGTCGAACTGCGTGAGCAGCGGCGCGAGCGGCGACACCGCGTCGACGAAGCGCACGTCTTCGATCACCGCGCTCGACAGGGACTCGCCGCCCGAGAGGTGCCGCAGCTCGTGCTGCGGGTCGAACAACGTCAGCGTGACGAGATCGAGGCCGTAGGCGTCGCGCAATCCGCGCACGACGCGATCGAACAGGTCGCCGAGCGAATGCGCGCGCAGCAGCTCGATTTCGCGGTCCTGGGTCTTGCGCAGCAGAGTCTCGTTGCGCTGGACCTCTTCCGTCAGCGCACGCAGGCGTTCGCGCAATTCCCCCTCGGACCCGGCGTACGGATCGCGGGCCTGGGTCATGCGCGGCGCTCGGTCACCGCGCGGCGGTCCTCGAGATACTCGCGTCCGCGGCGCATGAGCGCGGAGAAGGAATCGAAATCCTGCGAAAGCACGGCCGAGCGCAGCCGCTCGACGGCCTGCGCCAGCGACTCGAGCGACTCCGCGCCGTAGTCGTTGAGGCTCTGGATCTCGAAATAGAGCTCGGGGCTCTCCTGCGCCACCTTAGAGGCGACGTCGAGCTGCGAATCGAACGTGGTCGACGAGAGCATCGCGAGACGCGGCGCGGCTTCGCCGCTCTCGGCGAGCGCCGTGAAGAACGCGATGTTGAGCGCGTGCGAAAGGCCGAGCACGTAGGCGATGAGGCGGTCGTGCTCGTCGAGCGACATGACGACCTGCTCGACCATCGTCGAGCCGAACAGCTCGCGCGCGGCCTGCGTCGCCTCGGGCGAGCCCGCCTCGACGAAGATCACGTGGCGTCCCGAGAGCAGCTCCGTGTCGGGGCCGAACATCGGGTGCAGCGACGTCACGCGGCAGCCGTGCGACTTGAGCGCATTCAGTCCCGCGCGCAGCGGCGACTTCAGGGATCCGACGTCGAAGATGATGCCCTTGGGCCGGCGCATCGCGAGCTCGCGCAGGATCTTGTCGGTGATGCCGAGCGGCGTCGCGATGACGATGAAGTCGTACTTGAGGTCCGTCGCGCGCCAGTCGGCGACGTGCGTGAAGCCCGTGGCCGCGCCCGCCGGATCGGCGACGGTCACGGCGAAGCCCTGCGAGGTCATGAACTCGGCGAACCAGCGGCCCATCTTGCCCGCGCCGCCGATGATGAGCGCCGTGCGGCCGGATCCCGCGCCCTGGGCCGCGACGCTCGCCTGCTCCTGGGTAGTTAGCGATGAGCGGATCAGGAGCCGCACGATGTTCTCCGCGACCTGGGGCGACACGCCGTACTGCCGGCCCGTCTCGCGCGCCGCCAGCAGCACCTCCCGCTCGCGCGAGTAGTCGCGCGTCGCCTGGCCCGTGGCGCGCTTGGCGCGGGCGATCTCGCGGCTGGTTTCCTGCCGCTGGCCGACGAGTTCGAGGATCTGGCGGTCGAGTTCGTTGATCCTGCGGCGCAGGTCTTCGAGCGAGCTCATGAGTCACCCTGTGAAACGGTTTACGCCCTAGCTTTTATCGGCTGCGAAGCGCGACTGCAAGGCATCCCGCCGGCGGATAACATATCGGCCATGGACCTCTACAACGATCTGCTCCCCGACCCGTTGCCCGCCGAGCCGATGGCGCTGGCCGCCGCCTGGCTCGCAACGGCGCGCGCTGCGCGCCAGCAGCCGAATCCCGATGCGATGGTGCTCGCGACGGCGACTGCGGACGGGCGGCCGTCCGCGCGCATCGTGCTCTGCAAGGAGCTCGACGCGGAACAGGGCAGCGTGTCGTTCGTCACCAATTACGACTCGCGCAAGGGCCGCGAGCTCGCGGCCAACTCGCGCGCCGCGCTCGTGTTCCACTGGGACCATGCGCATCGCCAGGTACGCATCGAAGGCGTCGTGGTCCGTTCGCCGGCCGCGGACAGCGACGAGTACTTCGCGACGCGCAACTGGCAGCGCCGCCTCGGCGCCTGGGCGAGCGCCCAGAGCCAGCCGCTCGCCTCCCGCGAACAGCTCAATGCCGCGATGCGCGCGGCTGCCGACCGCTTCCACGCGCCGCACCCGACGTCCGACAACGTCAACGACGCGCCGCGTGTCGCGATCCCGCGGCCGTCCTTCTGGGGCGGCTACGTCCTGTGGGCCGACTCGGTGGAGCTGTGGGTCGAGGGCGCGGCGCGCATCCACGAACGCGCGTTGTGGACGCGTTCCCTAACTACCGGCGCGCGCGTCGATGCCGGCCCCTGGTCGGCAACGCGCCTGCAGCCCTGAAGGAAGCGAATCCGCATGTGGCGCAAGGTCCGCATCGCGATCCTGCTCGTGATCCTCGGCATCGCCGCCGTCGCGACCTGGCGCGACCGTGTCGTCACAACGAGCTGGGACAAGACGCTGTGGATCGGCGTGTTCCCGATCAACGCCGAAGGCGACTCCGCCACGGCAAGCTACATCGACCGGCTCGATAGCCGGCGCCTCGCCGACATCGAGGACTTCATCAACCGTGAAGCCCATCGCTACGGCATCGCAATCGGCCGCCCGGTTCGCGTCGATCTGTACCCGGCCGTGACCGAGAAACCGCCGCCGCTCGATCCCCGATCCAATGCGCTTTCGCGCATGTGGTGGAGCCTCAAGCTGCGCATGTATGCACGGCGCGCGTCCGCATCGCCGGGCCGGGCTCCGCCGACGATCCGCGTGTTCGTGCTCTACCACGATCCCGCCTACTCGCAGGCCGTGCCGCACTCCGTCGGCCTGCAGAAGGGGCTCGTCGGGGTCGTGCACGCGTTCGCCGACTCGTCGATGACGCGCACGAACAACGTCGTCATCGCGCACGAAATCCTGCACACGCTCGGCGCCACGGACAAATACGCGCCGGGATCGCTCGCGCCGCTGTATCCCGCAGGCTACGCGGAGCCCGACCGCGACCCGCTGTATCCGCAAACGCTCACGGAAATCATGGCGGGGCGCTACGCCGTGGACGACCACACGTTCGAGATGCCCGAGACGCTCACGGACGTGCGCGTCGGCGCCGCGACGGCGCTCGAGATCCGCTGGACGAAACCGAAATGAGCGCGATCGCGACGACGCGGCTGCGCGTCGCGGTCCCGGGCCGCATCCTCGTCGAGGGGCTGGACCTCGAGATCGCCGCAGGCGAGTTCGTCGCACTCCTCGGCGGCAATGGCGCGGGGAAATCGCTGCTGTTGCGCACGCTCGCGGGCCTGCGGCACCCCGGCGCCGGCCGCGTGCTGCTCGGCGGCCGCGAGCTCGAATCGCTCT
>Ga0081455_10005067_pt1 | contig 14544 bp, 14 predicted proteins | sample TabmetS3T2R1_FD_70207 | JGI IMG/M metagenome (GOLD analysis project Ga0081455, IMG submission 70207) | Tabebuia heterophylla rhizosphere microbial communities from the University of Puerto Rico - S3T2R1 | ecosystem: Host-associated > Plants > Roots > Rhizosphere ... | reverse complement strand
TTCATTCGTGATCCGGCGAAGGGGGGAACCACCACCGATCAGCGAGTAATAACCGGCGGATTTCCTGTAGCGCATTGTCGAGATCAGCCAGGCCAGCGGCTTCTGCATCGCGGGAACAGGTAAGCGTACGATTTCAGGATCGGAAAAAAGATTGAACAGAAAAGGACGCACATCGGCCAGAGTTTCCGGACCGCCCATGTTGAATAGAAGTACGCCGATCTTCATTTTTTAAGAGGGATTACGAAAATGACGAAATAAACGAAATAAACGAAATAAACGAAATTTGTCTTTTTTCGTTTGTTTCGTTTATTTCGTCATTTTCGTAATCCCTCTTTGGTTCTTCATTGGTTGATGGTTCCCGCAATGACCGTTGTCGCCACCTCCGGGTGGAGATATTTACGAATCGCTGCGTCGACCTGCTCTTTCGTCATTGAGGCAATCTGAGATGGAAATTCATCGAGATATTGCACTCCCAGGCCGAGTAGTTCCGCACTGGCGATCTGGCTGGCCATTCCGGCATTCGTCGCCAGGCCGACCTTGAATGCGCCGGTGTGTGAAGATTTCTCGTCTCTCAGCTCATCTTCGCGAATTCCATTCGTGAGATAGTCGCTGACGATCTCCATTGTCGTTTTGATTGTCTGATCGATGTTTTGCGGGGCGACCGTCACCGCGATGGTGAACGGACCGTCGCCGATCCCGGATTCCGGGAAGCTCGAATTGATCCCGTAGGTCAATCCCATTTCATCTCGCACTTTCAATCCGAGGCGCGAGGAGAGCGTCGATTGGCCAAGCGCGCTGTTGGCGATTCTCGCCGCCAGAAAATCGGGGTTCGAACGGCGCAATCGGGATGCATGCCCGATGACAATATCGCAGTTGGCTTTGTCTCTCATCTGCACGACGTCAACTTTCGCCTCAACCTGCAAAGGCGTTTCAGTCAGGTCAAATTGGCGAGCCGGCGCGCCTTGCCAATCACCGAAGACCTCTTCGAGCAGTCCTCTCACATTTTCGGCATCGACATCCCCGACAATTGTCAGGATCATCGATCCCGGTCCGTAATATCTACCGTAAAATTCGCGGAGATTCTCGACCGAGATCGATTCGATCCGGCTGATCAGGTGATCCGCGGGTTTGCGGTAAAACGGATTATCTTGAAGGAAGATGAGCTGAGTTAATCTTTCATATGCGCGGACACGCGTCTCGTCCTGGTCCTCTTTGATTCCGGCGATGACACGTTGTTTCAATTTCTCCAGTTCGTCTGCCGGAAATGCAGGTTCCCGCAATTCTTCACCGAGCGTTTTGATAATAAGCCCTAGATCGCGGCTGAGCGATTGACCACCGATTGAAACGGTAAATGTATTAGAGCCAGTACTGAGTCGCGCTCCTGCCGATTCGAGGGATTCGGCAATTTCGAGTTTAGCCCGCCTCGCTGTGCCTTTATTGAGCATACTGGCCGTGAGACTCGACAATCCGTCTTTATCGTTGGGATTGAAATATGCGCCTGCTCTGAGGTAACCGGAAACCGAGACTGTTGGGTTCGCGTGGTTTTCAAGCACAAGTAGGGTCAGGCCATTGGGAAATTCATAGCGTCTCGTACGCGCTGCAAATGAATGATCACTCATTTGAAGATTCTTCCTTCGGAATAAAATAACCGACTGTGCGGTTGTCTTGGGTAAAATAGGTATTGGCGACTCGCTTGATGTCTGCTGATGTCACTTTTTCCACCATTTTCGGCAGGTCTACATAGAGCTTCCAATCAGCGACCCCCTCGGCTTCGCCGAGCGCGCTGACAACTCCAAAAGGGCTGTCACGTAGATAGATCATCTGGGTGATGATCATATTCTTGGCCTTCTGAAGTTCCTTCTCCGGGACCTCCTCGGTCTTAAACTTCTCGATCACCTCGAGCGCCACACGCTCGGCCTCCTGATGAGCTACACCGGGTCGCAGGGTCAGATCGAGCGTGAACAACCCCGGATCGATGAATTGATAGGCCTGTGCGCCGACGTCTACCGCGAGTTCTGTTTCGATGAGCGCCTGATAGAGACGTGAGGTGATCCCAGTCGAGAGAATCGTATCGAGGAGTGTCAGCGCTCCGCTGTCGGGGTGAGTTGCCTGCGGTATATGCCAGGCCATTTCGACGATTCCGAGCTGCCCCGCTCGGCGCAGGACGAAACGAATTTCACCTTCCTGCGGAGGCTCGACCGTATAGGTTGGTGGAATAACGTTCGGAGAAGATGGGATCGGGCCGAAATGTTTGGCAATCAGATCGAGGGCCGCCTCATGTTTGAAATCGCCGACCATAATAGCTGTCGCATTGTTCGGGTGATAATAAGTGTCGTAGAACTCTTTCAACCTCGTCGTCGGGACACCCTCGACATCTGAACGCCAGCCGATCGTCGGGTGGTGATAAGGGTGCTCGCGAAAGGCCAACGCCCAGAGGCGTTCGTCGAGAATACGCCCCGGGTCGTTCTCACCGCGTTCGAGTTCATTGCGGACGACGGTCATCTCCGATTGGCGGTCTTCATCGGCGATGAACGAATTTCTCATTCGATCGGCTTCGAGATGAATCGCCAATTCCAGCTGGTCGTTCGGCAGCATCTCATAATAACGGGTCCGGTCGAACCATGTATCCGCGTTGAAGACCGCGCCCTGTTTCTGCAAGATCGCGGCGATTTGAGTGCCGTTTTTTTTGTTGTAAGTCGGCGTCCCTTTAAAGAGCATATGCTCGAGTAAGTGCGTCGATCCGGTGTGGCCAACTGCTTCGTTTCGCGAACCGACCCGATAAACGACCATAAAAGCGACGACCGGCGCGGCGTCGCGCGGCACGAGCAGGACTTTCAGGTTGTTGGAGTCGAGTTTATATTCGGTGATTCCGTCGTATTCGGTAATATGAGTAAAAGCCATGATCGATTTATGCCACCTCTTTCACCCCGGCCTTGGCCGCTTCAATGAATGCCCGCGCATTCTCGACTGGGACCATCGGCATGATGCCGTGTCCGAGGTTCATTATGTGTCCGTAATTTCCAGCTTTTTCCAAGACCTCCCGGACACCACGTTTAATAGTTTCTCGCGTCCCCAGCAGACAGCAGGGATCGAGATTGCCTTGCAATGCGATGTTTTCATATCCTGCCTCCTTCAATCTCCGGCGAGCCTCACCGATATCCAATCGCCAATCGATGCTCAGGACATTGGCTCCGGAGTTCGCCATCAATTCCAGGATATGGCTGCAGCCATTGACATAAAGGATCGCCGGCACGGCCAGGCCCTCCGGACCGCGGTGGAGTTGCTCGAAGATTTGCTGATGATATGGCATGGCAAACGCTTCATAATCAGCTTTTGAAAGATCACCCGCCCAGGTGTCGAACAACTGCACGACTTGTGCACCGGCTTCGATCTGGGCATTGAGATAATCCGTGATCGTCTCGGCGATCTTTTTAAGGAGCTTGTGCAACAACTCGGGGCTTGAGAACAACATGCGCTTGATCTCAGAATAATTTCGTGAGCTGCCGCCCTCAACCATGTAGGATGCGAGCGTGTACGGCGCGCCGGCAAATCCGATCAATGGGGCTTCGTCTTGCAGTTCGTTGCGCAGCAACCGGATGACATTCATGACGAAGCCGGTCTTCTCCAGCGGATCGGGAATGATCAATTTTTCGACCTGTTCCCCGGTACGGATCGGATCATCGAGGACCGGCCCGCGAGACTCGATCAGATCCAGTTTCATGCCCATCGCCTCGACTGGAATGAGAATATCAGAGAAGAGAATAACGGCATCGACACCGAGGATTCGGTAAGGCTGCATCGAGACCTCAGCCGCGAGCTCGGGAGTTTTGCAGAGTGTCAGGAAATCGGTTTTTCCGCGGACTGCCCGGTATTCGGGCAGGTATCGCCCTGCCTGTCGCATCATCCAGACTGGCGCGCGATCGACATCCTGGTAGCGGCAAGCGCGAAGTAAGCGATCATTCTTCATGATGATAAATAGATCTTAGATGCTCAATAATCTGCCCACCATGGAACCGTCCGTTCTCGATAAAAATCTTGCCGGTTTCCTTTCCCGCAGTCACTACTCCAGCAAGATAAATCCCGGTGACGTTCGATTCCAGGGTCGCCGGATTGAATGAGGGCTTTAATGTTTCAGGGTCAATCTCGATTCCACATGATCTCAAAAAATCATTGTCGGTGTGATAACCGGTCAAGGCAAAAACGAAATCATTCGATAATTCTGACTGCTCATTCGTCTTCTGATTACGGATCATTATAGCAGCTGGTTTGATTTCCGTAACGATTGTTTGGAAGTGAGCTTTGATTTCGCCGTTTTTCAAGCGATTTTCGATGTCGGGCAGAATCCAGTACTTAATGCTCGGGCGTAAATTGTGGCCACGATGAATCATCGTCACCTTCGCTCCGTGGCGGTAAAGATCCAGCGCGGCGATGGCCGCCGAATTCGCTCCACCAATAACGGCCACTTCACGATCGAAGTAGGGATGTGCATCTTTGTAGTAGTGCGAAACTTTGGGCAAATCCTCGCCGGGAATCCCCAGATAATTCGGTTGATCGTAATAGCCGATCGCGACAATGATTTTGCGGGCGCGGTAAGATTTGTTTTCACCCGTCAGGATGAGCTCAGTGTCGAGGAGAAAATTTCCGTCCGTTCCCGATACCTCCAATACATTTTCATAATTGTTTACCGCCAGGTTATAGGTATCGGCTACCCGCCGGTAATATTTGAGCGCTTCGATGCGGTTGGGCTTTTCCCGCTCGCAGACAAAGGGCAAATTGCCGATTTCGAGTAACTCCGGTGTGGTGAAAAAGACCAACTGAGTAGGATAGTGATAAAGAGAATTTACCAGACAGCCTTTTTCGATGACGAGATAGTCCAAGCCCGCGCCTGCTGCTTCGATTGCGCAAGCCAGTCCCGAAGGTCCGCCACCGACGATGATCACATCGAAAATACCTGGTGTCTTCATCTTAGCGTTGTGGAATACCCGTCGGCATCATCATCTCCACCTTCTTATAATCTGCCGGTACTTTAAAGAGGGAATCATCCAGCTGTTTACGTTCGATGCCGGTCACTTCCATGATCGTTTTTACCTGTCCATTTTCGACTCGTGAGATTTTCAGCGGAAATGCGCCACTTTCCACCAATTTTTTGAATTCCGGATCGGATTCCATTCGCGCCTTCAGTTCCCGGTTGTCTATCTTATTCCGCAGAACCTGCATCAATCCTCCACCGAATTCTTTCTCTGTTCCGGTATATACCATGCCTTTGGCCAGGCAGAAGTCGGTTTTCTCAGGATCGTCGAGCAAATAATGTTCACAAGTCTGCCCGGCAATCGTTTCAGTCTTTCCCGTAGGGGTAAGCTTCGTGATCGGTTCACGCTCGTCCTTTCCTGAACCGTCAGATTCTGTCAGCTCGGACAGGTTGATCTCTAAATACTTTTTTTCTTCTGGATCGATCATTTTCTGGACGCCCGATTTCAGGTCCATGATCACCGCTTTCGGTGCGGCCGCCATTTCTGCCCCATCCAACATTTCAAGCCTGAAAAGATTGGCTTTGACCAGGAATTTCATACTGGCGGCTTCGGATTCGTCAGTATATTTCGCCGTAATTATTCCTTCAAATGCAGACCCGCTCCCGGGAGATGAGGAACAGCCGATTAAAGCGAGGGAGAGAATGATCAGCAAGAGCTGAAAATTGAGTCGTGGGTGATTTTGTTGTGCCATTTTCTTTTCTTTCGCATGTAGACGGAATGAAGGAGGATTACGAAATAAACGAAAATAACGAAATATACGAAAAAGTTTGATCGTTTCGTATATTTCGTTATTTTCGTTTATTTCGTAATCTCTCTTCATTCTTGTTTTTGTGTTAATGCTTTGATCTCGAGTGGAAGGCCGAAGATATTGATAAACCCTGCGGCATCGCGTTGATCGTAACTCGCGCCCATCGTAAAAGAGGCGAGGTCGGGACGATAGAGAGTATGGGGAGATGTGCGGCCCGCAATCATGACATTGCCTTTGTATAGTTTCAATTTGACCAGCCCGCTGAGCGGTTCGACCAGGCGGTCGACAAAAGCGTCGAGCGCTTCTCGCAGCGGTGTGAACCACTGGCCGAAATAGACCATCTCGGCATATTTGTGTGCGACGGTCTCTTTGAAATGGGCAGCCTCACGGTCCAGGCAGAGCGCTTCCAGTTCGCGCAACGCCGCCAGGAGCAGCGTTCCGCCCGGGGTTTCATAGACTCCACGGGATTTGATGCCGACCAGCCGATTCTCGACCAAATCGACACGACCGATTCCATGAGTCCCGCCTAATTCATTAAGTTGTTCGAGCAGAGGAACAGGATCGAGCGGAGACCCGTTGATGCCTATCGGGGTGCCCCTTTCGAAGGCGATCTCGACGTATTCCGGTTTGTCCGGAGCATCTTCCGGGGGGACCGTCAGTTCGAACATATTTTCTTCCGGTTCGTTGGCCGGGTCTTCGAGAATTCCACCTTCGTGCGAGAGGTGCCAGATGTTGCGGTCGTGACTGTAAATCTTTTCGCGGCTTGCGGTTATCGGAATGCGGCGTTCATTGGCATAATCAATCGCATCCTCACGCGAGACGATATCCCATTCCCGCCAGGGAGCGATGACTGTCAGTTCAGGTGCGAGCGCTTTATAAGTCAACTCGAATCGCACCTGATCGTTGCCTTTACCCGTGCAACCGTGAGCGACCGCATCACACCCGGTCTTTTTTGCGATCTCCACCTGCTTTCTCGCAATCACCGGGCGGGCAAATGAAGTCCCGAGCAGATACTTGTGTTCATAAACCGCTCCGGCGCGCAGGGTAGGGAAGATGAACTCGGTGATGAACTCGTGACGCAGGTCTTCGATGTAAATTTCCGTTGCGCCCGTCTCAATCGCCTTTTCATGTAGTCCCTCGAGTTCCTCCTGCTGGCCGACATCGGCAGCGATGGCGATCACCTCGCAATGATAATTCTCTTTGAGCCAGGGAATAATAATCGAAGTATCGAGCCCGCCCGAATAGGCGAGTGCGACCCGTTTGACGGTTTTCTTCACTTGATAATGGCCTCCAATCGAATAATAGACTGAAAGTAAACAAAGATTATACACATCTTTACTTCGTCCGTCTGCTGTGTAAAATATGCCCGTGCCCGCCAATCTTAATGGAGTCGTTGCCAATGAACTCTGTTCCTCATGTTGCCTTAAAGAGTAGAGGTTTATCATTTTCAATTCTGGTTGTTGTATTTTTGATAAGCCTGGTATCAATGCCGGCTGTCGCGCAAACCCTTTTGATTGATAATGAAGAGCAGTATATGCTCAAGCTGATCAACGAGTACCGCAGCCAAAGGAAACTCAGTCAACTGAAAGTCTCCGTCGCATTGACACGCGCCGCCGAGTTTATGAGTACAGATATGGCTGTAAAAAGCTACTTCAGCCATACCGATAGCATGGGGCGCGATCCGTTCGTGCGGATGTCGGCATTCAAATATGACCATCCTGGACAACGCGGCGAAAACCTGGCTGCCGGATTCGCCGATGCTGTCAGAACATTCAATCAGTGGAAGAATTCTCGTCCTCACAACATCAACATGCTCGGGCCGAACTTCAATGTCATTGGAATTAGCCGAGTATATCGGGAGTCTTCTCCTCATAAGTGGTATTGGACGACAGATTTCGGGAGCCATGTCGATACACTGATTCTGAGTAAGTCAGAAGCGCCCAAGAAATATCTGAAAAAGCCTGAGCAGTATTTTTGCTATCGCATGCTTCCCACAAGACAGAGGCGTAGAGAAGTCTAAATTAATCAAAGGTTAAGGGTTGGATGCTGGATACCAGGACGGGCTGCTGGTTGAGCCCTGGTAGTGTAGATATGCGCGTCTGGCTGTGCTGAAGAGAGACAACGAAACAAACGAAAAATAACGAAACAGACGAAAACTTCTGAGATTTTCGTCTGTTTCGTTATTTTTCGTTTGTTTCATTGTCTCTCTTCTTTTTTCAGTACTTGGGCATTCCCCGGTCCACCTGGTCCGCCCAGGCCAAAATCCCACCCTTCAGGTTCTTGATCTTCTTAAACCCGGCTTTCTTCATCACCTCATAAGCTTTCGCGCTGCGGCCTCCCATCTTGCAATGCACGACAATCTCGTCTTCAGGATTCAGCTCATTAACTCGATCGCCGAATTGGCCAAGTGGAATAAGTCTTGATCCATAGTTTTCCAGGTTCGCGATTTGCCATTCGTGCGGTTCGCGCACGTCGATGATCGTCACTCGCTCTCCCAGGTCCAGCCGCTCTTTCAATTGAGCAGGTGTGATCTCCCAATCGGATATTTCAGCCGCTTGCGGTTGCGCCGCCGGTGGAGTTATCCCGCAGAATTGATCGTAGTCAATCAACTCCTTAATCGTCGGATTTTCACCACAGAGAGGACATTCGGGATTGCGCCTCAGTTTCAGCTCTTTAAAGCGCATCTTCAGAGCGTCAAAGAGCAATAGCCTGCCGATCAGTGTCTCGCCCTGCCCGATGATCAACTTAATGGCTTCTGTCGCCTGGATGACGCCGATTATTCCCGGCAGGATACCGAGAACGCCGCCTTCAGCGCACGAGGGGACGAGTCCGGGCGGGGGAGGTTCAGGATAGAGACACCGGTAGCAGGGGCCGCCGGCTTTGGGGTAGAAGACCGAGGCCTGCCCATCGAAGCGAAAGATCGAGCCATAGACGTTGGGCTTTCCCTCGAGCACGCTTGCATCATTGGCGAGGTATCTGGTCTGGAAATTGTCCGTTCCGTCGATGATCACGTCGTATTCTCTGACAATCTTGAGTGCGTTGTCCGATCTGAGCGCGAGTTCATAGGTGTCGATCTGCACATGCGGGTTGATATCGGCCAATCTGTCTTTGGCGGAATGAAGCTTGGGCCGGCCGACATCTTTGGTGCCGTGGAGCACCTGGCGCTGCAGATTGCTATGGTCGACGACATCGAAGTCGACGAGCCCCAGCCGCCCTATCCCTGCCGCCGCCAGGTAGAGGCCGAGTGGCGAGCCGAGTCCTCCCGCCCCGATCAGGAGAATGCTGGCGGATTTGAGTTTGCGCTGACCCTCCATCCCGACTTCGGGCATGATTAAGTGGCGGCTGTATCGAGCGATTTCATCATTGTTTAATTCCGGCAGAACGGCCTCTTTGATCCGGTTTTCGGCCGTCACACCTCCGGCGATTGAGGGGATGATGCTGATCTCATCGCTTTCCTTGATCGGTGTATCTTCTCGTTGCTGGTAGCGAATATCTTCGTCATTGACGTAGATGTTGACAAAATTTCGCAGCCTTCCCTCCGCGTCGAAAAGATGCTTTTTCAGCTCGGGATATTGCGCAGTCAAACTATTGAGCGCTTCGCCGATTTTGTCACCCTGGACGTCGACGGTCGTTTCTCCGCCGATATATTGGCGGAGCGCTGTCGGAACTGAAATCTTCGGCATAAATTATCTCCTCAGAAAACCAGTTTTCAGTTTTCAGTTTTCAGTGATTACCGTTCCGACTGAAAACTGAAAACTGAAAACTGAAAACTGTTAAAGTGTCTCCTCATCGAACTGTGAACGGTCTTCGCGCAGCGTCCACGCGCGCACATCTGCCGCTTTGCCTTCGAGCACCGAGACGATTATATAAGACCATTCGGTAAATGGTGCATGTTCAAGATCGAATCTCGACGGCACTGCCGGGTGATTCGGGTGTGAATGATAATAACCCCAGACTCCGAGTCCGCGCTTCGCCGCCTCACGTTCAGCGCGCGCATAATCGAGCGGATCGAGCTCGACACGATTATGACGGGAATCTTTGCGGATGTTATGGAGCGGTAATACTTCACGGATTACCCGCACCCCATCTTCCAATATTCCGAGCAGCAACCCCCCGCACTCTTCAGGGTATGCCTCTTCACCATGACGGTTGATTGCTTCAATATGATCGGCCGCCAGTTTGATACTCATTTCTCGTCCCAAAACTTCTCGCTCAAATATTTGCTTCCGTCATCGCTCAGAATCGTGACGATCACTCCCTCACCGATTCGTTCTGCGATCCTGGTCGCGGCGACGAGATTCGCCGCCGCTGAAATGCCTGCCAGGCATCCCTCGATCCGCGCCAGGCGTTTGGCCATCGCGTGCGCTTCTTCAGTGCCGATTTCAATCTGTTCATCGGCGATTGTTTGATCATAGATGCCGGGAACGATGGCCGTCTCCATATGCTTCAGCCCCTCGAGACCGTGGAGTGGTGAATCGGGTTGCATGGAGATCAGCTTGATCTCCGGTTTAAGCTCGCGCAAACGACGACCGGTGCCGACGAATGTTCCGCTCGTTCCGAGGCCAGCGACGAAATGCGTCACGCGCCCCTGGGTTTGCTCGAAAATCTCTACTCCTGTGGTCTCATAATGTGCCTGCCAGTTTGCGGGATTGTTGTATTGATCCGGATAAAAATATTTCTCGGGTTCGGCTGCGACGAGCTCCCGCGCCTTGAGGATCGCACCGTCCGATCCAGCCAGCGGATCGGTCAAGACCAGCTCGGCCCCATAGGCTCGCAGGATTCTTTTTCGTTCCTCACTTGCATTCTTCGGAAGACAGAGCTCGACGCGGTAGCCGAGGGCGGCACCGATCATTGCATAAGCGATACCGGTGTTGCCGCTCGTCGCGTCAATGATAATTTTCTCCGGTGTGAGCGCGCCTGTTCGTTCCCCTTCGCGAATCATTTTGAGGGCGGGTCGATCTTTCACCGAACCTCCCGGATTCGCCCACTCCGCTTTACCGTAGATTTCAAGACTCGGATTAACGACGAGATTTTTGAACTTGATGAGCGGCGTGTTTCCGATGAGATCGAGCAAGGAAGCAGGGGCGCTGTCAACAGCAACAACAGCACGTTGTTTTAATGGCATAAAAGTTTGTGCTCGCTCTAAGGTTCATATCGTAAAGGAAATAATAAACTACGTGGGATGATTGTTCAACAGCCGTTTTACTGTTGTGGAATGAAGAGAGACTACGAAACAAACGAAAAACAACGAAACAAAAGAAAAATTATTAGCTTTTCGTTTGTTTCGTTATTTTTCGTTTATTTCGTAGTCTCTCTTTATTCCATTCACCTGTAACCCATATTCAATGCTTTCGATAATGGCTTGCCAGGTTGCTGCAATGATGTTTTCTCCCACCCCGACAGTATTCCATGATTTCTCGCCATTGCTCGTTTCTACATGGACGCGCGTCTTGGCCGCTGTCGCATTCTCGCCATCCAGTATCCGTACTTTGAAATCGATCAAGTGAAATTTGGCAATCTCTGGGTAATGCGGCAGGAGTGCTTTTCTCAACGCTTGATCGAGCGCGTGTGCCGGACCTACTCCGAGGCTCGCCGTATGAACTTCATCCTCGCCGACTTTCAATCTGACGACCGCCTCCGGCTCGCCGGAAGAGCCCAACCAGATGTGATATTCAATCACTTCAAAGAGCTTCCGGCGTTTACCAAGCGCGTCCAGCGCGAGCAATTGAAAGGAAGCTTCGGCATCCTCGAATTGATAGCCTTCATGCTCGAGTGATTTCATCCGGGCCAGCAAAAGCCTGGCCGCTTCCGGGTTTTCCGCGAAATCGCCGCCCAGGCCGTCTGCCTTGAAGCGAATGTTGCTGACCCCCGATTGATCGCTGATCAGTACCCGGGTCTCGTTGCCGACCGTGTTCGGGTCGATATGCTCATATGTCTCTTTTGCTTTGGCGATGGCTGAAACGTGGATGCCGCCTTTATGCGCGAATGCGCTGCGCCCCACATATGCCGCCCGATCGTTAGGGACGAGGTTTGCGACTTCGTTAATGTATCTGCTTGTATGGGTTATCATCCGCAGATTGCCATCGGGCAGGCAGCGCCGTCCCATTTTCAGTTCCAGCGTGGGAATAATCGAAGAGAGGTTGGCATTACCGCACCGTTCGCCGTATCCGTTAATCACACCTTGAACCTGTGTCACCCCCGCTGCTACTGCGGCCAGTGAATTGGCGACGGCAAGTTCCGCATCATTATGACAATGAATTCCCAGTTTTGCGTCAGGGATGCGCGAACGGACAAGGGCGATACTCTCCACGATTTGTTCAGGCAGACTGCCGCCATTGGTGTCGCAAAGGATAATCGTCTCCGCTCCCGCCTGGTGAGCGACACGCAATGTATCGAGAGCATATTCGGAGTTTTCACGGAAGCCGTCGAAGAAATGCTCGGCATCATAAAATACCCGGCGCCCGTAGGCCTTTAAATGGCTGACGGTGTCGGCAATCATGCGCAGATTTTCCTCGCGCGTCGTTTTGAGCGCGACATCGACGTGGAAATCCCATGATTTGCCGAAGATCGTGATGACCGGTGTCTCGGCTGCCAGTAAACCCTGGACGACAGAGTCTTCAGCCGCAATTCCATTCGCGCGTCTCGTGCTGCCGAACGCGGTCAATTTCGCATGATCGAGCGTCAATGATTTTGCGCGTTCGAAGAACTCTATGTCTTTGGGATTGGCGCCCGGCCAGCCGCCTTCGATGTAGGCGATGCCGAACTGGTCGAGGCATCGCACAATCTTAAGTTTATCTTCAACCGTATAGGCCAAACCTTCACCTTGCGCTCCGTCACGCAAGGTCGTGTCATAAATATCAACGAATGGCTTCATCTTCAGATGCTGGATGTTAGCTGCTGGATGCTAGCATCTAGCATCCAGCAGCTAACATCTTCCTCAATTCTTCGCTTTGTCCACGAGTTTGTTAGCCGCGAGCCATGGCATAAGGCCGCGGAGTTTCGACCCCACTGATTCGATTTGATGTTTCTTCTCGCCTTCTGCCAAACGAGTAAAATTGTTTTTACCAGATTCAGCTTCAGCCATCCATTCATCGGCAAACTGCCCCGACTGAATCTCGGCAAGAATCTCTTTCATCCTTGTTCTGACTTCCGGGCCGATGATCCGCTTGCCGCGAGTCAGATCGCCATACTCGGCCGTGTTCGAGATCGAATAACGCATATTCGAGATCCCTCCCTCGTAAAGCAGGTCGACGATCAGCTTCATTTCGTGGAGACATTCGAAGTAGGCCATTTCGGGCGAGTATCCGGCCTCGACAAGTGTTTCGTAACCAGCTTGAATTAAAGCAGTCAGGCCGCCACATAAGACGGCCTGCTCACCGAAGAGGTCAGTTTCGGTCTCTTCTTTAAATGTCGTCTCGATCACCCCGGCACGTGTTCCTCCGATCGCGCGCGCATAAGCGAGGCCGACCTGCTTCGTATCTCCGCTCGGGTCCTGGGCAACAGCGAGCAGGCAGGGTACCCCGGCGCCGCGCTCGTATTCGCGGCGAACGAGATGGCCGGGACCTTTGGGCGCGATCATCAGGACGTTGACATCTGGCTGCGGTACGATCTTTTTAAAATGAATCGAGAAGCCGTGAGCGACGGCCAGGTATTTGCCGGGTTTGAGGTGCGGTTCGATATCGCGCCGGTAGATTCCCGGTGTCAGCTCATCGGGGGTGAGCATCATGACGATATCGCCGCGCTCGGCGGCATCGGCCGCGGGCAGAACTTCCAGGCCGACAGATTGCGCTTTAGCGACTGAAGGGCTGTCAGTGCGCAGGCCGACGACCACATCGCATCCGCTGTCTTTCAAATTATTCGAATGTGCGAATCCCTGTGAGCCGTAGCCAATCACTGCGATGCGCTTTCCGGCGAGTAATTTCGGGTCCGCGTCTTTATCATAAAAAATGTTCATTGAATTAAGCCCCTTACGGAATTGAAGAAGAGAGATTACGGAACAAACGGAAATAAACGGAACAAACGGAAAAAAATCCGTTTGTTCCGTTTATTTCCGTTTGTTCCGTAATCTCTCTTCTTCATATCATTAAACCTTCTCATTAAGAGAAACAGGTGAAAATGTCTCTTCGTTTCCTTTCAATTGATAAACTTTGTTGGCTGCCACGCGGGTGATCGCGACCGTCCCCGTGCGCACCAGCTCGCGGATGCCAGTGGGTTTGAGCAGGTCGATAAATGCTTCGACCTTTTCGGCATTGCCTGTCAATTCGACTATGAATGCTTCAGCAGAGACATCCACCACCCTTGCGCGGAAGATTTCGACCAGGCTGAGGACTTCCTGTCGTTGTTCGCCCTGCCTGGCATTAACCGTAAGCATGACCATCTCGCGTTCGACATGCGGGCGCTCGGTGAGGTCCGTGACCTTGATCACTTTGATCAATTTGCGCAGTTGCTTGATGATCTGTTCGATGACATGGTCATTGCCATGCGTGGTCAGCGTCATGCGCGCGATATTCTCTTCGACTGTGGGGCCGACACAAAGCGTGTCGATCTGATAACCACGCGCGCTGAAGAGCCCGGCAATCCGTGTCAGCATCCCATATTCGTTTTCAACTAAAAGTGTAATTGTGTGTCTCATAATTAGTGGCTAGATGTTGGATGTTAGATGCTAGAAACTTTCATCTAACATCCCCAGGATCATATCTTTCAACGCCGCCCCTGCCGGGACGATCGGGAAAACGTTCTCTTCGCGCGCGACCTGCATTTCGATCA
>Ga0081455_10005066_pt1 | contig 14545 bp, 17 predicted proteins | sample TabmetS3T2R1_FD_70207 | JGI IMG/M metagenome (GOLD analysis project Ga0081455, IMG submission 70207) | Tabebuia heterophylla rhizosphere microbial communities from the University of Puerto Rico - S3T2R1 | ecosystem: Host-associated > Plants > Roots > Rhizosphere ... | reverse complement strand
TGGTGCCGAGCATGCCCTTCTCCATGAGCAGCTCGGCATTTGTGACGGTCGCCGAGCGCAGGATGTTGGCGGGTGTATCGAGCGCACGCCGCATCTCGAGCTCGCGGAGCTGCGATTTCTGGGCGTCGGGCCCCCACAGGTCGGTGCCGAAACCGACCGGCACCCCGTGCTTGCGCGCCCAGCCATAGACCTCCTTGCCACGCGCGATGGTGCGCTCGAGGTTCTGCACGATGGCGTCCGGCAGATGCGTCTCGCCGGCGCTTTCGACGCGCTGCACCAGCGAGATGAAGGTCGGAACGTAGAACGCGCCGTGTGCCGCCATCAGCGCCACGGTCTCCTCGCCCACGAAGTTGGCATGCTCGATCGAGCGCACGCCCGCCGCGAGGCAGCGCCGCACGCCTTCGTCCGTGTAGACGTGCGCCATCACATAGGTGCCGCGCGCCTCGGCCTCCTCGACGGCAGCGCGCAGCTCCTCGTTGGAGAACTCGTAGCGCGTCGCGTGGCCCTCGGCCGGAAACACCACGCCGCCCGACGCGAACAGCTTGATCTGCGAGGCGCCCTTGCGCAGCTCCTCGCGCGCGGCCTTGCGGATCGCGTCGACGCCATCGGTGATCACCGACATGTTGGAGAACGGCCCGACATGGCCACACGGATCGATCTCCTCGTCGGGCGTGCGGAAGTCGGCGCCACCGCCGGTCTGGGTCAGCGCCTTGCCGGAGTAGTAGAGTCGCGGCCCAATGATATGCCCTTCGGCCAAGAGGCGCGCCGTCGCATGGTCGGCACCGCCGGCTTCGCGGATGGTCGTGTAGCCGTCCATCAGGCAGTTGCGCAGGTAGTTCGCCGAGGCGATGGCGATCTCGGCGGCAGGATACGCGATGTTCTTGGGCGTTAGCGACAGCCCGGTGATGTGGGCGTGGGCGTCGATCAGCCCGGGCATCAAGGTCCGGCCAGCGACGTCGATCACCTCGGCCTCGGACACGGAAAGCGCGTCCCGCGAGACAGCTCTGATGCGGCCGTCCGTCACCAGCACGTTGTAGTCGCGCTGCAGTTCGGCGAAGCCGTCAAGCACGAGATGTGCGTTGGTGAAGAGCGTCTGCGTCACCGCGCGATGGTCGAATCGGACCCGCGCGGTGTCAACAACGGAGCCTACCGCGTATAGACCGTCGTGCTTGTGGCCGGCACCGCCGGCGTTGTGACAACCGCCGTGCTACTGGGAACAGGCGTCACGACTGCGCTGGTCGCGGGCGGACGTTGCACGACGGTCTCATGCTTGTACTCACAGGCCGTCAAAGCAGCGGCGGCAGCAATCAAGGCCAGATATTTCACAAAAGCCTCCCTGGTTCGTTGCGGACAGGCAACGATCAGGGGTCCGGGCGGTTGCCCGCCGAGCGCGCGCAACCGCACCAAGGCCACAGCGGCTGTGTTATCCGCGCAACACTTGGTTACCCGCGCAATACCTGGCCGGCCTTGGCGTCCGTAAGCTTGCCCTGCTCCCAGGTGACGGCGCCGTTGACGACGGTGTATTCGACCCCCTTGGAGGGCATCACCATGCGCTTGGCGCCGCCCGGCAGGTCGAAGCGGCGCTCACCGTGGTTGGTCGAGCCGACGCGCTCGGGGTCGAAGATCGCAACGTCGGCCGGAGCGCCCTTAGCGAGGCGGCCGCGGTCCTTCAAGCCGAACAGGTCGGCGGGATCGGAGGTGAGCTTGCGCACGCCCTCCTCCAACGTGATGGCCTGCTTCTCGCGCACCCAGGTGCCGAGCAGATAGGTCGGGTAGCCGGCATCGCACAACATATCGACATGCGCGCCGCCGTCGCCCAGCGCCATCAGGATGGACTTGTTGTTCAGAAGCTCGCGCATCCGATCCTCGCGTGTGTTCCACGAGGCCATGGTCAGCTCGACCTCAAGATTGTCAGCCAGCACCGTATCGAGGAAGGCATCGACGCCATCCTTGCCCTGCTCCTTGGCGATAGCGGCGATCGACTTGCCCTCGAGATGCTTCAGGGCCGGATTCTTGACGGCGTACACCGCGATGCGACCCCAGTTGCCGAAGCCGGTCGGATTCTTGAGATCCTCGCGGAACTGGTTGCGGAACGCCGGATCGGCATAAACCCTCTTCTGCGCCTCCTTCGAGGTGTCGGCGAAGACGCGCTTCCATGACGGGAAGGCGGCGAAGGAGAACGGGTTGTCCATATTGACCTCGCGCGTCAGGGGCAGCGGAGAGGTCTGTGGGCGGGCGCCCTTGGCGATCATCGGTGCGGCGCGGCGCAGTGTATCGCGCACCGCCTCGGGGATGTCGTCGCGATCGAACAGGGCGATGAAGGTAACGGGCCGTCCGCTTTCGTCGAGCAAGAAGTCCAGAAGCTCGCACTGGTCCTGCTCCAGCACGCCGACCTGGCGGGTGAGCGCGATCTCGATCGCACCCTTGCCGCGCAGCTTCAGCGCATTGGCATAGGCCTTCATCTCTTCGCGGCTGGCGTTTCGGCAGGCCAGCGGCTTGCCCTCGAAGCCGATGTGCTGGTTGAGCGTGGTGCTGGAGAAACCGAGCGCGCCGGCATCGACCGCCTCGCCGATCAGGGCAGCGATCTTCGCCGTCTCCTCAGCCGTCGCGGCGCGCTCCATCGAAGCATCGCCCATGACGTAATGCCGGAAGGGCGTGAGCGGGGCGATGAAAGCGAGATTGAGCGACGGCTTGCGGGCCGCGGCGGCATCCATGAACTGCGGGAAGGTCTCCCAATCCCAGGTGATGCCCTTGTTCAGCACATCGAAGGGGATGCCTTCGACATTGACCAGGTCGCGCATGGCGATCTCGCGCGCGGCCGCCTTGCACGGAGCAATACCGACGCCGCAATTGCCCATCACCACCGACGTCACGCCATGCCACGACGACGGTGTGACGGCGCCGTCCCAGCAGATCTGCGCATCGTAATGGGTGTGCGGATCGACGAAGCCCGGCGCCACGACCAAGCCATCGGCGTCAATGGTGCGCTTGCCGCCTTCCCGAACCTTGCCGATCTCGGCCACCTTGCCGTTTGCAATGGCAACGTCGGCCTCGTAGCGCGGATTGCCTGTGCCGTCGATGACGATGCCGTTCCTGATCACAAGATCATAGCTCATCGGCTCCTCCCGCAGGGACTGCCGAGGCTACGCTCTTGCGAGGAAGCGGGCGAGCACCGTGTCCGCGGGACTGCCCTGCGTTGTTGCCTCTCGGATTGCTGGTCGAAACGTGGGGCTGCGCGACTCAGAGCGTGAGATTGAGGGCGATGGAGATGCGCTCGGCGGTTCCCTGATAAGGCCGCACCTGATGCATCATCCAGGACGGAAAAAAGACCAGGCGGCCGGCCTTGGGTCGCACCCGCTCCGTGGCGCCGGCAGACAGGCCGCCCGGCATGGCGAAGCCGAGATGCGGGGCGTTCATGGCCGGCAGCGGACCGCGCGGATCCATGAATTCGAGCTCGCCGCCCAGCGAAGGATCGGCATCGATGCCGCCGTCATCGACATAGTAGACACCCGACCAGTAAGCGCCGGGATGGGAGTGGAATTCGTTGGCGTGGCCGCTTCGGTTGATATTGGCCCACATGTTGCCCCGCCAGGTGACGGCGAAGTAACCGGGATGCGGGCCGCTGCCGGCATTGCCCTGACGATCGGTGGTGATGCGGTTGGCGAGGTTGCGCGCGACGGCCAAAAGCTTCACCGCCGGGGCGCCGCCCCAGCGATCCATGTCCCAGCTCGACTGCCAGCCACCGAGGTTGGAATGATGCGTGCTGGGCTGCGACTTCTCGCGCTCGGCAATGATGCGACGCAGATCCTTGTTGAGCGTTGTCGCCTCGGGCACGTCAAAAATGACGAGAGGCGTGGCGAAGAGTGGGACGATCTCGGGCGGGGTACTCATACTCATGGGCGCAGACTGGTGTGCACGTAAAGTGTGAAGCCCGCAGTTGCACTACATTTTACATTTCGGCACTGCGCCTATGCGCAAATGACGACTCAACCTTCGGTGAAACTCGCAGTGTTTCTGCAGCTGCAGAAGCCCTGCAGCTCTTGCCGGTCGCGCGCGCCTTGTGAGATGAATAGATTATGAAGACCAAGCTTCTGGGCCGCACGGGCATCTCCGTCTCCGAGCTCTGCTTCGGCACCATGTCGTTCGGCGGCGATGCCGACGAAGCCACCGCCGCCGCGATGTACAAGGCGTGTCGCGATGCCGGCATCAACTTCTTCGACTGTGCCAACGAGTACAACAAGGGCCGCGCCGAGGAGATCCTCGGTCGCCTGGCCAAGGACCACCGCGACGATCTGGTGCTGACAACCAAGTGCTTCAACCCGACAGGACCCGACGTCAACGCACGCGGCGCCTCACGGCGCCATGTCATGCGTGCCGTCGAGGCCAGCCTTCGGCGCCTGCAGACCGACCGGATCGATGTGCTGTTCCTGCACCGCTTCGATCCCGTCACGCCGATCGACGAAATGATGCGCGCCCTGGAGGACATGGTGCGCGCCGGCAAGGTGATCTATCCCGCGGTCAGCAACTGGGCGGCTTGGCAGACCCAGCGTGCGGTCGACATCCAGGAACGCAACAACTGGGCGCGCCTGCAGGTCACGCAGCCGATGTACAGCCTGGTGAAACGCCAGGCCGAGGTCGAGATCCTGCCGATGGCGCTCGCCAATAGCATCGGTGTCATTCCTTACAGTCCGGCAGCGGCGGGCCTGCTCTCGGGCAAATATTTCGGCCAGGCGACCGGCCGGCTCAGAACCAACAAGATGTACGAAGCACGCTACGGCGATGCCTGGATGTTCGAGGTGGCGGAGAAGTACATCGGTTTCTGCAAGCAGCGCGGCCTGCATCCAGTCAGCACGGCCATCGCCTGGGTCGCCGCGCATCCGGCGGTGACGGCGCCCATCGTCGGCGCGCGCACTGTCGAGCAGCTCAAGGATTCGCTCGCCTCGGTGACGGTCGCCATGACGCCGGAGCTGCGCGCGGAGATCACCGAGCTGTCGCGCACGCCGCCACCCGCCACCGATCGATCGGAAGAGCTGAGGACAGTGAAGGCGGCGTAACAATCGTCTCTTGCTGGACCGCGGACCTCCAGGCCCGCTCATGAGCGGAGCTGGAGCTCCGCGGTCCGGCAAGATTGCTCAAGCCTTTTCGACGGTACCGCCGGCGTCGACCCAACCCTTGAAACCGCCGAGGTTACGCACGTTGGCGTAACCCATGTCCTTCAGCGTCTTGCCGACCAGGGCCGAGCGGCCACCGGAGGCACAATAGGCGACGACCGTCTTGCCGCGATCGAAGGCCGCATCATGCATCGGCGAGGCGGGATCGGCGCGGAACTCGACGAGGCCGCGCGGCACAGCGACCGCCCCAGGCACCTTGCCCGAGGCGACAACCTCGGCCGGCTCGCGCACATCGAGGAACAAGACATCACTGCGGCCGACAAGGCCCTTGGCCTCCTCCGGGCTGATGCGCGGCACCGCGGCGTCGGCTTCGGCGAGCATGGATTGCACGGTCTTCATCACAATCTCCTCTTCGTTCAGGCCGCATAAAGCGCCACAGGTTCGTCAAAGCCCTTGAGTTGATAGTCGTTGGCGGTGCTGGTGGCGAATTCGGCGCTGGCGCTCTGATAGACGGCTTCGGTGACCAGGATTTGCCCAGGCTGAGCGGCCGATTGGGCGCGCGAGGCGGTGTTGACCACCGTGCCGATCGCCGTGAGGTCACGGTGCGAACGACCAAACTCGCCGAAGCTGATCTCGCCGGTATGGATGCCGATGCCGACACCGAACTCATCGCGCTTTTGCTCGAAGCTCTTCTGCATCGCGCGAGCAGCAAGCACTGCCTGCCGCGCATGATCCGTGTGACGAATGGGGAAATTGAAGATTGCCATCACGGCGTCGCCGATCGTCTTGTTCAAGAGCCCATCGTGCATCCAGATGGCGGCGGCGCATTGGTCGTAGAACGCATCGAGCACCGCCGCCATCTCGGATGCCGACTTCGACTGAGTGAGCTTGGTGTAGGCCCGCAAGTCGGCAAACAGAACAGTGGCGTCGAGCGTCACGGTGCGCGCCTTCATCATGCGCTCGAACATCATCTCGCAGATGGTGCAGAGGTTGGGGTTCATGCGGCTCGGCCGAATGCCGAACGGCCGCAAAGGCAGTGACAAGGGTCCACGCAGCGGGATGGGCATGTGCATCTGCTGCCAGCAGCCCTTGCAGATCGTGGAGTAGGTGAGCGCCATCGCCGCACCAGCATGCCAAGGTTCAGGCGTAATGACGATAGACGAAAGGCGGCGGGGACGCTTCGATTTGCTGCAAGGCGGTTTCAATGACGCCGTGATCGGGCGACAGGGCGCAAACCGGATCGGCGCGCGCCGCATCGCCGGCCAACAGGAAGGCCTGGCAGCGGCAGCCGCCCCAGTCGATCTCGCGTCGCGCGCAGCTTTGACAGGGCTCGGGCATCCAGTCGGTGCCGCGAAAGCGGTTGAAGGCGTCGGAGCGGTACCAGATGTCGGCCAGGCTGGCCTGCCGCACCGAGGGAAAGTCGAGGCCAGGCAGCGTCTCCGCGGCATGGCAAGGCACGGCCTTGCCCGACGGCGTGACGTTGAGGAACTGTCGGGCCCAACCGTTCATGCAGGATTTCGGTCGCTGCGCATGATAGTCGGGCACGACATAGTCGATGGTGAGCACGCCCTTGAGCTTGTCGCGTGCCGCCTCGACGGTCGCTGTCGCCTCGTCGAGCTGCTGGCGGCTGGGCAGCAAGGCGGCCCGATTAGCCAAGGCCCAGGCGTAGTACTGAACGTGGGCGACCTCCACTCTTCGCGCACCCAGCGCCAAGGCCATGTCGATCATCTGAGGAAGACCCGCCAGGTTCTGCCGATGAACAACGAGATTCACGGTGAGCGGCAGACCGGCCGCCCGCACCGCAGCGGCGAACGCGGTCTTCTTCGCATGGGCACCGGCAAGGCCGGCGATGCGATCATTGTTCTCCGGCGCGAAGTCCTGGAAGCTCAGCTGCACATGCTTCAGGCCTGCCTTGGCAAAGGCGTTGATCTCGCGCTCGCCACCCAGCGTGCCGGAGGTGATGAGATTGCTGTAAAGGCCATGGTCGCTGGCCGCCGCGACCAAGCCCAGAAGATCGCGTCGCGCCATCGGTTCGCCGCCGGAGAAATGCACCTGCAGCACGCCCAGCGCCGCCGCTTCGGCAAGCACGCGCCGCCAGTCGGCTTCCGAAAGCTCATCGGAGCCCCGCTCGAGCGCCACCGGATTGGAGCAATAAGGGCAGCGCAACGGGCAGCGATGCGTCAGCTCGGCCAGCAGCGCCAGCGGCGGATCAATGCGCATCGACATTGGCGAGGCATCCCTTGTCGGCAAGGTCCTGCAGCATAGCCGTGACGTCGCGAGCAATCAGATCACGTGGCGCCTGGTCGTAGCGCTCGGCGAGCGTGTCGATAATGCCGCCGACGCCGGTCTTGCCATCCAGAAGCTTCAGGATCTCGACCGCCTGCTCGTCAGGCAGCAGCAGGCGTTCGGGCGCCAGCATGACCCAGCGCTGCCGCGCGTCATCGAAACGGAAGACGATGTGCGGCGCGAGCCGTAGCACGCTCTCCGCAGAAACCATCAGGCGTTCCATGGCTATTGCCTTGGCACGAAGGCACCGGGCGGAACCAGGCCCGGCTCGACATAGGCGAGATAGAGTGCATCGAGCTGCGCCCACAGCACGTCGCATTTGAAACGCAACGCGTTCAAGACGGCTTCCTGCTCAGCCCGCGTCCGCGCGTGCTCCTTCACGTAGGACAGGGCGAAGTTCACATCCTGCGGCGCCTGCGTAAGGCGCGGCGTGAAGTAGGCCAGCGTCGCCTCGGTGATGAAAGAGTAGCCGGCCAGCATGCCGCGCACCCGATCGGCGATGATGTCGGGGGAGAACATCTCGGTCAGCGACGAAGCGATGCCTTCGAGGATCGGCCGGTCGCGCACGAAGTTGACATAGGCTTCGACCGCGAACCGCGTGCCCGGCAGGATGCCTTGGGTCGATTGCACATAGGCGCGATCGAGGCCGATGCCCTCGGCGAGCTTCAGCCAGCGCTCGATGCCGCCGGTGCCGGGGGCATCACCGTCGTGATCGATGATGCGCCGGCGCCATTCGCGGCGCAGCTCGGAGGTCGGCAACCTGGTCAGGGCATGCGCGTCCTTGATAGGGATCATCGCCTGGTAATAGTAGCGATTGAGCGCCCAGGCCTGGACCTGCGCTTTCGTGAGCTTGCCGCCGTGCAGCAGCTTGTGGAACGGATGAAGGTGATGGTACCGCTCGGCGCCGATGGCGCGCAGCTCGGCCTCGAGCTCATCCGGTCCCAGCAGGCGATTGCTCATGGACTGACCTCCAGGCCGTCATAGGCCACTTCCCAGCCCTCCTTGGCGACACCCGCACGCTCGGCCGAGTCATCGAGCAGGATCGGATTGGAATTGTTGATGTGAATGAGAACCTTGCGCTTTACCGGAACATCGCGAAAGGCGGCCAGCGTGCCGTCGGGACCACTCACGCTCATGTGCCCCATGCGGCGTCCGGTCTTGGGGCCGAGGCCGAGCCGGATCATCTCGTCGTCCTGCCACAAGGTGCCGTCGAACAACACAACCGAGGCGCCGGCGAGCCGGCGCTTCAAGCCATCGGTCATGCGAGCACAACCCGGGATGTAGAGAAGGCGCTTGTCGCCCGCGCGGATCTCGACACCAACCGTGTCGCCGGACTCGCCGGACAATTCATCGAGCGAACGGCCCGCCTCCAGCCACAAGGCGACCTTGCCCGGCACGTCGAACAGCTCGACCGAGAGCCCGCTGCCGCTGAGGTCGACATGGCGGGGCTCGAACGCTCTCCCGAGCGGCACAGCCTCGCGCCTCACGCAGTCCTCCGCCAGCACGTCGAAGATCGGATTGGCCTTCAGCACGGCGAGCACGCGCTCGCTGGCGTAGAGCGTGAAGCGCTGGCGCTCGCGCAAATGCAGCAGGCCGGCAATCGCATCGACATCGGCCCCGGTGAGCACGACGCCCTCGATCGGCGATGAGCGCAGGGCGGTTCGCGGGTGGAGAATCCTGTGGGCTTGGATCTGCTGGCGAAGATCGGGCGAGGCATTGATGAGGAACCAGCGTTCGCCATCGCCGCTGACAGCAAGCGACGCCTGCGTCCGCGACACCGCTCCCGGTTGCCCGGTACGAGCCCGACGACAAGCTTCAGCGTTGGAGTTCCACTGAGGGAAGCCGCCGCCGGCGGCAGCCCCCAGTACGACGGCCCTCAATCGGGCCCCCATAGCGACAATCCTAGACTATCCCGCGTGAAGCGGGAGCGACGCTTACTTGCGAAGGTCGGCGCAGGCGTAGGAGTTGATCTCCATGCCGACGGCGATCTCGACGATACGCGGGGTCTTCCAAGCCATGGGCGTTCTCCCTTGAAATGGACGGCGGATGATGTCGGGAATTCGAAGGGCCTGTCAAGGTTTGGCCGCAAGATAGGGGACAATCATTTCGATACCCTGATTTTTCAAGGTGATAGAAACCTTCCATCATGGCGCCCAGGCGGCGTCGGGCGTCGGCGCGGTAGTCGTGCAGGGCCTTGACCAGATTGTCGAGCCACTGGCCGACCAGCCGCCCCGCCTCGCTCTTCGGATTTCCGTCGGGGCCGACCGAGACGAGGACGATGTGTAGCCGTGTATCCCCGCCGGAAACACGTTGGTGACGTAGAGTTTCATGCCCGCGGTGCGATGTGCGGGCCGATCGAGGAAGGCGCCGGCCGTGACACGCAAGCTGGTGATGTAGGACTTCCGGCTCAATCCTCCAGCCGAGCCAGTTTCGACGTGGGCGCATAACGCACGAAATGCGAAGCAAGCGGTCATGTCCGAGAAAGCAGGGCACTGCGCTCGGGAGTTAAGCCCCAATTACATCTTCATTGTTCGGCAAGTTCTCGATCGCTGCTATAGTACAATCTGCGCGGGCAACGTCGCAGGAACGGGGGAACAATCATGACTCGCACTCTCATCGCGATCTTCGCCATGATAGCAGCGCTATTGGCCGGCTGCGAGAACATGACAACCGGCCAGAAAGGCGCCGTGACGGGCGCTGCCCTGGGCAGCGGCATCGGCATGGTGGCCGGCGGCAGCTTCGGCCAAGTGGTCGGTGCCGGCCTGATCGGCGGCGCCGCCGGCTACATCACCGGCAGCGCGATCGGCGACAAGTAAAGAACGGGGACACTCATGCAGCTCAAGCTCGTGGCCCTGTCGGCGGTCGCGACCCTGTTCGCTGGTGCCGTCCTGGGGCAGACACAGTCACTTGTCTTCGATCAGGCGGCGTATGTAACCTGCAAGCAGGCGCACGATATGGCACCGGAAACGCGCAAGGCGCTGGCCGCCTTCCTTGCCGAGCATTCAGCCCACTATCGTGGCGTTACGATCCCGAACGATGATCGCGGCACGCAAGTCGCGCATCTGGTTCGCGGCGGATGCACGCTGGCTCCGGATGCGTATCTGTTCACCGTCATCGACCGCGCCATCGTCGCGGAGCTGCCCAGGCTTCCGAAGCGGTAGGCTGACCGAGTCCATCACGAGCCGACCAAGCGTCTCAGGGGACCAAGATGCCAACACGACGAGCCGCGGCATTGCGCCGACTGTATTGGCGCTCGTTCGCCGATGGTCTTGTGATCATCTGGCCCGTGATCTCGGGGCTTCTGCTGTTGAAGGCGGTGCTCGGAGCGACTGTCGGCCTGGTCGAAGGCTGGGGCATCTGGTCGGGAATCTACTTTGCCTTCATTACAGGCCTGACGATCGGTTACGGAGATCTCGTTCCCCACTACGCGGCCACCAGAATGCTGGCGGTCGTTATCGGCCTGGTGGGCGTCACACTCACCGGCCTCATTGCAGCCCTGGCCGTCAAAGCGTTTCAGGTCATTCCCAGGTCACTCCGCAAAAGGCCACTGGCTTGAAGCAGAGCTCCTATCGCATCACTCCCTATCGCATCACTTCATGAATCGGCGTGAAGTCGTATCCAGGCGGCGCCTTGTGGCAGCGGGATCGTGGAGTAGTCGGGTCCCGGCCGCGAATTCCGGATGACGAAGAGTCGGCGCGGACGCTTGACTAGACCCTTGATGACTGTGGGAGCCGCCGACTTCGATATCGATCATGACGGGAGGAAGGACTCCCGGAATCGACGCCGAAGCCAGCGGGATCTGGCAAACAGCTCGGCCGCACGGGGACGGCTGCTCCCGGCAATGGCGGCCATCGAGCACGATCCGGCTGTCGTCCGGCAGCCCTTGGAGCGGAGCGCGGGCCCGCAGCTGCGCCGGTAGTGGCGGCAGACGGGAGAACTCACCGCAGGCCACGACCGGATCCTGCACCGGCTCCGGCGGTAAGCAGGCGCAACATGGGTCGTCGCTTCATACCTGCTCCAATGTGCGTCCGCTGCGGCCTCTCCCTAGGATCGGGTGAAGGTGACCTCAACCTTGTACGTCGTGCCTCGCGTATAAACACCGCTCAAATGGTTCCCGCTCAGGTTGAGCTCATATCGGCCGCCCAGCGCCGACTCGATCACAAGAACCGATCCGGAGACGACGCCGTGGTTGATGTTCTTCGACGAGTCGGGCTTGTCGCCGAAAGTGGAGATGAAGGATTGGAGATCGAACTCCATTCGGCCTTCGATCTGACCGCTTGGCCTGACCGCGGTGATGAACAGTCGGGCGGCGCTGATCCCCGGCACATCTCCCTGCCAGTTGCCAATGAAGCCCGATTGAGCACGCGTCCACACAGGCAGCAAAGCCACAACCGCTGCAGCCATGGTTCTACGCAACAGCATTCTTGCTCCCTCTACTCATCCGAGCTGCCGGCGAGCCGCAGCCACCGCGGCACGCACTTCCAAACCGATCCAACTTATGCAGATGATTTTCTGCCGATGCGATTGAGTCGCTGCGACCAGTGTCTTGGCCAAAGCGCCAGGACGAACACGATCAGGGTGAACAACAAGATGGCCACGACCCCCTGGACAATCTCGAAATGCAAGGAATCGACCGCAACAAACCACTCGGCCACCGCCGCCGAAATGGCCAGCATGAGGCGAACAAACCAGCCGATCATTCATCCCCCTCTGATCGTGTACGTCACCAGGCTTACGGCCGCTTCGGTGGCTCGTCCTCTCCGAGCGGCGGATCCATGTCGGATTTCTCCCAGGTCTTGTCGGGATCGAACAAGTTGATCGCCGCCGCCGCCGCGGGGGTGTCCGGTCCGAGGTCCTTCTCGTAGACGTCGCCGCTCTGGCTGACCATGAAGGTCATGACTCCGGTCTCACCGTAGGCCACCGGCCAGGCGATGACGCCGAAGCCACCGATCATGCGATTGTTCACAAGATAGCTGTAGGCGCCGCCCGGCGCGTTGGAACCCTGCCCGTAGAGCATGCGGAAACGGTAGCCGTAATAACCCTCACCAGGGGCGTCGCCAGGCTGCGCTTTGGCCACCAGCTCGCCCAGCGGGCTCTCCGGTTTCCCGGGCTTAGCCTCCCAATAGAGCCCGTCCATCTTGCCAGGCGAGCTCAACAGGCGACGGGCGTAGGTCGGTGCGCCGTTCTTCATAGGATCGAGCGAGACGTAATCGCGCTGCGCATCGACAATGGCCAGCAGGGTCTGGATCACGGTGAGCTCGTTGCGGCCGATCTCACGGGCGATGATCTCTTTTTTTCCGGCTTCGACGTCGTAGTACCAACCCGCCTTGTCCTTCACGATCGGCAGGGGGCCCTGCCAGCCGCTCGTTCCCGCTTCGATCACCATCTTGTCGTCACTCTGCGGCACCACCTTGTGGCCCTTGTCCCAGGCCTCGAGGAAACGCTGGCGGACATCGTCTTCATGGGTCGGGTTGCCCGGAATGAGATCGCGCCAGCCGGTACCGAGAATCGCCTGCACGGCCGCGTCATCATCCTTGCGAATCGCCTCGGTCAACGCATCGGCTGCTTCCTCCGCGGTCCCAAAGTGCTTCAGCTTGTCGATCTTGGCCTGGGCCTGCTTGTCGATCTGGGCAGGCTTGTCGGCCTGCGCCTGTGTCCCGGCCAGCGGCGCAACCAACAGCAGAAGGGCAAGACCGCAAAATGCGAGCAGCCTGATCATCGCCTGCCTCCGCCGCCGCGGGCACCGCCTCCGCCACCACGGCCGCCTCCACCGCCTCGCGGATGCGAAGCGGCACGACCTTGCTGAGCCCGACCACGCGCAGCTTCGCGGTTGACCTGTCCGCCGCGGTTCACGCCGCTCAGCGCCGAGGGACGGCCGCCCCCGCGATTTTGGCCCATCTGACGCTGCTGTCCACCCGGACGCTGACCGACATTCGGGCGCCCCCCACCCTGCCCGCCACCCTGGCCCAGGTTGGCGCGAGCACCGCCCTGACCGACGTTCGGGCGCGCGGCGCCTTGCCCCAGATTGGCGCGGGCGCCGCCTTGTCCCACGTTGGGACCGGCCCCACCTTGCGGCCGGTTGGCGAGCTGGCCGCGGAACTGCTGGCGCTGGTCGGCGCCCGGACGCTGCTGGCCGAACTGCTGACGCGTCGCCGCATCGCGATAGGCAACACCACGACGATGGGCAACCTCGTGCTGCCAGCGGCCGCTGTTGGTATAGCGATTGCGGTCGAAGTTGCGGTCGATATTGACGGCGCGATTGGCGTTGACGTTGACGTAGCTATTGCCTCGCCCCCAGTTCCAGCTGCTGAACATCGCTCCCGCCGCGGCGATACCGATGCCCCACATCAGGCCTGTCGCCAGCAACGTTCCGTAGCCGTAGGCCGGTGGCGGCGGATAGTAGACTGGCGGATAGCCGGGATCCGACCAGGCACCATACGCCCAGTTGGGGTTGTAGGACGGAGCGTAGATGACGTCCGGATTGGCGGGCTCGATCACGATGGTGCGGTCGTCGCCCGAGCCCTGGCTGGTGACGGTCAGCTGCGGACCGCTCTTGAGGTTGCCCGCATTCTCGGCCTTGGCGCGCAGGCGCTGGATCGAATCGGCGACATCCTGCTGCTGGGAGATCATCGCGTCACCGAGCTTCTGCGTCCAATCGAGATGGTCGTTGAGCTGCATCAGCACCGCGGGGAAGGCGACCAGCGACTTCACGCTGACGTCCCAACTCTGATCCTTCACGGCCGCAACGGCGGCGTCACCCTTGAGATTCGGATTGGCCTTCGACCAGCGTGCCGCCTCGACGATCTCCAGTGGATAGCTCGTCGCCATCAACACCTGCGAGAGCAGCGAATCGGGATAAAGCGCGATAGATGCCAGGATCTGGTCGAGCTCCTGGGATGAAAATGTCTTCTTTTCCTCTTGCGCTAACGCGACGCGCATCATCCCGAACGCCAGCAGCAGACCCAGCAGAGTACGTCGGTTCATGACGGTACCTCTCTGAGTTGGCAGGCGGCCGCACTGTTACGCGACCGCCTTCAGGGCCTCCCCTACTGGATGACGATCTCGACGCGGCGGTTCTGCGGCTCGCGCACACCGTCGGCGGTCGGCACCAAGAGGCCCTTCTCGCCCATGCCGATGACGGTGATCGC
>Ga0081455_10005063_pt1 | contig 14550 bp, 11 predicted proteins | sample TabmetS3T2R1_FD_70207 | JGI IMG/M metagenome (GOLD analysis project Ga0081455, IMG submission 70207) | Tabebuia heterophylla rhizosphere microbial communities from the University of Puerto Rico - S3T2R1 | ecosystem: Host-associated > Plants > Roots > Rhizosphere ... | reverse complement strand
AGGAGTCGTCGGTTCCGTCGTAAGGGTACCCGCTGTAGTCATAAGGGTAATCATATGAGGAGTCATACGGGTAATAGCCGTAGTAGGGATAGTAGTCCCATGGGTAGAGGCCCCACCAGAAACCATTGACAAACACAAAGACGTGACCGTGATCGAAGTGCGCATGATGCTTGTCCCAATCGCGATGCCAGCTACCGTCATGTCGGGCAAACGAATGATTCTTCACAAACGATTGTCGGCTTCCTGCTGTTGAGAGCCGTGGATTCGCGACTCGCTTCTGTCCCACAGTTGAGTTCACACGATTTGATTGAGCATTTACCGCTGCAATCCTGCCGTTGTTTGAACTTATTGATCGGTTCGCCAGCTGCCTGGCGGACCCACGCGGCACGGACGGAGACGCGCGAGCGCCACTGTAGTAGGAGAACCGCTGCGGCGCTCGACTTAATCCACCGATATTCGGGTTGCCGCTAAAACGTGCACCGCCACCTGAGAGAGTTGGCGCCGCACGAATCCCACCTCCGTTGAAGCTGCCGACCCGGGCGCTCCCGAAGTGACCACCGGTGAAACCACCGCCAATGTGACCCCCAGCAAGACCGCCTCCACTAAAATGTCCGCCGCCTCCACCGCCGTGAGGGTCTGCCCACACTGTCGAAGCAAGAGCTACAAGAGCGGTGATTGCTAGACTGAGTAACTTAGTTGTTTTCATGCCCAAACGTCATCCCGGCCGACCTGCGTTACCACGGCGCGTCCGTGACATTTTACGGTGTCGCCTAAGGATACATTCCAAGTACCTCTTTTGAGGGGTAGCCTCAGTCAGCATTACTGCGATTGGCCAGGTGGGGCTCCTCCCAAATGGCCACGGCAGCAAGAGCGATAACGATTCCAATCGACACCTCCAGAAAACGATGTCCCGCAATTATCCATGGTGGGCCGGTGCGTGGAATAAGCACGATGATTGTCAGAGTCACGCTGGCATATCGATACCCGGTCTTTTCCAAGCGCAAGACGAATGAAAGGATGCCGAGAAAGAATATTGCGAGCGCGAATACAATCAGGTTTGAACCAAAATAAGTCGATTCAACTGCTGCGAGCGATGCACCCAGTGCGGTGGCCACGATGCGTTCGATCGATAGTGTGAGCGTTGCGCCCAAGGTTGATTGCATTACCACGAGAGTGGCAATTGCCGCCCAGTATGCCTCCGGCATTCCAATCAGTCGGGCCACACAAACGGACACGGTCGCCGCAGCTGCGGTCCTGATTGAGTGCGTGGTCGACGGGAGATTTTCCTTTTTCCAACTCCAGAGCTTCATGCCCCGATCATCTTCGGTATCGCGTGGATGTAGCAAGCTTGCGTTCACCGAACACGGACGCGTGGAGTCGCGCTTTAGCGCTTGATCATTGGGCATTGGACTCCTGGGGCGATGCCTCAGCCTAACAATGAAATGCGCCGTTGATGCAATTTTATTCCTCAGAGCGCCGTATGCTTAGCGGACGATCGCTTTTATCGCTGAGGGGGCGCGAAGCCAACTTGACCCTGAGCCACCGCCGAAAGCGCGATTTCAGTTCCCGCTCAAATTCTTCGCTACAGCTGGATCAAACCACGGCGCGTTGCGGTTGCCACAGCTTCGGTGCGGCTCACGACATCTAGTTTGCTGAAGATGCTTTTGACGTGCGTTTTCACGGTGCCCTCACTAATGAATAACTCGGCGCCAATCTCCTTGTTACTCTTGCCCGCTGCGATGCGCTGAAGGACTTCGATTTCGCGTGCACTTAAGGCTTCGCCGCTCACACGCTCCGCTAACTTGGCAGCGAGGCTGGGTGGTATGCACGTTTCACCCGAGTACACCTTGCGAATGCATTCCATCAACGCCTCGCGGGCGGTATCTTTCAGCAGGTAACCTTTCGCGCCGGCTTTTATCGCGCGATAGATGTCTTCATCTCCATCGAACGTCGTCAGTACAACAATGTGGGCGTTTGGATCGAGTTCGCGAATTTGTGTTATCGCCCCGACTCCATCCAACTCAGGCATGCGAAGATCGAGCAGCGCCACGTCCGGGCGATTTTCCTTCCAAAGATCCACCGCCTCACGGCCATTGCTCGCCTCAGCGACCACGGTCATGTCAGACTTGCGTTTGACTAACGAGACCAAACCCTCGCGCACGACACTGTGATCGTCTGCGATCAAGATGCGAATACATTCCTTTTTCTTGGTATCCTTTTTGGTTGTTGCAGATTTCATTTGATTAACCGCTTTGGTACGGGGATACAGCTGTGATCTTAGTACCCTTACCTGGTTTACTTGTTACCTTAACTGTGGCGCCAATCTGGTCGGCGCGCTCTTTCATGCCGATTAATCCGATCCCTCCGCCGTTTATTGCATCGACGTCAAACCCGTCGCCGTTATCGCGCAGCTCCAGGTAAACCGCGTCAGGATCAAAACTGATCCGTGCGCTAAAATTGGTTGCGTGCGCGTGTTTCAACGCATTCGTCAACGCTTCCTGCCCAATGTGGAGCAGATTTTCTTCGACAGCTGGTGAAAGATCGTGGGGCTTGCCAATGATTTGAAATTCCGTCTGCAGTGCAGTGCCTGCAGCCGTGTTTTCTACGATGGCCTGAAGTGCATCGGCAAAAGCAGCTTTCTCGAGCGCCTGCGGTCGAAGCGCGTGCACCGATCGACGCGCTTCACCCAAACTACCGCGGGCCAGTTCACGCGCTCTACGGACGTGACCAACAGCATGCTCGGGATCTTCTTCCAAGAGTGCTTCTTCGGCGGCCTCCATTTGAATAATCACGCCGGTGAACCCTTGAGCGAGCGTGTCGTGAATGTCTCGCGCCATGCGGGTTCGCTCCTTGAGAATGGCGGCCTCACGCTGCTGCTCAACGAGCTCCTGTCCGTGCGCCGCCATCATGACGTGGTGAGCGAGGGCCTGCGCAAGTTCGATCTCATCGCCTCGATAGGATCCCTTTTCTGAATGATGAATACCGATAAACCCACGAAGCTCCCCGGAGACAAACATCGGTACTGCCATGAATCTCTGGCATCGGTGGCGCTTCAAGTACTCGCGGAATTCCGGCTCGACACGCGCATCCCTCTCAACATCGTCGACGACCACCGGCGATTTCGTAAATAGCAATTCCTGAAAGAGAGGTCTCTTTTTCCACGAAGAAGGATCATTCGCAAACGGATGATCTGAATGCACCGGGACCTGACGATCATTTTCTATCACCAGGCGCATCCGCACTGTGCCATCCTGGGAATTACGCAAAAAGAGCAGCACGCGAAGCGCCCGCAAATGCTGCCCGATTGTTCGAAGCATTTCGGCAATGAACTTCTCGGGGGCCGATTCGGTCGCGAGCACGTCAAGGCTGCGCATCATCACCTCAACATGACTGCGCGCAACCCGCTCGGAAGCGCGCAGAGCTTCGTGAGCACGATCACGTTCGATAGCAACGCGCGCGAGGTACGTCGCTAATTCAATTAATTCGAGGTCTTTGGACGTTGGCGCCCGCGGCTCCTGATAATACATGCAAAAGGTCCCCATGACTTCTCCCTTCCAAGAGAGGACCGGATTCGACCATGAGGCGCGCAAGCCGTGCCTCAGTGCCGCAGCGCGATGTCCCGGAACGTTCCACAGCGGGTCGTTAGCGATATCCGATACGATGACAGGTGAACCGCGATACGCGGCCGTGCCGCAGGAACCTGCACACGGTCCAATTGGCATCAGCTCCATCTGCCGAGTCCACTCGGTGGGTAGTTTCGGACCCGCGATGACATTCAGGTGGACGCCGTCGGGATTCATTAACAAGACCGAAGCGAGCGTACCCTGTCTCTGCTCCTCGATTATCCCGCACAATGCATTGAGGATTTGTTTCAGTGGCACCCCGGTGGCGATCATCTCAAGGAGCTGTTTCTCTCCTTGGAGCAAAGATTCGGCTTGCTTTCGCTCGTCAATGTCCACATTCGTGCCATACCACCGGACTATCTTGCCTGATTCATCTCGTAGCGGTACTCCCTGGGTCAGGAACCAGCGATAGACCCCGTCCGCGCCACGGATTCGCGCGACGCTTTCAAATAACCCTCCTGTTTCGGTTGCGGCCCGCCACTTGGCAAAGTGCGCCTCCCTGTCCTCTGGGTGGAATGCCTCCAGCCAACCATATCCAAGTTCTTCACCCTGCTTCATGCCGGTATATTCCATCCAGCCCTTGCTGCAATATTCGTTAGGGCCATCCGCTAATGTCGACCATGACATCGCCGGAATAGTATCGATCACAAGCCGAAGCTCCCGTTCGGTCTTTCGCCGATCGGTAATGTTATAGGTGACCCCAGTGACGCCGGCGACCCTGTCGCTCTTATCGAGGACTGGAATGAGATGGATCTCGAAAAACTGATTTTTTGCCTCCGTGACGAAAGTCACCGACTCCCCGGCCAGAGCCCGCCGCGCATTAGAGTGAAGATCTGGCAAGTCATGATACAGATCAAAGATCGAGCGACCGACGAGTTCTCCCGGTTTGACTCCAAAGGTGTCGAGACCTTTGCCTTCTGACAAGGTGAGCATGCCCGAACGATCCAGCGCAAACAAAATGACCGGAGTATTGGCAATGAGATCGCGCAGGCGCTGCTCCGTCTGGCGGAGGTGGTCTTCCGCCAACGCGCGTTCGGCGATCTGGCCGAGCAGTTCGTCGTTCAGTTTCCTCAATCGCGCGGTCCGCTCTGCGACGTTCATTTCCAATCTGTCACGGGCCTGGCTGAGCAACCGCTCTGCTCGGCGGCGCGATGAGCTAAACCAGCTCATTACCAGGGCTACCAATGCGAAGTAAAAGAAATAAAGGAGGTGCGAAAGGCCACTCCTCGATGCATAGACGGGCTTGATCGATCCGTCTGCAAAAACCATTCGATAATCAACCTGATAAGGTAGGACGAAAAGGCCAAACGCTGCACAGGAGAGCAAAAGAGCGAGAATACCCGGCCCCGTTCCCGCGTACCAAAATGTGACCGCGATGGCGGCCAGGAAAGAAGTGCTGAGCGGATATCCGAAATGCAATTGCTGGAGAAGAAATTTTATTCCCAACGCGACGGCGACCGAAAGCACAGCTAATCCATAACGAAAAATGCCACGCTCGAAGGTGTGATACGAAACGCGCGCCTTGGAACCAAATGCTTGGAGATTCTCTACCTCTTCAGCAATCGATTTTGCAGCTGAGTTCATCAAATACAGGGCCGCGAGACGTTGATATCACGGCGAAATACAATTCTACAACGCTGTGGCGGTGCTGCCAGTATAGGTTCGTCCCTCGAAAGAGGTGGCGTGCGCTCCCTCTCCTGTGGGAATGAAAAATCCTGCGACCGCTTCGTAGTCACCTCGCGGCGAATGGTCGATTCTGTTCCCGGACAAAATTATGAAAACTAAAGCGCAAAATTTCAGACCTACATTGCGACAAATCTTCCGCCGACGTGTGCGACGTCATGATCCGATGCTCGTGTTCAACATGTGGTCGTTTAATTTTACTGACGGGTGGAGCCGCATTTTTGCGAGGGAGCAATATGGACGCTTCTCCGTCTAATGACGTGGTCCAAGGGTCGGAGTTGGCGTCTACGCCGGTCAACGCTGCGCGAAAATCAATCGTGGTGAATGTTCCCGTCGAGCGCGCCTATCAGCAGTGGGCGCGTGTTGAAGATCTGCCAAAATTTATCACGCCTCTAGAGAGCGTACGGAGAATCGATGACACCCAGTTTTCTTACACCTGGCATCCAGACGGCGAGGAACGCCAGGGAGCTCTCCACATTGTGCTTCAAATTCCCTGCCGACGAATCGCGTGGCGTATCCTGTCGGATCCGCCTGCGTCGGGCGTGGTCTCGTTCGAACGGCGTTCCAAACAGGAAACCGAAGTGACACTTAAGATTCATTCCGTCTGCGATCCGCTGAATTTGGCACTGAGGTTGGAGGAATACCTGGGCAATTTTAAACGATTGGTAGAGAGCAAGGACCCAGGAACATGAGAACGTTCCCTTCCGAACAAGCACTGGTGGCAGCGTATTGGCGAAAGCTTGCACGCTCCATCGATAAGCCGGATCTCAGAAAACGCGCAACACTTTCGCAGTCCGCAGGACGGCCGGGAGGGCGGCAACATTTTGCCGCTGCGAAACGTGTCAAACCGGCCTAATTGCTAGTTGGACTCAAACCTCGGAATCGCCACGAGTACCCCTTCGAGTGATGAATTGCAGGTCTTCCAGTTCGTCGATGTCGACCTTGCCCAGTGGAAATGGCAGCTCGGCAACGCGCCCGCGATTGGAAAGGATGATTGATTTTGCGCCGGCGTCGCCGGTCAGTCGCAATAATTCTGGAAAGATCGATTGATGGAACAACGCAGGCACCCCGAGCGTGTGCCCGTAACGTGAGGCGACGATCGATTTTCCGGTTTCGGAATGCAGCGCGATCAAGCTGCTTAGGACACTGCGATCAACGAATGGCTGATCACAGACCAGCAAGAATGCCGCATCAGCATCGGGCGCGTTGTCGATCACATGGCGCAAGCCGGTGTGGATCGATGTTCCAATCCCCGTTTTCCAATGGCCATTTTCGACAAGGATTGCATTTGTCCCGCGTAAATCTCGTTTCACTTCAGCTCGCGCGTGGCCGGTAACGACAATTACCGGTGAGCAATTGGCGTGGCTCGCTGCTTCGACCATCCGACGCACGAGGCTTTTCCCTTCAAATTGAAGGAGCTGTTTCGGCTGGCCAAAGCGTGACGATGCGCCTGCTGCTAGGACGATCGCGCCAATGTTTTTGGGGTGCGGTGACATACTTGCTCCGCCGTCGCTCAGTGAAAGCGTTTCACCGCTTTGAAAGCGCCGACGTGTCGGAGCGCTCCAACCCACGATGGATCGGCATCTTTCGTTCACGCAGCGATTCGCCCGTTCCTTTTCTGAACACGCGTTGAATCTCGGCCATGATCGACAACGCGATCTCTTGCGATGTCTCGGCGCTGATATCGATGCCGGCGGGCGCGAAAAAGCCGGCGTTGATCGTGACGCCGAGTTCGAGCAACTCGTTAATCAGTTGATCGCGGCGTTTTCGTGGCCCGATCAGACCGACGTAACGCAACCCGAGCGGGAGCAGCTTCGTAAGCGCGACGAAATCGCGGCCGTAATGGTGCGACTTAACAATTGCTGCGGTACGATCGTCAAATTCGGGCGAAAACGAATTCGGATCGGGAATTTGCGTAACGTCCCAACCCAGTTGCTGCCCTAACGAAAGAAACGGCGCGTTATCCGGTCCATCACCAAAAATCAAGACCCGCATCGGCGGATGAATTTCGTGTATCAATTCATTCTCGTGCTCGTGCCTATATTCATGCTCGTAACAAAGCATCCTGCTTCCAAGTTCGTTTCCCTCGAATTTCGTCAGGACAAAGCAACTCCTGCGCTCATCAAGTTCGCGTGCAAGCGCGGCAAGCAACTGTTCGTCGATTCGCTCGATGAAAATGTCGATCTTGCCTGCGCAACCGAACCGCCGGCGCGTATCGAAACTGAGCAGCTGCGGTTCGCGGTGGCGTAGAACCATTCGTGCGCGAATTGCCACTTCTTCTTCCAGGCAACCGGCGCTCAGTGAGCCAATGATTGTGCCGTCTTTGCAAACCAACATCCGCGCGCCCGGCCGGCGATAACTTGAACCGACCGCCCTTACGAGTGTTGCCAATGCGAAAGCGACATTCGGTTGGTCGGCGTATCGATTCTTCCACGTTTGCAGAATGTCGTGAATGTCTTTCATAGTGGGGTCTCTTTAGAGTCGTTAGGTCGGAATGGAAGATGTCAGCACGTCCTCGATCCTGATTGGCAGTTCTCTCACACGCACGCCTGTAGCGTGATACGTAGCAGCCGTGATCGCAGCTGCGACGCCGGCCAGGCCGATTTCTCCAATTCCGCGAGCGCCGACCGGGTTTACGTCCTTATCAGGATAATCGAGGAAATGCACGTCAATCGTCGGCGCATCGGCGTTCACGGCCATCAAATAGTCGGCGAGGTTTGAATTGATCGGCGCGCCGTTTTGCGGGTCATAGATTGTGTGCTCCAACAGCGCCATCCCGACTCCCATCACAACTGCGCCTTCGATCTGATTGCGCCCGGCGAGTGGATTAATGATTCGCCCCGCGTCGATCACCGTGACCACGCGGTTGACGCGCAACCGGGCGACCGCAGGCTGCCAGGTGATTTCGACAAAGTGACAGCCGTACGAATGCAATGAGACCTTCGGCTTCTTGTCATCGACTGTCCCTTCAGATTTACCGCTGCCGGAGACGAGGGCCATGTTGGTGCGGCGAAGCAAATCTGCAAACGACATTCCCTTCGCAGGACCTGCTGCTTTAACAAAAACGCGTCCGGCTTCGAAGGCGAGATCGTCAGTCTTTTGATTTTCGAATGGTGATCCGGGCCCGGTTGTGGCCACCGTTAGTAGTGAGTTGATCGCGTTATCGGCTGCGTCAAACACAGCGGGGACGACTGAGCCGGTGGCAAGCGATCCGCCTGAGGTCGGTCCTGGAGGCAGGGATGTATCGCCTAGGACTACTTCGACTTTGTTAACTGGCACACCGGTTTTGTCTGAGACGAGCAGGGCGAGGATGGTGTAAGTACCAGTGCCAATGTCCTGCGTGCCGCATGCAACACGGGCAGTCCCATCCTCGCGAAGCTCCACATTGGCTTGAGCTGGGAATCGTCCGGCGATCCAGGCGGCGCCCGACATGCCCCAGCCAAGTATCGCCCCGTCGCGCTTCATCGAGCCGATCTCAGGGTTGCGGCTCGCCCAGTCGAACCTTTCTGCACCGAGCTGCAGACATTCAAGATAATGACGCGACGAGAACGGAATGTCTTTTCCCTCGTCGATCTTTGGTTCATTGAGAACGCGCAGTTGTACGGGATCGATCTTGAGCTGATCGGCCAATTCGTTCATCGCCGACTCGGTGGCGTAGAGGCCGGGCACAGCGCCGGGACCGCGCATGGCGGTCGGCGAGCCGATATTCCGGTGGGTGCGACCCCAGTGTACGCGAAGGTTCGGCACGCTGTAGAAATAGGATGTGGCCTCGCCGCAGTTTTCGCGATAACCGCCGAGCATGTCGACGTCAGTGACATAATCGTGCATGAGCGACACGAGCTTCCCGTCTTCCGTGGCTCCGAGCCGCACGCGTTGCTGAGTGCGAGGCCGATGACCAACTGATTGGAACATCATCCTGCGGCTGAGAACGAGCTTCACTGGTTTGCCGAGCTGTCGTGCCGCGGCGCAGGCAAGCGCGCAATGTGTCCATGGCCACAGTTTGCTGCCGAATCCTGAGCCGACGAATTTCGTTATCACACGTACGTTCTCAGTTGGCAGTCCAAACATTTGCGCGAGGACGCTGCGAAGGTTGAATACGGCTTGCGACTCCTCATAGATCGTCAGCGTCTGGCCGTCCCACATTGCCGTCGTTCCTTGCAGCTCGATGGGATTGTGCGTTTCGATCGGCGTGACATAGGTCTGGTCGAGCTTCACCGGTGCGCTTGCGAGAGCGTTCTCAGGATCGCCCCTTTGGCTCTGTAACCGATTGAGGGGACCGCGTGCCGTTTCAACCACTTCAGCCTCGTTATCTGGTTGCAGATCGACGGCGACGTTGGGTTTTCGCTTCGTGTAGGTGGCGCGAACGGCGTCGGCAGCAGCTTTGGCGGCCTCAAACGTGTCGGCCACCGCCAACGCAATGTATTGGCCGTAGTAGCAAATCACATCGTCCGCAAGCGGTGGGCGGCGTTCATCCGCGATGCCGCGGTTGTTTGGTTGAAGCACTGAGCGAAAGATTTTTCCGATGTTTCGACGATGAAAAATCGCTCGCACGCCCGGCATTTTCTCCGCGTCACTCGTGTTGAGCCGTTGCAATTTGCCATTCGCAATCGTCGCTTCGACAGGAACCGCGTACAACAATCCCGGAAACGGAAAGTCCGACGCATACATTGCCTTTCCACACACTTTGAGCGGACCATCGATGCGCGGCGTGTCCCGGCCGATCGCTGAATTGATCGTCGTGGTTTCTATCGTCGCTGGCATTTTCACTTCCTCTTCACTCGTTAGGATAAAACCGGGGATTTCAGCAAATCCTCGATCCTTATTGGCAATTCGCGGACGCGCACGCCTGTAGCATGATACGTAGCCGCTGTAATGGCAGCGGCTATCCCAGCCAGACCGATCTCTCCGATTCCACGAGCGCCTAGCGGGTTTAACACGGTATCCGGGTAATCGAGAAAATGAACCTCGAGTGTTGGCACATCGGCGTTCACCGCAACGATGTAGTCGGCGAGGTTTGAATTAATAGGTGCACCATTTTGCGGGTCATAAATCGTGTGCTCCAGCAGGGCCATGCCAATTCCCATTACCACCGCGCCTTCGATTTGATTGCGTCCCGCGAGCGGATTGATGATTCGGCCCGCGTCGATGGCCGTCACCACGCGGTTGACATGAAGCCTGGCGATCTGTGGCTCCCATATCACTTCCACGAAGTGGCAACCGAACGAATGCGTCGAGAATTTCGGATTCTTTTCCTCGAAAGTGTCGGCGGACTTACCGCTGCCGGTTACGGAGCGGAGATCGGCGCGTCGGAGCAAATCAGCAAACGGGACGCCTTCCGATGAGGTATTCGCTTTAAGAAAAACTCGGCCGATTTCAAAATCGAGTTCATCGCGTTTGCGTTTTTCAAAGGGCGAACCCGGTGTCGTCGTTGCGATCGTTAGCAGTGACGCGATTGCACTCTCAGCCGCATCGAAGACCGCCGGAACCACGGATGCAGTCGCCATCGAACCGCCCGACACCGGACCTTCCGGAAGCGAAGTATCTCCCAGAGCGACTTCGACTTTGTTAACGCTCACGCCGGTTTTGTCTGCGGCCAGTTGCGCAAGGATCGTGTACGTGCCAGTGCCGATGTCCTGCGTACCGCATGCGACACGTGTTGTGCCGTCGTCACGAAGCTCGACGGTGGCCTGAGCGGCGAATCGCGCCGCAACCCAGGCCGCGCCGGCCATGCCCCACCCAAGGATCAAGCCGTCGCGCTTCATCGATCCGATTTCCGGACTGCGTGTCGACCAGCCGAACTTCTCCGCACCCGCCTTGAGACATTCAAGATAATGGCGCGACGAGAACGGAATTTTTTTGTGCTCGTCGATCTGCGGTTCGTTTAGCACGCGAAGTTGCACGGGATCGATCTTGAGCTGATCAGCCAGTTCGTTCATTGCCGACTCGGTCGCGTAGAGACCGGGCACCGCGCCCGGGCCGCGCATGTCGGATGGTGAACCGACGTTGCGCTTGGCGCGTCCGAATTTTACCCGGAGATTCGGCACACTGTACTGGAACGCCGTCGCTTCGCCGCAATTCTCGTGATAGTCATCGAGCATTGATCTCTCGTAAACGTAGTCGTGCATGAGCGCGACGAGCTTGCCGTCAGGTGTCGCGCCGAGTCGCACCCGCTGCTGGGTGCGCGCCCGATGACCGGTCGTTTGGAACATCATCCTTCGGCTGAGAACCAGCTTCACCGGTTTGCCTAACTGACGCGCCGCAGCGCATGCCAGCGCACAATGTGTCCATGGCCAGAGTTTGCTGCCAAAACCTGAGCCGACGAATTTGGTGATTACGCGCACGTTTTCTTCCGGCAAGCCGAACATTTGCGCGAGCACGCTGCGCATATTGAAGATGGCCTGCGATTCTTCGTAGATGGTCAGCTTCTGCCCGTCCCACATCGCGGTTGTGCCCTGCAGCTCGATGGGGTTGTGTGTTTCGGAAGGCGTGACGTAGGTTTGGTCGAGCTTCACCGGCGCGCTTGCGAGAGCTTTCTCGGGATCTCCGCGTTCACTCTGCAAGCGACGCTCCGGGCCGTACGTGGTTTGAACGACGTTTGGGTCTGGGTCGGGCTCGAGATCGGGCTCCACGTTCGGTTTGCCTTTGGTGTAGCTCGCGCGGACTGCGTCGGCAGCAGCTTTGGCAGTCTCAAATGTGTCGGCTACCGCTAACGCGATATACTGGCCGTAGTAGCTAACCACATCGTCTTCGAACGCGGGACGACGCTCGATGCAGATACCTTCCATTCCCTTTCCCAAAACCGAACGGAAGATTTTCCCGATATTTCCATGATGAAAAATCGCACGCACCCCCGGCATTTTCTCGGCTTCACTCGTGTCGAGCTTTTGAATCTTGCCGTTCGCAATCGTCGCTTCGACTGGAACCGCGTAGAGCAGTCCCGGAAATGGAAAGTCCGACGCATACTGCGCCTTTCCGCTGACCTTCAGTGGACCGTCGATCCGTGGCGTTTGCCGGCCGATCGGTGAGTTGATCGCAGTTTCTGCTGGCGTTGGCATGTCATCAGGCAGTTTGCGTCACGAGTTTCAACGCATGCACCAAGCAGCGTTTCGCCAGCTCTACTTTGAATCCATTTTGACTCTGCGGTTTTGCCTCGCGTAACGCCGAATCCGCGGCTTTCTGAAAGACGGATTGGTTTGCAGGTTGCCAGGTCAATTCTACTTCCGCTTCACGTGATCGCCACGGTTTCGCGCCTACGCCACCGAGCGCGACCCGAGCGCGCGTGATCGTTCCGCCTTCGGCTGTGATCACGACTGCCGCAGATGCGAGCGCAAATTCAAAGGAAGCGCGGTCGCGCAATTTCAAATACAAAGACCGAGCGCCAGGCGAGGGTGGGGGAAGGGTCACGTGAGTAATGAGATCGCCAGGTTCCAAAATCGTCTCACGCTGCGGCGTATTTCCAGGAAGCAGATGAAAATCGTCGATCGGCACGCTGCGTTCTCCTTTTGGTCCGCGAATGTGAATCACCGCTTCGAGCGCGGCCAACGCCACGTTCATGTCGGATGGATTGGTCGCGATGCAATGTTCGCTTGTGCCGAGAATCGCCAGGCCACGATTTACTCCCGTGATCGCCGCGCAACCTGAACCCGGCTCGCGTTTGTTGCATGCCATGGCGGTGTCACGGAAATACATGCAGCGCGTCCGTTGCAACAGATTGCCCGCGGTGGTTGCCATGTTGCGAAGCTGAACTGAGGCGCCGCTCAGAAGCGCTTGGGAGAGGACGGCGTAGTTCTTGCGAACAACAGCATGCTGGGCCAGGTCGGTATTACGCACCACCGCGCCAATCTTCAGTCCCCCGTCGGGAAGTGATTCGATCTTGTCGAAGGGAAGATGATTGATATCCACGAGCTTTCCCGGCGTCTCGACGTTCAGCTTCATGAAATCGACCAGGTTTGTTCCGCCTGCGATGAAGCGAATGTCCGCTCCCTGTTGTGCCGTGGTCGCCTTAGCGCCTGCAGCGATGGCTTGCGCGGGATCGTCGGCGCGCGTGAGTTCGAAAAGTTTCATCCTGCCTGCTGCCTGCTCGTGTTTTGCCGCACACTCTGAATTGCAGCGACGATGTTTTGATACGCGCCACAGCGGCAAATGTTGCCGCTCATGAATTCCTTCACTTCGGCGTCTTCCGGTCCGCACGGCTCCGTTAACAATGCCACGGCCGACATGATCTGGCCGCATGTGCAATAACCGCATTGATACGCGTCATGGGCAACAAAGGCCTCCTGCATTGGGTGCAGGTTTTCCGGTTGTCCGAGACCTTCAATGGTTGTGATCTCGTCGCCTTGATACATCGCGGCTAGGCACAGACACGAATTCATCCGCCGCCCGTTGATATGCACAGTGCAAGCGCCGCACTGGCCGTGATCACATCCTTTCTTAGAACCGGTTAGATGCAGGTGTTCGCGTAAGCAGTCGAGAAGCGTTGTCCGCGGATCGATTCGCAATTCGTACTGCTGGCCATTCACGCGCAGCGTGACGGGAATGGCGCCTTCTACTGCCGGAACCGCATCTTTCGTTTCTGAGACCGGTGTCGGTTCAGCAAGCGGACGCTGCGCAAATACTTGACCAGCCGAGGTCAGCAACCCGGCCATACCCAGCCGGGAGATAAACGTTCGCCGGGTCGATTTTCCAAATTGAGAGCCGCTTTGCGACTTTTTAGGCGTTTCGCTTTGGTCGGCCATGGAATCTCGTTTAAAGGCTAGCCCTACATCCCAACGCTCTAGTTAATAATCGCGTCCCGGTATCCGCCGGGAGGTATCGTACACGAGCATGGTTTACGAGTCCCACCTCTGAGTGGCCGCGCGCTACCTCTTTTGGGGTACTCCGCTCCCAAGCAAAAGAGCGACGATAAAAACGCACACGCCTTACTAAGATGAGGACTGCACTGATGACTCAACGACCGAAGCCCAAGCTATCGATCAATAAGGGAGTATTTCGAAGAGTTCGCTACCTGCTGCCGACGATGGCGTGCTGCTAATCATTGGATTGTTAGGCGGGTTTGGACGTCGTCTATCAAAGAGCGAGATGGCGCGCGGTCGATACGCAGCAACTTGCTGTACCGAGCGGCTTCAATCGTATCCCTAGTATGGCTCCGGCTCCGGATGGGTTATGTTTGCCGGCTGAGGTTCGGCTCGATCACAGACTTCTGAAAATGTCCAACCGGACCCGAAGCGGTGAACGATCAGCTGGG